>OLPV01002331.1_pt1 | contig 12579 bp, 14 predicted proteins | sample 1671961 | NCBI WGS metagenome assembly OLPV01 (sample SAMEA3136630, study PRJEB25190) | human gut metagenome | biome: human gut; feature: human-associated habitat; material: faeces | place: Austria | collected 2013
TGTTTTCATGGTGTGCTCCTTTCACGCGCTCCCCCGCCGACTGCGCCACAGCTGAAAGCCGGAACTCACCGCCACCAGCAGAAAACCTCCAAGGCCCCAGAAGTTCGGGGGATCGTTGTAAATAAACGGAATGTCAAACAAAAAGGCGTCTACCAGCACCAGGGCGGCAAGGATCAGGCTGACCACCAAGTTAGCAACCCAGACTTTTCGACTTACCATAGGCACCTTCCTTTTTACCTTCCGGCCAACCGCCCCGCAAATCGTCTTCCCAGGCCGCACAGCGCCAAGCCGCAGGCCATGCCCAGGCCGAGCATCCCCAAGTAGACCGCGAGGATCGCCGAGAGATGGCCTTGGCAGATCACCGTCGCGATGAACTCACACACGCCATACATCACCAAGGCCGCCAGCGCCAGGCCCAGACGAGCCTTGTCCTTTGGCAGAAAGAAGGACAGCACGCCGCCGAGCACCACAAAGCCTACAAAGTACATTCCAAAGCCACCATGGACAATGCACTGCAATACATCCAGTCCATACATCGTGTTTCCCTCACTTTCTTACTGAGGTTTTACCTTCCGCCGAACTGCCGCACAAACAGCCGTCAGCACAGCTGCGGTCAGGATTTTATAGAAGTTCCATATGCCTTCACCATACCACATAGAAACCACAGTATCTATGCTAATATATCCCATATGAAAGTCCGGCCAAGTCAGCACATCGACGATTGGATACACAACGATATAGACCAGTGAGCCGATGATCTGAACTCTTACGATCTTTTCCAGTGCAGCGTTCCAATCGCTTTCCCACGTCCTCCAGATCATCAGGATCGGAAGCAGGTGCAGCGCCAGGGTCGTGATCCATGCGTAGCTCATAAAAGTTCCCTCCTGAGTTCACTCCTCTATGATTTCTACGCCTTGCTGTATCATTTTCTCTGCGATATATTGCGGAATATCCACCACTTCATTCTGATAAATTTCCTGATAACTTCCATCCTTCTTATGTATCAGTTTAATATCCTCAATCTCCATGTATTGGATCTTCTCCCCGTTTTCATCGAACTCCGGCGCAGGATAGCTCGGCTGTAAAACAAACGAATAGGACGCCAGGATGAGCGCCGCGAACAGGACCGCAAAGGCTGGTTTCGGCAGGGCTTTTCGTCGGGTCGGTTTCAAGCTTTCGGCAAGATACAGGAAGCGCTCTTCTACGTTCGAGATGGCGAAATTCCCCACCAGAGAAGCGGATGTGAGCGGCACAGTTTTCTCCCGGTCGATGGTCTGCTCCAGCTGGTGCTTGATGGTCCTCATATACGCCACGGTTTCTTTTTTGCCATAGCCTTTTGTCACGGTCAGGTCACACTTGATCTCCAGGACCTGGTCCAGGTCCCGGCCCAGGAGGTAGACCAGCGGGTTCCACCAGAAGAGGCATTGAAACACCCGGATCATCCACTTGACCAGAAGATCATGCGTCTGAAAATGCTGTAACTCATGGCGCAGGATGTGCCGCAGCTCGTCCGCCGAATACTCCCGGCTGGGCAGAAGGATCTTCCGCCGCACCAGCCCGATCCCGCACGGCGTGGAGAGGCCGGGGCAGCACAGGACCTGGATGGGGATGCGGCGTTTCTGTTCCCGCTGCAGCTCCTCCAAGGCTTCCTGGAGCACCTGGTTTTCCTGCTTGGGGATCCGGTCGATGGCCCGCCTGCCGGAGCAGGCGCGGAGCAGCAGCCGGGCCAACAGGAAGACACTCCCCGCCGCCCACACGAGCAGCAGCAGGAAAAACTGGGGCGGCCTGTCCAGGTAGATGTCAGCCACCGGATTCATCAGGGGCGGCGCAGCGAGGACCACTGTAAATGGCAGCTCCACAGAGAAAACCATCCGTCCCAGGCAAAACAGATAGAGGCAGGCGAGGTTGCCAAAATTCAGCATCCGAATCGTCTTGACTGACTTTCGGCTCAAGTAAAGTGCTACGATCAGCAAGCTGCTCAACAGCACTGCCGTTACAAAAGAGAATAGTGTGATGTGCATCTCTGGTTACGCCTCCTCGACCTCCTGCAAGATGTCTTCCAGGCGATCCAGCAGTTTCGCGTTGGCTTTGCCCTTGCTCTCCCGCACCAGAGCTGCCATGACGTTGCTCAGTCGTTCCGTGTCGAGTTCCCCCGCCGAAGTCTCTGCCATGGCTTCCAGCATTTGGGGAAGCTGGTCTTTTTCCAGATGCTCTGCTGCCGACTTGGCAAACAGCTCCGCCTTGGACCAGGTGGGGACGAATTGCCGGGCGTAGGTCTTGCCCTCCCGGACAAAGCCGGCCACTTGGATGAGGCCCCGCTTTTCCAGCGCTTGCAGCATAACGGGCAGGTAGTTGTCCTTCCAGCTCCGCTCGACGGGCATGTTGCGCAGCTCTGCGCGGCTCATGGGGCGGTTGGCCTGCCACATCATGTCCATCAGCTCTTCCTCCCTGGGGGTCAGGTCATACTGTCTGTTTCTAACCATCGTTCTCACCTCCTTTTCTCACTGCCTTTTGTACTATCTAGCATGTTTTTCTCCTCTCGGTTTTTATATTATAAGATTTTATGGTTTTTGTCAAGTCAGAACGGACAAAAATAGCCCCCGCACCGTTTTTTTGAACAAAGCGGTGCGGGGGCTGCGATCACTCGGAGATCACGATGACGCCCACGGGACAGTCGTTGGCGGCTTGGCGGGCGGCTTCCTCCTGGTCGGAGGCGACGGTGGAGGGGACGGCCTCGGCCACGCCCTCGTCGTTGAGGTGGAAAAGCTCCGGGAACTCGTCCGCGCAGAGGCCACAGCTGATGCAGCCGTCGGTCACGGTAACGTGCATAGGGACACACTCCTTTGTTCGTTGGTTTCGGCGCGGAATGCGCTGAGGGTTAGTGTGTCGTTTTGCAGGGCGGATTATGCAGGCGCAGGCAGGGTCAGGTCTTTCCCTCTCGCTCCAGGCGGTCCAGGAGGGCCTCACAGCCCTCCACGATGTCGTCGTAGGTCACGTCAAAATTGCCGGTGTACCAGGGGTCCGCGATGTCACGGGGGCGGGGACAGTCGTCCAGCAGGCGGCGGATCTTATGGTCCGGGTCGCCCCCGGCGATGCGGGTCATGTTCCGCACGTTGGCGCTGTCGGCGGCCAGAAGCAGGTCGTATCGGTCGTAGTCGGCGCGGGTCATCTGCACCGCCCGGTGATCGCCAAAGGGCACGCCCATCTCCTTCAGCTTGCGTTTGGCCGGGGGATAGATCGGGTTGCCGATCTCCTCCCGGCTGGTGGCGGCGGAATCTGTCACGCAGGCGATCCCCCGCGCCGCCGCCCGCTGGGCAAAAATATACTGCGCCATGGGACTACGGCAGATGTTGCCGTGGCACACGAAAAGTAGTTGAATCATTGGAATGTTCCTTCTTATAACGCCTCAAAGCGCTGTATTTCGCATTGAAAATGCAATGCTTAGTCGCTGAGCAGCCAATCTATGAGATTTTCGGACTTGATGCCATCATAGGAATGGATAAAGCTGCGGTCCATAGACAACACGATTTTTTCATAGTTGTCTGGAATCAGGCGCAGCGGGCGAAGCTCCCGTTCCCGGGTCTCCGGCGACTGCATGCTCTCCGTCACTTGGATATATATCTTATCGTTTGGCTTTTCCGCAACGAAGTCAACCTCTGTTTCTCCAACTTTTCCGATATACACCCGATAGTCACGGCGGAGAAGCTCCAGAAATACGATGTTCTCAATAATGTGCCCTCGGTCAGCATCTCGATAGCCTAACAGCATATTGCGAAAGCCCATATCAATGATATAGTTTTTGCCCAGCGTTTTCAAAAGCTGTTTGCCTTTTACATCGTACCGACCGACAGAGAAGAATACAAATGCATTATGCAGCATGGAAATATATTTGTCCACTGTTTTCCCTGCGATGCTTTTCTGCTTTCCGGTATGAATGTCTCCCTCGTTGGAGAGCACATTTCCGATGCTGTTTGGGGACGTGATACTGCCGATGTTGGAGCACAGAAACAGCATGATTTTTTGGAGCATTGCTTGGTCTGCTCCGCTGTTGCGCTGCAAAATGTCCCGCAGTACTACCGTGGAATAGATGCCCTCCAATGCCTGATTGCTTCTGGCCTCGTTGAACTTATATTCTCTCAAGATAGGCATTCCGCCGAATTGGAGATACTTCTGGAATTTTTCCTCCATAGTCACATCTGCTGCAAATTCGTAGAAGTCCAGAAACTCCTTAAACGACAGCGGCAGCATCCGTATCTCTACATACCTGCCGGAGAGCAGCGTGGAAAATTCCGTGGACAGCAGGTAAGCATTGGAGCCTGTGATATAGATGTCTACATCAAAATCCAAACGGAACGACTCGATCGCTTTTTCCCAATGCTCCACAGCCTGTAGCTCATCAAAGATCAGGTAGGTCTTTCCTTCCGCGGCAATCTGCTCACTGACATAATCATAAAAGGAAAGATAATCGGTCAAGTCACGATAGCGCAAAGACTCCAGATTCATATGGATAATGTGAGAATCCGGTACGCCGTGTTTCAACAGATACTGATGGTACAAATCCAGCAAGGATGATTTCCCGCAGCGTCGGATCCCAGTGACGATTTTCACCAGATCCACATCCTTGTTTTGAATCAGATGATTCAGATATTGGGGGCGATCAATCAATTTGGTCATAATGCACCTCCTGAATTTCTTGATCCTATTATATCCAAAACTTCAAGAAAGTAAAGAGTTTTGGACATACAAGTCTGAAACTTCTTAAAATCAGGATGTTTCCGACTTGTACGGACGAAAAATCCAGCTGTATTCACGACACGATGGATCCTCAGAATGTCACAAGCGCTCTCCCGCCGCCTTTACCAGCGCCTTGAAGAGATCCCGGCTGTCCTCGTCGGTCTGATAGGTAAGCTCCGGGTTCCACTGCACTGCCCAGGCGAAGCGGACAGTGGGCAGGCAGGCTGCCTCCACCAGGCCGTCCTCGGCCCAAGCCATGGGGGTAAGGGACGGGGCCAGCTCCCGGATGCCCTGGTGGTGGTAGCTGGTCACGTTCAGTTCTTCCACGCCCAGCCCCCAGTGCAGCGGGCTGCCGATGCCCACCCGGACCTTGTGGGCGGGCACATCATAGGGCGGCGACTGAAAATGCTCGATGTCTGAGGGACGTTCCGTGGACAGGTGTTGGTACAGCTTCCCGCCCATGGCCACGTTCAGCAGCTGGAGGCCCCGGCAGATGCCCAGCATGGGCTTGTCTGCTCCCAGGACCATTTCCAAGAGCTTGATCTCCATCTCGTCCCGCTGGGGAAGACATTGGCCGCAATGCGGCCCCTTGGCCTCCCCATACAGCTCCGGAGAGACGTCCTGGCCGCTGGTAAAGAGGAAGCCATCCATCGTCTCGACCAGCTGCTTCAGGCTGGCCTCTTCCATCGTCATGGGCAGCACCACCGGCAGCCCCCCGGCCTGCTCGATGCCGTGGAGATAGCCGGGGTGCATCCAAAAGCTGTTTCGTTCCGGGTCCACCAGGGGCAGCACACCGATCAGCGTTTTTTTCATACGCAAAAGCCTCCAAAATGCAAGATAAAATTATTCTCCTGCATTTTATCATAAAATAAAACAGATAGCAAATCCAATATGCCTGTAAAACAAATGGCATTCCCCTTGTAAACACCCGGCTTCCATGCTATATTGAGAAGTAGAGAAGGATGTGGTACAGTGACAGAGCAGGAACTAGACCTGGAACGAAAGCGTCTGGAAGATTTGCGGCGCATTCAAAGTCTTCGCCTGTTGGACGATGATTTTATGAACAAAGTCTTTGAAGACAAAGCCTGTGCAGAGTTCTTGCTGCAAATCATTTTGGAGCGCACAGACCTGACCGTACAGAAAGTTCACAGCCAGCACAACCTAAAAAATTTACAAGGCCGTTCCGTGCGCCTGGATATTCTGGCAACCGATGAGGCAGGGCGTGTTTATAACATTGAAGTTCAGCGTAGCGACAAAGGGGCGGGGGCCAAACGCGCCAGATACAACAGCAGTTTAATTGATGCCAACATCACAGAGCCTGGAGACAACTATGAAAATCTGAATGAAACCTATGTCATTTTCATCACCGAGCACGACGTGCTAAAGGCTGGGCAGCCGATCTATCACATCGACCGCATGATCCAAGAAACCAGCGCATCGTTTGGGGACGGTTCGCATATCCTGTATGTGAATGCCCAAATCAAAGACAACACAGCGCTAGGTCAGCTGATGCATGATTTTGCCTGTACAAAAGCAGAAGAAATGCACTATCCGATCTTAGCCAAACGAGTCCGTTATTTTAAAGAAGAACAGGAAGGGGTTGCGACCATGAGCAGAATTTTTGAAGAGATCAAACGAGAAGCTGCACAGGAAGCAGCACGAAAAACAGCGCGTGAAAAATCGATCCAAGTTGCACGCCGTATGCTGATGATGGGAAAGTACAGCTACGAAGAAATTTCTGCCATATCGGATTTGACCATGGACGAAGTCAAGGCTCTGGACGAGGGAAAGCCCGCCTGACACAGAACACACCAAAACGAGAGGACAGCACAGATGGTTGTCCTCTCGTTTTTTGTTGCGTTACTGTTCCAAAGCCACCCTCGCCTGCAAGACTTTTTTCTTTACGACCACATAGGCCACGGCCAGCGCCGCCGAGGCGGCGATCCAACTGGCCGGGTAGACCAGCAAGAGCCCCAAAAACGTCGGGGACAGAGGGAAAATCAACTTGATCCACAAAATACGCAGGCCGCAGATAAAGGCCGCGCAGAGGATCGTTGGGACCAGGGAATAGCCCAGGCCCCGCAAAGTCCCGGAGAGGATCTCGATGATGGTATTGAATCCCTCGAAGGGCAGGATCCATTTCATCCGGGTCAGGGCCAGGAGCGCAATGGCCCCGTCCGTCGTATACAGGCCCGCAAAGCCCAGGCCGAAGGCCACGAGAAGGAGGGAAAACGCCTCTCCCAGACCAACACCCAGCAGCAGACACCACTTTGTCGCCTGGCGGCAGCGGGTGAGATTGCCCGCCCCGTAATTCTGTCCGGTAAAGGTCATGCTGGCCTGGCCAAAGCTGTTGACCAGGTAGTAGACGAAGATCTCTGCCGTCACACCGATGGTGGAGGCCGCCACCACCTGGGAGCCAAGGCGGTTGAAGCCCGTTTGGATGATGACGTTGGCAATATTGAACATCATGCCCTGCACCGCCGCGGGGATGCCGGTGTAAAGAATGGCCCCGGCCAGCTTCCGGTCCAGCTTGAGCTGAGAAAGCTCCACGCGGACCGGCCCCGTCTCCCGGCGGAGATAGTGAAAGAGCATCCCGGCCCCCACCACGTCTGCCAGCACCGTGGCGATGGCCACACCCGCCACGTCCAGCTGAAAGCCGATGACGAAGACCAGATTGAGCACAACGTTCACTGCCCCGGAAAAAATCAGGCAGAACAAAGGCCGTCGGGTGTCGCCGTTGGCCCGTAAAATCGACGCCTCAAAATTATAAATCGTCTGGAAGAAAACGCCCAGCATGTAAATTCTCAGATACTTCCCCGCCAGCCCGATGATGTCCGACGGCGTATCCATGATCTCCAGCAAAGGCAGGGCGATGCATTCCCCCAGCACCAGCAAGATCGCCCCGCACAGAAGCGATAAAATCAGCGCCGTATGCACCGCCTGTTTGGCGCGTTTCTCGTCGCTGGCCCCGATGGACCGGGCGATGACGACGTTGGCACCCACGGCCAGGCCGGTGATGATGGTGATGAACAGATTGACGACGGAGCTGGTGCTGCCCACCGCCGCCAGGGCCAGATCTTTTTGGGCCGAGAACCGGCCCACCACCGCCACATCCGCCGAGTTGAACAGCTGCTGGAGCATACTCGTGGCGGCAATGGGTAGGGAGAAAAAGAGGATCTGTTTCCACAGTGTCCCCTGTCGTAAATCGTTGCGCGTGTTTGTCATCCCCTTAATGGTTTGCTAAAATAGTCTGGTAAGCCTCCGGGTCCGTGTCCCCCTCGGTGCTGATGAGCAAGACCACAGAAGTTTCGTCCAGCCCCATCTTCTCCCGCAGGTCGGCCAGGGCCGGGCGGGTGCAGAGGCGGTGGAGCAGGCCTGCCGTCACGGCCCCGCTCTCACCGGAGATCACTTTTGGGTCCTCCCCCACAGGGCGGCCCAGGAGACGCATCCCCTCCTCTGTCACGGCGTCCGGGCAGGCAAAATACCAGCTGGCCAAGTCCCGCAGGACGGGCCAGGTGATCATACACGGCTCACCGCAGTTGAGCCCTGCCATGATGGTCTGTTTTTCCGCAAGATAGGGGTGTGCTGCTCCGTCCCCGGCCTGGACCGAGGCAAAGATGCAGGGGATCTTCTCCGGCTCGACCACGGCAAACTTGGGCGCGTTCTCCCCGTAGTGGTCGGCCAGATACGCCAGCACGCCCCCGGCCATGGCCCCGACGCCCGCCTGCAAAAAGACATGGGTCGGCGCACTGACCCCAGCCTCCGCCAGCTGCTCCACAGCTTCCCGCGCCAGGGTGGTGTAGCCCTGGACGATCCAGCCGGGCACGTCCTCATAGCCCGGCCAGCTGGTGTCCTGGATCAGCAGCCAGCCCTGTTCCTCCGCCTGCTTCGCGGCATACCGCACAGCATCGTCATAGGGCAGAGGCAGGATGGTGGCCTCGACTGCGCCCACATCTAAAATAGCCTGCGCCCGCGCCTGGGCTGAGCCCTTGGGGAGGAACACATGGGCCTCACACCCCAGCCGGTGCGCGGCCCAGGCGACCCCGCGGCCGTGGTTCCCGTCCGTGGTGGTAACAAAGACGAGCTTGTGCAAGCGCTCCTGTAACTCCGGCTCCTGCAGCTCAGAAAAGGCGATGTCCTCCGGCAGGCCCAAGGCCTGGGCCGCCGCGCGGCTGAGGGCATAGATGCCGCCCAGGCCCTTGAAGGCGTTCAGGCCGAAGCGGTAGGACTCGTCCTTAACAAAGATCTTCCCTACCCCAAGGTCCTTCGCCAGGCCGTCCAGCGCCCGCAGAGGGGTGGGGGCGTAGTCGGTCAGGGTATGGTGAAAGCGCCAGGCTCCCTCGGTGGCCGCCGCCCGCAGATAGGCAGGCACCTCTCCGTGAGGGCACTGCTCAATGGCCCGCAGGCCGTCCTGTTGCAAGATCGTCACAATATCTCTCCTAATTTAGAAATCTGATCCGGTCCTCCGGCAGCATAGCGGGGACAGGGCAGAGCCATTATAGCTTGAACGGTTTCTTTTTTCAATAGGCGATCCCTCCGGAAATTCTATTACGGCAAACAGCTCCACCGCCCAGCGCTGCAAACGCCGGGTCGGTGGAGCTGCTATGTAGTCTTCTCGTTCTGGTTGGTCTTACTTGCCCTGCTGGGCGCGATACAGGAACGTCACGATCTGCGCTCTCGTGCAGTCGCTGCCGGTCCCGAAGAGCGCCTGGCTGATGCCGTTGGTCACGCCGTTCTGCGCGGCCCAGGCCACGGCGCGGGCGTAGTAGGCGTCCGCCCCCACGTCCTCAAAGGCGCTGCCGCCGCTGACCGCAGGCGAACCCGCTGCACGCCACAGGAACGTCACCGCCTGTTCCCGTGTGCAAGTCGCGTCAGGGCTGAACTGGTCCGCGCTGGTGCCGGTCGTGATCCCCTCGCTCAGCGCCCAGCGGACAGCCTCGGCATAATACGCATCCCCGGCACGTCGCTCAGGTCCATCGCGTAGTTCACCACCGGCGACCCCGCCGCGCGCCACAGGAAGGTCACGATCTGCGCCCGTGTGCAGGGGTCCTCAGGACTGAACGTCTCGGCAGAGGTCCCGTTCGTAATGCCCTTCTCGACCGCCCACTGGACCGCGTCATAGAAATAATCGCCCGTCTTGACGTCCACAAAAACCCGGCTCGGCTCTTCCGCCTGCTTGACAAAGCTGGGCGTGATCTCCACCTTGCCTGCCGGCATCACAAAGGTATACTCCGTGTCGCTCTTCTTGGTCAAGGACAGCTCCTTGCCGTCCTTGTCCGTCACCGTCAGCTTGTCCAGCACATACCCCGCGTCCGGCGTAACCGTGATCGTCACCGTGTTCCCCCGCTTCGCGCTCGTGGAGCTGATATTCACGGAGCCGTTTTCCGTCTTGTCGGGGGTGGTAATACTGTAGCTAGGTCTGGAGGAGCTGCTAGAAGAAGGCTTCTTGACCAGCGCTGCGATGGCATCTTCAATGGCTTTTGCCATTGCATCCACTTTACTCTGCTCGGTAATGTTCTTGTCACGGACAACAGCGTTGACAGCGGCTTCCACAGCAGAGAAATCCTTGTAGTTATCCTTATTCAGGGCATTTGCCTTGGCTATGGCTGCATCCACTTCGGAATAGTCAGCAGGGTCAGTAGCAAATACCGGATAGAGCTTGCCTTGCGCGAAAGCCTCGCCAAGCAAGTTGGCAACTGTGCCATCAGTGAATTCTTCGGAAGTCTTTGATTCCGCGCCGTCAGCGTTCACGGTAGCATTATTTGCATCATAATAAAAGCAAGACGTTGCAACTATTTCACCATATTGTGTGTTAGCTGTGAACACACCGAAATAATCGTTTCCTTTCGAGGTTGTATCGGGTTGTGCAGCGCAATCATACACAAAGCAGTTGTTTAGAATTGCATTGGCACCAAAAGATGCACTTTGAAAACCACCGCTGCGCGTGGCATTTGCTGCCGTATCAATGCACCCTGTCACAATGCAGTTTGCGACATAGCAATTTGTGAAATTAGAATTATTTTTATCCAGCGCGCCGATGAAACCGCCGCCAAAACTTCCGTGCCGTATGGTATTTCCGACAGACGCGCATTTTTCAAAGTTGGATTTATCGGTTATACCGGTAATACCACCTGCAAAGTTGCTGTTTTCATTGGGATTTCTTCGGCTTTCTATTTTGGAATTGTAGACGGAACAGTTTTCAACTGTGCAGTTATCAGCAACCGCCAACACGCCGCCTACATAGGACATGTTATTGTCTCCTGTTGCCAAAAAATTGGCGTTCTTTACCGTAAGATTCGATACCGATCCCTTACGTACCCAGCCGAAAATGCCTGCCGTTGCATAGCCTCCAACGTCATTTTTACCCGTACTCTTTGCGTTGGAAATGGTGTATCCGTCACCGTCATAATGACCTGCAAAATAGCACCCTTCTGAATATCCGATAGGGTCCCAGTTCTTAATGCCACTCAAATCCAAATCCGCCGTCTGTTTGAAGTAGTAGCCATAATAGTTGCCAACGCCTTTTCCGTCATTGATTGTGTTTGCCAGCAGTTGCAGATCTGTCACTGACGAAATCAGCCACGGGTCAGTTTCCGTGCCGGAGCCGCCGCTGTAGGCGGGCATTTCGGCGCTGGGCGTTGTTGCGCTGCTCTCTGTGTCGCCCTCATCCTCCGCCAGCGCTGTTGCAGGCAGCAGACTCAGGCACAGGGCCAGGGCGAGCAGTACGCTTCCGATGCGTTTTTTCATGGGATTCTCCTTTCTCGTTATGGGTCTATGGTTTCTGCGCCCGCTCGACCCGGACGGGCGCGCTCACGAGACAAGGAGGGATTATCCCGTAGTGGCCACTACGGGATAAAGGCGCGCCTTTATCGTGAATTTTTGATATTATTTTAAATATACACTAGTTTTGTGATTTGATAAATCCGTCTAAAGTATGAGACGGTGAACTTTTGCACAAAAAAACTGGACACCGATCGTTGTCAGTGTCCAGTCGATGGTACGGGTAGTGGGGGTCGAACCCACACGGATCGCTCCACAGGAACCTAAATCCTGCACGTCTACCAATTCCGCCATACCCGCATAACAATTTTAATAACTTTCTTATCTTACCAGCCCCAAGCAAAAAAGTCAATCATTCATCCAAATGCGAATTTTATGCATATATATCCGTATATTTCCCTAAAATATTCATTTTTGTGGAAACCGGACCGGGTTTTTTCGCAAAATATTCGGATGATTATGCAAAATTTGCTTGCAATTTTGCAGAAATCGTGCTATCCTTTCAGCAATGAGAAAAACACAGCAAATTGATTCAGGAGGTTTATGATCATGTCTGTGAACAAAAATGAGATCAAAAAAGTTGTACTTGCCTATTCCGGCGGCTTGGATACTTCCATCATCATCCCCTGGCTGAAAGAGAATTATAACAACCCGGAGATCATCGCCGTCTCCGGCAACGTTGGCCAGGCCGACGAGCTGGAGGGCCTGGAAGAGAAGGCCCTCAAGACCGGCGCTTCCAAGCTGATCGTGGCCGATCTGGTCGATGAGATGTGCGACGACGTCATCGTGCCCTCTTTGAAAATGGGTGCCAAATATGAAAAGTATCTGCTGGGTACTGCCTTTGCTCGTCCCATCATCGGCAAGAAGCTGGCGGAGATCGCCCTGGCCGAAGGTGCCGACGCCGTGGTGCACGGCTGCACCGGCAAGGGCAACGACCAGGTCCGGTTCGAGCTGGCCATCAAGCGGTTTGCTCCTGGCATGAAGATCATCGCCCCCTGGCGGGAGTGGGACATCAAGAGCCGTGACGAAGAGATCGACTACGCCGAGGCCCACAACGTCCCCCTG
>OLPV01002338.1_pt1 | contig 12547 bp, 8 predicted proteins | sample 1671961 | NCBI WGS metagenome assembly OLPV01 (sample SAMEA3136630, study PRJEB25190) | human gut metagenome | biome: human gut; feature: human-associated habitat; material: faeces | place: Austria | collected 2013
AACCAAGAAAAACTAAGAAATGCGAGGTTATGCAACAATGATAAAAGTACTATTTATCTGCCACGGCAATATCTGCCGTTCTACCCTTGCCGAGAGTGTGTTTACCTACAAGGTATCCGCTCTCGGTCTTGCTGATCAGTTTCTGATCGACAGTGCGGCGACTAGTACGGAGGAGATCGGGAATCCTCCCCACCGTGGTACGGTAAACAAATTAAGAGAGGTTGGCATCCCATTAGTGCCGCACAGAGCCCGTCAGATCACCTGGGCAGATTATGACCGGTTTGACTATATTATTGGCATGGACCGCTACAATATGCGCGATATGCTGTGGCTTTTTAATAACGATCCTCAGCAAAAATGCAGCCTTCTTATGGACTGGGTTGGACTTTCACGTGACGTGGCAGACCCCTGGTACACGGGAGATTTCGAAACAACTTATGACGATATTGATGCGGGTTGTCTTGCGCTTATGCAGCATTTCAAAAAAATTCTTTATCGTTAAATGAATCTGCATCATATATTCGAAAACTACACTCCATCCCCTTCACCGCTGCCTATAATTAAAGCAGTGCAGTGCAAAATGGAGCACACTGGACCAACCATAATTTGAACACCTAGCCTTTCGGTTTTTCGGATTAGGAGATACCTCATGTATAGTCCGTTTCGCAATGAGCAAGGCCAACCAAAAGATCTAGCAGATGTTACCTATGCCGATCTAGCACAATTAACGGACTTAGATGAAGGATTCGTTCTGGAATTCAAACGTACCTGGAACGAAAACGTACGCAAGAAAATCCCAAAGATTATTGCGTCTTTTGCAAATTCTCGCGGCGGATGGCTTGTTATTGGTATTGCGGACGATGATAAGTCAGTTTGCCCCATCCCCCGTATTTCAGCTGATTTTTCGCAGATATTTGGCGAACTATGCCGCCATCACGTTTCTCCTACTCCACGCTTTGATGCACGCTTTATCGCTGATCCCCAAAACCCTAATCAAGGTGTTGTAGTAGTACAGGTTCACGAAGGAGATTTTCCGCCTTATGTAGCCGATGGCGTTGTAGAAATACGAGAAGGATCAACATCTGGTCCCGCATTAGGTTCCGCTTTAGTAGAGCTATACAGCAAAGCAACCAAACGAGCCCAAGAAATACGAGAGTTTTGCCAGCGAAGCGTATGGTATCCAGGAGACAGTTTTTGCTCGCCAAGCTACAACTCCCTACACTCTTTTCGCCCCGGAGGTTATCCCTATCATGCAAGCAACCAGCAAGCCTCTGCTGCGCCTATCAACACCACACCAAACCAACGCCCTGTTCCCATTCCATTGTTTAGCCTGTATTTATTTCATATGGGAAGCAGAGCAAATCAAAGCATCTCACGCACCGCGATTGACGAACACGTAAACGCTATGCGTGAAGCATTTTCCCAACAGGCTATGGAATGCCATGTTCAGCACGCCCATGACTCGTTAATCCTGCGAGCATCAGTCGCTATTCCAGGGGGACCCGCCCATTCAGCAATCGAACTATTTCCTGATGAATCCATCAAGCTTACCGTTCCCGCTATCATGCTTGAACTAGATGCTTACGAGCACGCCGTAAAAGAACTACAGAACGATGGCATTGAGTTGGTACCAGGCGCCCGTTTTATTGGTGCTACCCGCACTCTTAAACGCGTCACACGCATGGCGTCACTTTTAGACCGCTATGTTCGTTTGCGCGGTATCTCATGGACAAGCTACGCCGTTGCCTACGAGCTAGAAAACATGGCAGGCGTAATGTTGTGGTCTGCAAAAGAAACGTACCGCACCTATGTACGTAATCATGGGTTATTGTTCTGTGGAACTACCGATGGAAGAAGCCGTATTCGCTACTTAGATGACGGAGAGCATGATTCTTTCCGTGCACGGCAATTTGCTGGCAGCCATTTCTTTGAAGCATGTGGCCTACCACTAGGATCCCCTGACCCTGAAGACAACAAACTTGTTGATGCGCTACTAAGAGATGGCAAGCCCTATAATCCAGAAAAATAGCTTACCAACATTTAGCTATCAGCAGCTGCACCGCACTTACCCAGAAATAACAGCATTACACTATGAGCAGAATTGCACCACATTCTGAAAAAAAGTTGTCTCGCATTAGCATAGAAACATCTGCTTCCGCGTTAGCCCAAAACAGAAAGTCCCGCATTAAAAACAAGCAAGATAAAAAGAAATACCACGTTGTATAGTGTGAACGTGCGCAGATAGGCGCTACGCGAAACCAATCCTTCGGTAGTAATAAGTTTAAAAGAAATAATGCTTGCCATTGAAGCGATAAGCGTTCCTAAACCACCAATATTGGTACCAATAATGAGCGCTTGCCACTGATCGGTGAATCCCGACAACAATAGCGCCGCCGGAACATTGCTGATTACTTGGCTTAAAAGAGCTGAAGCTACTACAGGCGCTATTCCCACCAATTGGGCTATACCATCATGAATCGCAGGAATCCTTCCCATATTCCCTACAAACACAAAAAGCGCAACAAACGTACATAAAAGCCCGTAATCCACACGCAAAAGCGTCTTAGTGTCCATAACTAGCACCACAACAAAAACAAGCACGCATACAGCAAATACGTTTACAACATCAAGCACTGCGGCAAGACACACCAAAAACAACACACCATATGCAAGTGCCTTCCCCAGCTTGCGTTTTGAAGGAATATGACGAGTTACTCTGCTTTTGCTAGCATGATCAGCAACTACGTGCTTAGTATTGGTTTCAGAGTGAATATTGTGGATACTGTTGGCGTTTTGAACGCTGTGAGCATCACGAGCATCGCGCATGCCCCTTCGAAACAACATCACCAACGCAGCAATAAGCAACACCGCCGAAACAGCCGTATAAGGTGCCATCAAAGAAACGAATGAAGCAAAGTCAAAACCAGATACTTGAAACAAATACAGGTTTTGAGGATTACCCATAGGCAACAACATGCTGCCCAAATTTGCAGCAACTGTCATCAAAGCTACAACTGGCCCCATATACCAATCCATTTTCGCCTGATGCATAATCACAATGGCAAAGGGAACAAACGTAATTAAGGAAACATCGTTTGTAATCACCATGGAGCACACGAACGAAAGTCCTACAAGCGAAAACGCAATCATGGCTTTTGTTTTAGTATGGGCAACTACCCATTCGCCCAACAGACGAAATACGCCCAAAAATCGCAACCCTGCTACAACGCTCATCAAAGAAAACAACAGTGCAAGCGTATGCCAGTCTATGTAAGTAACATACTGTCCATCAAAAGGAACAAATATACATGATAGAGCTGCCGCGACAACCGAAACAACAAGTACGATTTCTTGCATTACCCATGACCGTATTTTTGCTATGACACCCATCTAGCCCGTACTTTATTCTTCGGATGTCTTCGTTAATACATAGCAAAAATGGATACGCGGGTTTCGCGAAAAATCCTCAGGAATAGTTTGAGCTGTGATGTTTTCAATTTGAAGCCCCATAGCAGAAACAGCCTGCTCATCAAGCTTAAAGGAACGCAAGTTTCCCGAAAATACAATGACGCCTTCGTTGTTTAACAGACGAACAACCTTATTTAGAAGTGCTACATGGTCACGCTGAATATCCCAACTGCGTTTACCCATTGTCTTTGAGTTAGAAAACGTTGGTGGATCAAGGAAAATAACATCGTAGTGCTGAGGAGCTTTTCCCGATACCTGTTTTGCAGACGGTAAGGTCTCTTCTGGTAAGTACGATGCCTGCTCAAGCGTCTGTGATTCGTGCTCTACCCAAGCAAGCACATCAGCACGAATAAACTGATGTTTCCCACCCGAAAAGCCCGCACGTTGCATGTTTCTTCGCGCCCATTCAAGGTAGGTTTGGCTCATATCAACCGTAGTTGTTTGTGTTGCACCACACGCTGCTGCATACACGCTTGCAGTACCTGTATAAGCAAAAAGATTTAGGAAACTCTTTCCCTTTGCCATGTTTCCAACAAGCCCACGCGTAATACGATGATCTAGAAAGAGTCCTGTATCCAAATACCCCGACAGATCAAGCTCAAACGGAAGACCCGCTTCTTCTACCACGATGCAATGATTCTGGCGATGTTCTTTCTTATACTGAGAACCGCCTTTGTCCTGCTTGCGCACACGGGTAAAGAGATGATCATCATCCACCTCAAAAAGCACTTGCGCAATACTGCAAGCATCCATAAAACGGCGGGTAGCAAGCTGAGGATCGATTTCTTTTGGTGCCTGATATTCCGTAACAAGAACATTGAGATCAAGCGTGTCCTTTTCTTCAAATACCTCTATCGCAACTGCGTAATCAGGCAAATCCGAATCATACACACGATATGCATGGATAGCATGTTTGCGTGCCCATTTCCTGCGCGTCTTGATCATTTTTCGAAGACGATCCGCAAACTGCTGCGCATGAGAAGAAGATACCGTTACTTCAACCTCTTTACCATCCAGCAGCAACAACGAAAGCGTTTCTTTAAAGCTAGAGCCAAGCTGATACTTACGAAGCGTAGCTTCAATAGCGCCATTATAGACAGAAAGTGTATCTACAGCATCAAACCCAACAGCTGAATCAAATAGTTTGTCAGGAGTTATTACACATAGGCTCCACTCTGAAGAAAAAGGCTGTAATCCCGCCGAGAGCGCCTTGTAAAATTCACCCAGTTCGCCTTGAAGCAAACGAACCCCATAGGGTGGATTGCATGCTATAAAACCAGGATGCTCAAGATCTACCCCGCATTTGTTCAACACATCACCCGCATATTCGCAAGAAGCGCAAACAAACTGCACAAGCTTGCCAAACCCTGCACGACGCGCATTGCCTTCAGCAATCTTGATAGCTTTTGGGTCAATATCAATTCCAATTATGTTAGGAGCGTTTTCAAGCCCAGCTTCAAAACGCTCATCTGCATCAGCCAGCAAATCGTCAAATGCTTCTGCATCAAAATCGGCACAGCCCTCAAAGCCCCAATAATCACGCGAAAGCCCTGGAGCACGATCAGTAGCCATCATGGCAGCCTCAATTACTAATGTTGCGCTACCGCATGTTGGATCAACAAACGTTGGAGCTTCCACTAGTCCTTCAACACCCAAACGCTGCGCTTGCGCGCGGCGATAACGAGGAGAAGCAAGCTTATCCCAACCGCCCCACGCTAACATTCCAGCTGCAAGGGCCTCCTTTAGGGGAGCTTCCACCGATTCTCCCCGACTCCTATAGCCACGTCTATGCAAGGATTCGCCTGCATAATCAATCGAAATAGTGGCTTTCTTATTATGGATAGACACCCAAACAGGAACATCGGGCCGTGTAGGTTCTACATTAGGACGCGATCCGCGCTTTTCGCGCAAACAGTCACAGATAGCATCTTTCACTTTCAATGCGGCAAACTGCGTATTACGTAGTGCTTCATTTTTGCCACGGGCACTTACCGAAATTGTTGCATTCGGCCCTACAAAAATGTCCCACGAAATTGTTTTAACTGAAGAATACAGCGCTTCAGCGCTTTCAGCAGAAACGCGATCAACAACGCGTAAAATACGCGAAGCAATACGAGACCACAAGCAAATTCGATACCCATCACTCTTTGATCCGAAAAATGCAACGCCGCCTTTCAAAGGACGAACACGCTGCGCCTTCAAACGCTTAAGCTCATCAGCTAATAGCGCTTCAAATCCTTTAGGACAGGTAGCAAAATATTCCAGTTGATTATTCATGGGACGTACACTCACTAGAAATCAATTTTTATAAGCTGATTGATTATAAAGGAATTACGAGATTTAAGGAAAACGTAATAAAGGGGCACCGATCTAGTTATCAGTGCCCCTCTTCTACGTCTTAAAACAGCTATGCGAACCTAGAATTCAAGCTACGCTAGCCAAGATAAATTTAGTCCTCCAAATAATCCTTCAACTTCTGGGAGCGTGAAGGGTGACGGAGTTTTGCTAAAGTCTTGGATTCAATCTGACGAATACGTTCACGTGTTACACCAAATTCACGACCAACCTCTTCCAAAGTACGAGGATGACCGTCTTCCAGACCAAAGCGAAGAGAAATAACTTTGCGCTCACGTTCAGCAAGACCCTCAAGCGTTTTTGCGAGCTGCTCCTGCAACATGCTAAAACTTGCTGCATCAGGAGGAACAATTGCTGCATCGTCTTCGATAAAGTCACCCAACTGAGAATCTTCTTCTTCGCCAATAGGAGTTTCCAAAGAAACAGGTTCTTGAGAAATCTTTTGAATTTCGCGAACACGCTCTGGCGTTAAGCCCATTTCTTCTGCAATTTCTTCAGGGGTAGGTTCACGACCGAGAGATTGCAAAAGCTGGCGCTGAATGCGAACAAGCTTGTTGATAGTTTCAACCATATGTACTGGAATACGAATGGTACGAGCTTGGTCTGCAATTGCACGAGTAATAGCCTGACGAATCCACCAGGTTGCATATGTAGAGAACTTGAAGCCCTTAGTATAGTCAAACTTTTCAACAGCACGAATAAGACCCAAGTTACCTTCTTGGATAAGGTCCAAGAACAACATGCCACGACCGACGTAGCGCTTAGCGATAGAAACAACCAAACGCAGGTTAGCCTCAATAAGCTGCTGTTTTGCATCAAGACCTACTTGCTCAACACGAGACAAACGACGACGCTCGCGACGTTCAAGTTCGATGCCCTCTTCTTCAGCCTTTTCCAGTTCCTCAGTTGCTGCAACGCCTGCTTCAATTTTCATTGCAAGGTCAATTTCTTCAGCAGCGGTAAGCAAGGAAACTTTACCGATTTCCTTTAAGTACATACGGACTGGATCGCCCGTTAGAAGCGCAACAGAAGAATCACCCGCCTGTTTGCGATTGCGAGAGCGCTTTGACTTTGATTTACTATTTACCTTCGGAGGCGCAATTTCAACAGTTGCTTTTAATTCTTCTTCAGGAATACCTTCAAGAAGACTTTCGTCTGTTAAATCGCTTTCCTTGACGTCAGAATCATCATGAACTTCATGAATACTAGGTTCTACATTGGATTCAAGGATATCTTCGGTTTCTTCATCTTCGATATCTGCCACCTGAGCAGCTTTAGCTTCTTCCGCCTTTTTCTTCGAAGATGCCGCGCTTTTAGATTTTGCGGTTTCCTTCTTTGTAGCTGTTTTCTTTGCGGGAGCTTTCTTTTTAGAAGATGATTCCGTGGTCTTCTTTGTAGTAGCTTTTTTAGCAGGAGTTTTCTTTTTCGTGCTTTCCGTTTCTTCCTTCGTTTCGATTGTCTTGGATTCTGACACTTGAGAGGAAGCCTTTGCCACGTTAATTCCTTCCCACGATACGTTTAAGATTAGCGAAAAGATCGCTAGATAGACATCGAACCATTATACCGCTAAATGGCCGAAGTTCTACAAAAGATTTATCGGATCAATATCAATAGATACGCGAACATCTTTTTCGGGTTTTCGCTCACGAAAATAGGTACCAACCGCATCGGCAATATTGCAACCTGGCGGAGCTTTTAGCACCAAATGATACCGAAAAGAACCTTTCAATCGTTCCAGCACGCATGGCGTAGGCGGCAAGATAATCCATGACTGGCTAGAATTGTTCGAATATTCACCGCTGTCACCTTGAGAAAACGAAGATAGTAAGGGAGCAATATCCGCATACAACTCATGCGCCACCTGCTTTACACGCTCTTCGTCTTTACCCCATACCAAAATGTTTGCCAAGCGAACAAAAGGAGGATATCCCAATCCTTGACGCAGTTGTAATTCGGTATCCAAAAATAATTGACGATCATAGTGAGCAGCTGCTCGAATTGCAGGATCTTTCGCGCTGTACGTCTGCACAATAACACGCCCTGGTTTATCCGCTCTTCCAGCACGTCCCGCAACCTGCTCTATCAAATCAAAAGTTCGCTCAGAACTCCGAAAATCAGGAAGCTTCAGCATAGTGTCAGCATTGATCACTCCCACAAGGGTTACCTCATCGAAGTCCAAGCCTTTTGCGATCATTTGCGTTCCGAGTAACACCGCTGCACCTGCTCGTGCAAATTGTTCGAGCAGGCGCTGATGATCACCTTTTCGTGAAGTGGTATCCGCATCCATACGAATAATTTCGCATTCATATTCGGCTAGTAAGGCACGTAATTCACTTTCAACTCGCTGAGTTCCCGCACCAAAGCGTTTTAAATACGGACTACCACATTTAGGGCACGTTAGCGGTACTCGCTGTTCATAACCGCAATGGTGGCACACCAATTTTGCTTCACGTTCGTGATACGTTAAAGACGTTGAACACGAATCGCACGTAGGCACAAAACCACAATCACGGCAAAGGAGAAACTGCGCAAACCCGCGCTGATTCAGCATTAGAACCGCTTTTTCACCTTTTTTCAACACTTCAAATAAGGTTTCTTGCAAAGCGCGTGAAAACATCGAACGGTTTCCACCGCCAAATTCACGCGCCATATCAACCACTTGGATAGAAGGCAGTGGTTTTCCGTTTGCGCGGCGTGGCATTTCAACTTTGTGCCAAGAAGGATCATTTTCGCAACGTTCGAGCGCCTCTAAAGAAGGTGTAGCAGACCCAAGCACCAACACCGCTCCGTGAGCACGCGCTAACCATTGCGCAACATCACGCGTTACATAACGCGGAGCCTGATCCTGTTTGTAACTAGATTCATGTTCTTCATCAATGATGATAATGCCCACATTTTGCATAGGCGCAAACAGCGCACTACGGGCACCAACCACAACGCGCGCCGCTCCATTACGAATTGCATCCCACTGGTCATACCGTTCACCCTGAGACATTCGCGAATGAAGTACCGCAACTGAATCACCGAAACGTCCTCTAAAACGTGCCACCGTCTGTGGCGTAAGTGAAATTTCCGGAACCAAAACAATAGCGCCAGCACCACGTTCAAGAACTTGCTCAATCGCACAAAGATACACTTCTGTTTTGCCTGAACCAGTAACACCATCCACCAAAACAACTTCACCTGTCTTAGCGGATGCTGCGCTGCGGATTGCATTAACCACCCGCTGCTGATCTTGAGTTAATTCGGGACGCGGACGAATACGGCGAGTAAATTCTTCACTTTGACCTTCAGGGGCACGCATGCGCCTTCTTTGTTCAATACGAATAACACCCTTTTTCTCTAATGAACTAAGCGTTGAAGCAACAGAACCGTATTCGGCAGTAAGTTCACTAACGCGCAAGTCCCCCTGAGAAAGTGCCTCCAACACGCGCTGTTGTTTTACTGCGCCCTTACGAGGAGTAAAAGCGTCAGCCGCATCAAGACGCACAACCCAACGTTCATCCACTTCATGAATCAGCGGTCGGGTTAATTGCCAAACACCATTGATATGTTCCATACGCGGAACACCACCAGGTGGCATAAATAAACGAATACTTGAAGAAAATGGAGCTATATAGCGCTGCGCCATATAAGCCGCGCACTGTGCGCCAATATCTGTAAAGTAAGGCTTGCTTAATACGCACTCTATTTCTTTTAGCTTGGCAGGGTTTACCCCCTCAGGAAACGGATCGTCCTGATTTAAAGAACGAATTTCTGTGACAAACCCAACCACTTTGCGGTATCCGAATGGAACCAGAACTGCACAGCCTACTTCGAGCAAAAAATCACTACGAAGTGAAGATGACTCATCCTGAATTGATAATTCATCGTTAGGTAGCGATCCGCTACAAGACAAAGTTGATTCATCACAATGTGAGGACAACTCATCATGAGCCGAAGACGATTTACTTCTGCTATCGTGGCTGGAACTTGCCACGTTGCCATCATTTGAAAAGAGCTCCGAAAACGAAAGCTGCGCAGGCTGCGTAGAGGCATTCTTTTTCGAAGATGATGAATTAGAAGAAGCTTGCGCTTCTTTCGCAGCGAAAAGACGCTTGTGATCCGCTTCGTTTTCTACTGCCACATACGTAAAAGTAGAATCCAGAGCCTGAGTAGGAATATCCAGTACAACCGAAACAAGTTTCACCGATATCCCTCCCCTTCATTCGTTTTGCGATTTCAACATACAGATTTCAGCACATATCTTACAGTACGCACAATGGCCACTTTAAAAGTGGCCATTGATTAAACAACTACAACAAAACTTTGCAAGCTCTATTGTGGCAAGGTTACGACAAACGATCTACCGCCGCTTTCAGATCTTCAACTTTGTCAGTTTTTTCCCACGTAAATTCTGGAAGCTCACGACCAAAGTGACCATATGCCGCGGTCTTTCGATAAATTGGACGACGCAAATCAAGCGCATCAATAATAGCGCCAGGACGCAAATCGAATACCTCTTCAACGGCTTTTGCGATTACCTCTTCTGAGCATGTTCCCGTTCCAAACGTTTCAACCATCAAAGAAACAGGACGCGCCATTCCGATTGCATAGGCAATTTGAACTTCACAGCGACGAGCTAAACCAGCAGCAACGATATTCTTTGCTACCCAACGCGCTGCGTACGCCGCAGAACGATCTACCTTTGTACAATCCTTGCCAGAAAAGGCGCCACCACCATGACGACCCATTCCGCCGTACGTATCCACAATAATCTTTCGACCCGTTAAACCAGCATCACCCATAGGTCCGCCAATAACAAAACGTCCTGTAGGGTTTACATAAATTTCTACGTCATCTGCAACCGTAACGTTTTCTTCCGCAAAAACTGGATTGATAACGTTTGCAATAAGCTCTTTACGTAGCAGCTCTGGATCAACTTCTTCAGAATGCTGCGTAGAAACAACTACTTTTTCTACCTGAGTTGGAACACCCTCAACATAGCGAACACTTACTTGCGTTTTGCCATCAGGACGCAAATACGGCATAACTTCAGTCTTGCGAACCTTCGCTAAACGTTCAGCCAAGCGATGCGCCAAATAAATTGGCATTGGCATAAGCGTCTTAGTGTCATCGCACGCATAGCCAAACACCATACCCTGGTCGCCTGCACCAATTTGGTCATATAGATCAAGCGCTTCGCCATTTTGCGTTTCAAAAGAAGTGTCAACACCTTGCGCAATATCAGGAGACTGATCATGAATAGCGTTTAGAACACCGCAAGTAGCACAGTCAAACCCGTACTTTGCGCGGTCATAGCCAATATCCTTTAGAACACCACGCACAATTTCAATGGTATCAACATATGCTTGAGTACGAATTTCACCCGTAACGAAAATCATGCCCGTTGTAGCAAGTGTTTCGCATGCACAACGAAACAGCGTCGGATCAGCTGGCTGGCCATCAGGCGCAACATAGCCTTCTTCAGCAAGCTGAATTTCTTTTTCTAACAACGCATCAAGAATCGCATCGGAAATTTGGTCGCATACCTTATCGGGGTGACCTTCAGTTACCGATTCGCTCGTAAACAGATACGAACGTGATTGTTCTTGCATAGGTAATTCCTTTCAGACAAGCAGTGCTTGTACATTCTTTTATTCGCAATACTACCATCCCAGTACCATTTAAATAAATACTCTTCGGCAGTTTCTTGCTCTTCTAGGTCAGAAGAATGAGCGCCAGAACGATTAACCATATCGGTCAGCATTCCACTATTTTCTAAAAGGGGGCAAGGACGCAATAGGTTGTCATTAAATGGCTGCTCTTTGTAATACTCCATAAAAATCGGCGACGAAGCGCAGCCAATAGCGATACTTCGCGAATATTGGCATTGGAATAATGAATAAATACGCACGGATCCACATCACCTGCAGAATTGATGTGCAAGTAACGGCGACCACCCGCAATGCGACCCCCAACATATTCACCATCGTTTTGGAAATCCAAAGTAAAGAGTGGCTTTTCCGAGCGCATTTTACGCACAAAATGATACAAATATTCGCGCTGATCATTTCTTGGCAAAACTCTTCATCAACAAGAGTATCATTCGTAAACGCCAAGAAAGCACAATCGGAATGTCTTTCACGCAACTTTATAAGATCCTTTTTACGAACCAAAGGTTCGCCACCCGTGTAAATATATACATGAGTTCCAAGCTCTTTTCCCTGTTTAATGATGGAATCTATCTCATCAAAACTAAGGTTTTGATTATTACCATATTCTGCAGCCCAACAACCTTGGCAATGCAAATTACAGGCGCTCGTTGGGTCAAGCAAAATTGCCCAGAGAATATTGCACTGGTATTTGTCGCGATTTTCTTCTTGCTTTGGCCAAGCCATCAAATTTCCGTCAATTACAAAAGTTTTCAGAAGAGTGTCACGTACCTTTGGATTAGTGTCGTTAAGAATGTGCATAATAAGCTGAAACCAATGGTCTTTATTGTCAATTGCATTACGAAATGATTGCCGTTGGCTTGCAAAAAGATTATCTGGTGCCACTTTATCCAGTAAATCCATTATCTTTACAACGTTATGCTCAGGATCTGAAAGGAAATAGTCAAATGTTTTTTCAAATGCAGCACGTTTAATTTGTTCAGTTGCTTTCATGATACCCGCTCGGCACTTGTGTTATTGCAAAACAAAATTCAACACTTGTTGATTATATCGAGGTAAAATTTATAATC
>OLPV01002339.1_pt1 | contig 12543 bp, 11 predicted proteins | sample 1671961 | NCBI WGS metagenome assembly OLPV01 (sample SAMEA3136630, study PRJEB25190) | human gut metagenome | biome: human gut; feature: human-associated habitat; material: faeces | place: Austria | collected 2013
GCGGAATAACCGTTCTGAAAATACATTTACAGGAGGTATTGTGATGAATCATATTGACGCAAAAGGCAAGGCCTGCCCCATGCCCGTAATGATGGCCAAAAAAGAGATGGATACCGGCTGCGAGGCGCTTTCCATCACGGTTGATAATGCCATAGCCGTACAGAATCTGAGCCGCCTGGCGGAGAGCCAGGGCTTTGCCGCCGAGACCGCCGAGGAGAACGGCTGCTATACCATTACCATGCATCGCACCGGCGCGCCGGCCCAGGAGATGCCTGAGGAGCTGCTGAACTGCGCTGTGCCCGCCGCGAGCGACTATGTGGTATTTGCCGGGCGGGATGTCATCGGTGAGGGCGACCCGGAGCTGGGCCATTCCCTCATCAAGATGTTCTTCTACACCCTGAGCGAGAAGCCTGACCTGCCTTCCGCCATCTGCTTTATGAACAACGGCGTGCGGCTGGTGACTGAGAACGAGCAGACCATAGAGCACCTGAAGGTACTGGAAGCAAAGGGCGTCAAGCTGATTGTGTGCGGCACCTGCCTGAATTTCTACGGCCTCACCGAGAAGCTGGCTGTGGGCGGGGTGACCAATATGTATGACATTGTGGAAAAGCAGATGGCCGCAGACCTCATTGTGAGGCCCTGATATGCTGCAAAAGAAACTGTGCCTGGTGGTGACCTTTGATTCCACCGCCGCAGCTATGGCGGCGGAAAAATACTGTTTGGAAAGAGGCGTTCCGGGGCGGCTGATCCCGGTGCCCCGGGAGATCACCGCCGGATGTGGCCTGGCTTGGAAGGCGGCGGCGGAGCAGGAGGAGGCTGTCACCGCTGCTTTGGAAGAGGCGGGCATCAAGTACGGCGGGGTGTACCGTATTGAAATATGAAAAAAGGTCCTGGGTCGAACACCGGGGGCTTTTTTTGCAGCCGGCCGTGCTTTCTGCGCGCCCATTTTCTCCTTAAATCCGGCAGGCGCGAAATAAGGTGAAAAATAGCGCTTAAATTGTGAACATTTTATGAACGAGCGTAAAAATGTGCGCATATCGCTTGCGCTCTCGGAAAATCAATGATATAATTTCTATATATGTCATAATGTATACAAATGCGTAGAATAATATGGTTTCTGCCGGGGTTCGCTTGCCCGGGGCATCGCGGAAACAGGGGAAAGGCGGCACGACAGTGACAGAGAAAGAACTGAGAAAATTAAACCGCGCAGAGCTATTGGAAATGCTTATTGCGCAGAGCAAGAAGCTCAGCCGCGTGGAGGAGGAGCTGTCGGCCGCCCAAAAAGAACTGGAACGGCGTAAGATTGCCATCACCACCTCCGGCTCACTGGCAGAGGCGGCCCTGAAGCTAAACGGCATCTTTGAGGCAGCCGACCAGGCAGCCGCGCAGTATCTGGATAGCCTCCGGGAGCAGGAGAGCAACGCCGAGCGCATTATTGCCGAGGCCGAGGCCAAGGCTCACGAGATCATCAATGCCGCCGAGGTGCAGCGGCAGGCCATTCTCGCCGATGCGGACAAGGAAGCCAAGCGGCGCATTGAGCTCTTTGACCAGCAGTTCAAGGAATTTTTGAACACGCACACCTGATTGAGGAGAAAGGGCCGTATGAAACCAGAAAACAAAGCAACCGATACGGCTGTGCCCTCCGTGGACGAGCTCACCGGCGAACTCAACCGAGAAAAATATCACAGCCGATACAAAAAGCTGCTGCGCAGCACCATCTATACACTGGTGATCGTGGCCGCGATCAGTGTGCTGGTGGCTACGCTGCTGCTGCCGGTTTTGCAGATATACGGCACCTCCATGAACCCGAACCTGCAGGAGGGGGAGATCGTGGTGTCGGTGAAGTCCCCACAGTTCAAAACCGGTGACATAATCGCCTTTTACTATAACAACCGCGTTCTTGTCAAGCGCATTATCGGCTGCCCCGGCGACAGTGTTGTCATCACCGACAGCGGCGACGTATATGTGAACAATACCTTGCTGGATGAGCCGTACCTAACCGAAAAATCCTATGGCACCGCCGACATTGAATATCCGTACACCGTACCTCAGAATTCCTTTTTCGTCCTGGGCGACCACCGGGAAAGCAGCGTGGACTCCCGGTCGTCTCTAGTGGGCTGCGTGGAAAAAGAAGAAATCATAGGCAAAATCGTTTTCAGAGTGTGGCCGATCAAGCGGATCGGTTCCGTGGACTAACATCGCCTGGAAATACGGGGAGAAATTTGCATGAACAGGGACATTCATTCGCAGGCTGAACAGCTGAACAAGAAGCACCGCCGGAAGCGCACTTGGTACAAGATCTTATCTGTGCCCATATGCCTTGTGGTCTTTGTGACGACGTATGCGCTCATTCTGCCGGCTATCACCATGGAATCCACGCCGGATACCTACTGCGGCATTGCCGAGCACGTCCACACGGACGCATGCTACGAGCTTCCCGGTACGCCGGCCCACAAGGAGATCCAATGCACCGCCGGGGCCGATCTGGGCCAGGGCGAGTACATCGTCCACAAGCACGACAGCTTCTGTTTTGATGATAGCGGTGAGTTGCTGTGTGCGCTGGCTGAGCAGGACGAGCACGTCCACACAGACGCATGCTATGACGGTGACAGCCTAATCTGCGGTCTAGTTACGGGGATCGTACACCAGCACACGGCGGATTGCGTCGTATCCGTTCCCGCCACCGAGCCCCAGGGCCTGGTGTGTACCGTGGAGGAGCATAAGCATACGGAAGCATGCTTCATGAATCCGGAGGGCGAGGCGCCAAGCGGCGAGACCGGCGGTGATGTCCCCGCTGACAAAACGCCAGCCAGCGATGTCCCCACCGGGGACGATCCCTCCAATGAGACACCCAGGGGAGATGTCCCCACCGATGCAGCCCAAGGCGGCAATGTGCCGGGGGATGCAGTTCGAAGCACCGGTGCAGCAAACGGCGATACGCCCGAGGACGACTCGGCGGTCAACAGCACCCCGGCCCGGGCGCCTGCCGCCAGCGGCCTTATCACAGATGTGACCCTTACCATCAATGACAATGTTTCCGCTTCCGGCTGCTATGAGGCAGCCGTCACCGGCGGCGGTGCGGCGCTGGAGGGAAAAACCGTCCGGTATCTGTGGTATAAGAGCACCGACGGCGGAGAGACCTATACGGCCGTAAAGGCGAAAAACTTTACTGTAGGCGGCAACACCGTGTCCAACATCAGTGGGGACCGTGGCGAAAAGCTGTTCCTGGCCCTGGACGGCGGAACCGTCAGCGACACGCTACCCTCCGTGAGATACAAGGCCGTACTGAAGGTGGACGGCACCGAATATAACAGCGTGTCGGCTGCCCGCACCAACACCACCTATCAGGCCTCCGTTCTGAACGGCAGCTTTGAGGCACCGGATCTGACCAATCACGAGTACCAGGAATTTGTGCCCGAGGGAACTGCGGGTCTATTTTGGAAAACCACCGGTGAGAATACCGAGGGCAACCAGCATGTATATGGCGGAAGCGCTACCGCCGCAAATGATAAAAAGCACTACATCGAAATCGTTGACACGAGCGACGGAGCCCATAAGACGAATGCAGCCAACTGGCATAATCAAGGCTCTGCAACGAACGGAAAACAGTACGCCGAGATCAACGCCGGCGCCGCGGGCGCACTGTATCAAACCATAGCGACCATCCCGGGGACGACCATGTATTGGTCTGTGGACCACTGTGGCCGCAACGGAACGGATACCATGGCTGTAGTCATGATGCCGGAAAGCAGAGCAAAGAACATCACCACACAGACGCAGCTGCAGCAGGTGCTGAATAATCCAGGCAATTATGATGCTACGGTTGAAAGTGATCTATCCGCCCAAAAAGGCGTGTGGACCACACATTCCGGACAGTACACCATCCCGGAAGGGCAGTATGAGACCAGATTCTTCTTCATGGCTGTAAGCACGTCCGATAATAATCCATACGTCGGCAACCACATCGACAACGTGTGGTTCAGCCAGCAGATCCCGCCGGTTTCCTCGGAAAAGCCCTATTTCACGCTGACAAAGCATGTGGTGGGTCCCCTGACGGAGGATGACCTGCAGCTGCTATCCGGAAAGCTGACCTTTATGGTTCAAAAGTCCACTTACAGCAGCTTTACCAATCCCGAAACCGTCAAGACGTACACCGCCACAAATTTGGGCAGCTGGACGCCCAACGAAGATGGCTCCTGGACACTGTCCGCCCGTATCTCCATGAAGGATCAGGAGCTCGGTGATTACTACAGGATTGCAGAGAGCGGCGCAGAGCTGGATGGGTTTAACCTAACTGTGACGGATACGAACGCTGCCGTGCTGCTGCAGAACACCACAGACACGGGCTTCACCTTCACCAACACCTATGTGGATGCCGGGCGAGCCCTGACGCTAAAGAAAATCGTGAGCGCTCCTGACACCACAGGCAGCTTTACCTTTACCGTTTCCTATACGGATGCCGGCGGCAAGCCGCAGACAGAAAGCGTTACTCTGAAAAACGGCGAGTCGACCACCATCACGGGCATCCCCAAGGGTGTTCAGGTCACCGTGACGGAAACCACCACAGACGGCTACACCGTTATTATGAAGGATCCCAGCACCGGCACCGTCCTCGCCGGGAGCAGCAGCTATACCTTTACTATGAACGATGACACGGCCATGGATATCTACAATACATCCATCGTTGCACTGCCGGAAACCGGCGGCATCGGACGGGGAATCTTTCTGTATGCCGGAATCGGTCTGATGCTCACTGCCGTTATTACAGGATGTCTTCTGAGGCGCAAGTACGGAAAGGAGGGTGATTAACGCTTTTGTTTCCTCTCCTGCCCACGCAAAATATACCTGTACCCGCGCCATAGGAACTATCCGTTTCTATCAAACTACTTTAAATCAGAAAGGATACGCACGATGAAAACGATGAGAAAGTTTTTCACGGTTTTGCTGGCCCTGGCCATGACGCTGGCTCTGGCTGTGTCCGCCTTTGCAGCAGACACCGGCAGCATCACCATTACCAATCCCCAGGGGGATCACACCTACACCGCCCACAAAATCTTTGACGTGACCTACACCGCTGACGGGGTGAACTACTCCTACACCATCAGCGATACTGACGCCGCCTTTTCTACCGTCAAGGCATACGCCGATGTGACCGCCAACGGCCTCAGCCTAACAGCCGTTGCTAACACGAACAAGTATAATGTGAGCATCGGCGCCGGCTTCTCCGCCGCCTCCTTTGCCCAGCATCTGAAAACGAATGTGGATTCTCTCGGCACCGGCACCGCCTTTACCAAGGTTGATAACACCATGAAGGCCTCCGGCCTTGCCCTGGGCTACTACTTTGTATCCGGCACCAGCGGCGCTGTCTGCGAGCTGGCTACTGCCAAGGATATTCAGATTCGCGACAAGAACGAAGTGCCGCAGATCGAAAAGAGTGTGGATGACAACGACGGCACTGTGGAAATCGGTCAAAAGCTCACCTACACCATCACCGGCAAGGTCCCCTCCACCAAGGGCTACTCCGAGTTTACCTATCAGGTGACAGATACCATGACCGAGGGGCTGACCTTCAACAAGGACGTCAAGGTCACCATCGGCGGCACGGATGTGACTGCCGCTGCGACTATCACCAACAATGGCAACGGCTTTGTGGCCAGCGTCAATATGATGGACTATCAGGATCAGATCGACGCACCTGTAGTCATCACCTACACTGCCACCGTCAACGAGAAAGCCATCCAGCGCGAAAAGGAAACCAACGCCGCTACGCTCAAGTACAGCAACAACCCCGCTGACAAAACCACTTTTGAGGAATCCAGCGTGGAAGTGGATGTGTTCTCCTTCAATATTGTCATCAATAAGTACGCAGCCAACAATGCAGAAACCAAGCTGGAGGGCGCCAAGTTCGTGCTGAAGAACAATGAGGGCAAGTACTATAAGTATGACGCCGCTACCAAGGCCGTCACTTGGGTCGCTGCCAAGGCCGATGCCACTGAGGTCAGCACCGACGCTAACGGCGCTGCGCGCTTTGACGGTCTTCAGGCCGGTACTTACAGCCTGGAGGAGACCGTCGCTCCCGCCGGCTACAACCAGCTTACCAAGGACATCACCATCGTGCTGGACAAGAACGGCTCTGCGACCATCGACGGCGCTGCCTCCGCTCCCGGAGCTGACCATTCCCTGACTACGGGCGTTGCCAACTCCACCGGCACCGTGCTGCCCGAAACCGGCGGCACCGGCACCGTGATCTTTGTGGCCCTGGGCGCTCTGGCTGTCATCTGCGCAGGCGTATTCCTGGTGACCAACAAGAGAATGAGCAAGGAATCCTTCTGATCCCGCATCCCTGACACACTGCACCGCCATGGGAGGCGGAGGTTCGCCTCCGCCCTCCCGATGGCATATCCTTTTCCAAGGCGGACGCATCCGAATACACCCGACACTGCCTATTGCAGGCGGCCGGACAGCCGTGTGTTCGGCTTCGTGCGCCCTGGAACGCAACAGGAGATGAACCCGTGAGAAAGCGAAAAGTAATCACCTTAATACTGCTGGGCGTTTTCCTGGCGGGCCTCTCTCTCCTGCTGTATCCGTCCGTCAGCAGCTACTGGAACTCCATCACACAATCCAGGGCCATCGTGGACTATGACACCATTGTCAAGAGTCTGTCGCCTAAGGACTATACCGCCTATTTTGAGCGTGCGGAGGAATACAATAGCGAGCTGAAGGCGCTGACATTCCCGCTGACGGAATACCAGCAGATCAGCGGATACGATGATTGCCTCAATGCCGCCGGCGATGGCGTCATCGGCTATATCGATATCGACAAGATTCAGGTGAAGCTGCCCATCTATCACGGCACGGACCCCTCTATGCTGAACCACGCCTGCGGACATATTCAAGGCAGCAGCTTTCCTATTGCAGGAAAGGGTACCCATGCGGCTATCTCGGCACACCGGGGCCTGCCCAGCGCAAAGCTGTTCTCGGATCTGGACAAGCTGGAGGTGGGCGACACCTTCCGGATCACGGTGCTGGACAAAACCTTTATTTATGAGGTGGATCAGATTAAAACCGTGCTGCCGGACGATGTGAGCGACCTGCTCATCGACGAGGAGAAGGAGCTCTGCACCCTGGTCACCTGCACGCCCTATGGCATCAATTCCCATCGGCTGCTGGTGCGCGGACACAGGATCGAATCTGAGGATATGCGCTCCTTTGGGGCTATATCGGATGCGTTTATCATCGATCGGCTGATCGTTACACCGGTGGTGGCAATGCCCATCATCCTGCTGCTCATTCTGTACGTCTGCTTTAAGCCTGCGAAGCGGAAGCTTCCCATCAATGACGAGGGAGAACTGATATGAAAAGAATAAGCTACCGGATCGCAAACTTTATACTGATTGCTGCACTGCTCCTGTCGGGAACAGTGACCGCCCACGCCGCCTCCACCACGGAGGCCAGTGAAAAGGTGCAGCTGCGCAGTGATTGCACCCTGGACGTGACCTATTCCTCCGAGGGAATGGTCTTTGCCGGGCAAGACATCAAGCTCTGGCACATTGCGGATATTACCGAGGATGCGCAGTATGCTTTGGCCGGGAGCTTCCGGTCATACCCCATCCAGGTCACCGGCACCTCCTCTCAGAGCGAATGGGATGAAATGACCATCACTCTGAACTCCTATATTCTTGCCGATGGCATCGCGGCTGACCAAACTGCCAAAACCGATGCGAGGGGCAAGGTCGTCTTTGATAATCTTACTGCGGGCATATACCTGGTTTCCTCCGTGCGCACAGAGCAGGATGGCAAATACTATGTGTTTGAATCCTTCCTGGCGGCCGTGCCGGGGGTGGACAGTGAGGGACAGTGGGTGTATTCCGTCTCCGCAAGGCCAAAAATGAGCGTGCACACACCAGCCAAGGGCGATGTCACCTATAAAGCGGTGAAGGCCTGGAGGGATGGCGGCCAGGATCGCCCGGTTAGCGTCTCTGTGGAGGTTCGCAGGGACGGACAGCTGCAGCAGGCCGTGACTCTCAGCGCTGAAAACAACTGGATGTACACATGGAAGGCTGTTGATGATGGCAGCGTATGGACCGTGAACGAAGTGAATGTGCCAGAGGGTTATACGGTGGGCATTCAGCGCAGCGGCGATACCTTCAGCATTACCAACACCAAGCCGGAGACGCCTGCAGGAAATCATCCGCAGACCGGCGACACAACCAATATGACCCTGTATGTGCTCTTGATGGCTGCATCCGGGCTGGCGCTGCTGGTGGTGGGCATCGTGTTGAGGAAGAAGTCCCGTGCGAAGTAAAGGGCTTTCCATCCTTCTTGTTGCGCTGGGCGTTTTGCTGCTGGGTGCTGCGGCGATATTATTCGTCGTGCGACAGGCGCAGGATAAGCAAAGGGCAGCTGACATTCCCTCTCTGATTGAAAAAATCGAAGCAGCTCTGCCGGTGCGCTCAGCGGGTGTTATCGAAAATCGCGCTGACAGCGCCATGGCTGCCGTGGAGATCGACGGAATTGATGTAATCGGTCTGCTGGAGCTCCCGGGCCGAGGCATTAAGCTGCCAGTAAGCGCAGAATGGGACAGCTCCGAGCAGAGCTTTCGTCCAGCCAGGTTTATGGGCAGCGTGTATGACGGTACGCTGATCGTGGGAGGACGCAGCGAGGATGGCAATTTCGATTTTATCGATCAGCTGGACGCCGGGGAGGAGCTTACCTTCACCGACATGACCGGAAGGGTATTCCGGTATACGGTGCGTAAAATTTGCCACGCTGATAATGCCAGAGCCGAAACCTTGGCTGACTCAGAGAGCGCGCTTACCCTGTTTGTGAAAAAAAATGGAGCTTTTCTCATCGTCCGATGTGCAGCGGCATAGTATTCTCCTCAATAGGAGGTGCAGAACAGTCCCTGTAGACAATGGCAAGCTGCGTCGTCCCACGCGGTGCCGCTATGATTCATTATTTAATTTTTTGTTTATAACCCATGAAGGGCCACCGCTGTAGATAGCTGCCCTACCCGGAGGTCGATGGCCAGGTGCAGCGCACCTGATACCCGGCAAAACAAAGCTGAAATATCTTTCCTCTGTATCCCCTGCTGAAAAAGCAGCCAACGCCATAGGCGTTGGCTGCTTAATGCTTTATAATCCATGGGTTTTATCAAAGACGGCCATAGATGCGGGTCATCTCGTGGATGCTGCTGGCAAGGCTGTGGCTCGCCTCCCCGGGCAGCATACGCCACTTCCAGTTGCCGCAGCTGGTGCCGGGGACGTTCATGCGGTGGCCCGGCCCGAGGTCCAGCCAATCCTGCATCTGCGCAACAAACAGCTTCGCAACCGAGCCCATGCCGCCACGGATGATGCCGCGGTTAAAGCCCTCCCGCTCATTCAGGCCCAGATACTGTGCGGCAAAGGCGACATCCTCCCGATCCGCCTCCGTGCGCCAAAGGGCCAGGGGAGCGTTATCATGAGTGCCGGTATAGCAGACGCAGTTTTCGCCGTAGCTATGGGGCAGATAGCTGCTGGTGTCCCGGGAGTCAAAGGCAAATTCCAGCACCTTCATGCCCGGCAACCGGGAATCGGCCAGCAGCTGCGTAACCTCCGGCGTGGGAAAGCCCAGGTCCTCGGCAATGAACTCAATATCGTGGAACCAACCGGTCAGCACCCCCACCAGGGACATGCCGGGGCCTTTGACCCAGTGGCCGTCCCTCGCAGTGGTCTTGCCGCAGGGCACCGCCCAATAGCTCTCAAAGCCACGAAAATGGTCGATACGAATAACATCGTAGAGCTTCGTGGCACCGCCGATGCGGCGGATCCACCACTCAAAGCCGTTTTTCCGCATGGCCTCATAGTCGTACAGGGGATTGCCCCAGAGCTGGCCGTCTGCGCTGAAATAGTCCGGCGGGACGCCGGAAACCTCTGTGGGCTTTTTGTTCTCATCCAACTGGAAATTCTCCGGCTCGCTCCAAACATCCGAGGAGTCCATAGCCACATAGATGGGGATATCGCCGATGATGCGAATACCCAGGCCGTTGATATAGCGCTTGAGGGCGCTCCACTGGCGGAAAAACAGGAACTGGATATAGGTGAACAGCTCCACATCCTCCCGCAGCTCCATGCGGTAGCGCGCAACAGCTTCCGGAGTGTGCAGCCGGGCGCCCTCATCGGGCCACTCCGTCCAGGACTTCATGCCAAAGCGGCGCTTGAGCGCCATGAACAGGGCATAATCCGGCAGCCAGCGGGCATTTTCCGCCTCGAAGGCCGCCACCGCCTCCCGGTCACGGCTCCAGCCCCGGGCCTTGGCCTTTTCCAGCAGGGCGAATCGACTCTCATATATCTTGCCGTAGTCCACATAGCGCGGCTCCGTCCCCCAAGCGCAGGCGTCCACCTCCGTTTGGGTCAGGAGGTCATCTGCGATGAGGGTGTCCAGGTCTATAAAATAGGGGTTACCCGCAAAGGTAGAAAAGGCTTGGTAAGGGGAATCCCCATAGCTGGTAGGGCCAAGGGGCAGAAGCTGCCAGTATTTCTGCCCTGCCTCGTGAAGAAAATCCGCAAAGCGATATGCCGCTTTGCCAAAGGTCCCGATACCGTATGGCGAAGGGAGGGAGGAGATTGGCATCAGAATGCCAGCGGAACGATCCATATGAGTCAGCCTTTCACGGCGCCGGCAGCGACGCCCTTAATGATATATTTCTGGCAGCAAAGGTAGAAAATGATGACAGGGAGAATGCTCAGGAAAATGAGCGCCATGGTCGCGCCCAGGTCCACCGTGCCGTAGCTGCCCTTGAGGTACTGGATGTGGATGGGAATGGTAAAATACTTGGTGCTGTCCAACACGAGGTAGGGCAGCAGATAGTCGTTCCAGACCCACATAATCTCCAAAATGCCCACGGAGATCATGGTAGGCCGCAGCATGGGGAACACCACGGAAAAATAGGTGCGCAGCGGACCGCAGCCGTCTATGGAGGCGGCCTCCTCAATCTCCAGGGGGATAGACTTTACAAAGCCAACAAACATGAAGATGGCAAGGCCCGCGCCGAAGCCAAGATAGATGATGGGAATGGTCCAGGGGGTATTGAGGGCCACCTTGTCAAAGGCCATGTCGGCAAAGTTGAAGTATGGGATCTTGACCCGGTCGGCCGTCTTAGACAGGGTAAACATGACCATCTGGAATGGGACGACCATGGAAAAGACACACAGGTAATAGATGATGCGGCAGAGCTTGCTGTCCACCCGGGCGATATACCAGGCCGCCATAGAGGTACACAGCAAAATCAGCGCCGAGGAGACCACGGTGATGAACAAGCTGTAAAATGCGGATTTCCAGAAGGGGTAGTTACCGAAGGTCATGCCCTTGATATAGTTGGCCCAGCCGGCAAAGCTCTCCCCATTGGGAAAGGCAAAGGTATCGGTCTTGACGTAGGTATTGAGCTTGAAGGAGTTGAGCACCACCATGAAGATGGGCAACACATAGATGATGCAGATAACCGCCAGCACAATGGACAAAACCAATTTGCGGCGTCGTTCGGCGGTAAGGGTACCTTTCATTACTGCTGCACCTCCTTTTTGCGGGTGGCATGGAGCTGAATGAGGCCGATGGCGGCAACCAGCAGGAAGAAGATCACAGCCTTGGCCTGGGCGGTGCCGCGGGCATAGACATTCTGCCCGTAGAATGTGTTATAGATATTTAGCGCCAGCATCTCTGTAGTCTTGATGGCGGAGCCGTCGGATTGAATCAGGAAGGGCTGGCCGCCGGTAAGGGCCAGGTTCTGATCGAAGAGCTTGAAGCTATTGGTAAGGGTGAGGAAGGTGCAGATGGTGATGGAGGGCATCACGTTAGGGATGGTGACCCGCCAAAGGGTCTGCCAGCGGCTGGCGCCATCGATCTTGGCCGCCTCCAGCATATCATCCGGGACAGCCTGCAGGCCGGCGATATAAATAATCATCATATAGCCGATCTGCTGCCAGCACATGAGGATCACAAGGCCCCAGAAGCCGTACTTCGTCTCCAGAAGAATGGAGGTATTATAACGGGTGAGAATACCGTCAAAGATCATGGACCACACATAGCCCAGCACGATGCCGCCGATGAGGTTGGGCATGAAGAACACCGTGCGGAACAGGCTGCTGCCCTTAATGCCCTGGGTGAGGGCATAGGCTGCGGCGAAGGCCAGTACATTGATGAAAACCAGCGACACCAGCGCGAACAGGCCCGTATACCAGAAGGAATGCATAAAGCTGGCATCCTGCAGTGCCTTAACATAGTTCCCCAGGCCGATGAACTCCGCGTCCGAAGTCGTTTTAAACTTACAGAAGGACAGATATACGCCTTTACAGAACGGATAGACAAATCCGATAATAAAAGCGCAGACCACGGGCCCCATAAAAAGTGGGCACCAGCGCCGAAGCGGGCGGCGGATCAGCGCCCGGCTGACCGGTGCAGAGCCTTTCTTGCGCTTCAAATCGATCACTCCCATCAAAAAATAGATTGTTGCACAGCGCAGACCTCCTGCGGTCTCTGCCGTGATAGAACAGGAGAGGCGGGCGAAAG
>OLPV01002346.1_pt1 | contig 12507 bp, 8 predicted proteins | sample 1671961 | NCBI WGS metagenome assembly OLPV01 (sample SAMEA3136630, study PRJEB25190) | human gut metagenome | biome: human gut; feature: human-associated habitat; material: faeces | place: Austria | collected 2013
CTTAGGGCTATAGAAAAGCTTTAAGCGCATAAAAAGACAGGACGGTGAATAAAATGGCAGCGACGGCGAAAAAGGGACAGAATGTATACGCACCTTCAAGGGTGTATTCGTATTCCCGCGCGGCCACGGCGGAAAAGCTGCCCTATGAGGAAGCGGAAAGCATCCCCGCGCAGATACCCCGCGCCGAGCCGAAGCGCCACGCCGCCCCGCAGACGCGCATAATGCGCGAGGCTACAACAGCACAAAAGCGCAAGCAAAGAACGCTGCCCAAGCTTATAAGCGTTACGGGCGTGCTGATGATAGCGGCGGTAATGATAGGGCTGGTGTTCAGGTATGCATCGATAGCAAGCGCATACAGGGCGGTAAACAGCACGCAGAAAAAGATAGAAGAAAGCCAAAGAAGGATAACGGAGCTTGAGGTGCAGCTGGACGAGGCGGTAAGCCTGGACGAAGCAAGGCTGGCCGCGGCGCAGGCAGGGCTGAATTATCCTACGGCCGAGCAAATAGTTGAAGTCAATGGCGCCGTCGGCGGTTACATGAACGGCGCGGCAAAGACACAGACCGAGCCTGAGCAGACCGCTCGGACGGAGGACGCGCAGGAGCCGGACGGGGGTACGGCGACGAACGAGCCATAATAAAAGGCTTGCCTTTGCAAAGGACGGAGTGCGGCGGCTGATAAAACATAAAGGAGGGCGCAGCCTTGGACGCACCGGGCGTTTCCAACAAAAAAAGGCTTAAAATAATGCTGGGCATAATATGCGGATTGTTTTTCGTGCTCAGCATAAGGCTGGTAAAAATAATGGTGATAGACGGCGACGAGCTGGCAGGCCGCGCCGAATCGCAGCAAACAAGGAACACAATGCTAAGCGCCACGCGCGGGAAAATACTCGATTCCACCGGAGTGGTGCTTGCAAGGAACGCTACGGCGTATAAAATCGTTGTCTGGCCGAAAAGCATAAAGACAGACGAACGCGAAAGGGTAGCGAGGGAGCTTTCAAACCTGCTGGGCATGGACTATGCAAGGGTGCTTGAAAGGGTAAGCTCCAACAAACAGGAAATTATACTTGCCCGCCAGGTAGAGCGGGACGTTGTTGATAAAATAGAGGCTATGAAGCTTGGCAACGGCGTTGGCACGGCAATAGACACAAAGCGCTATTACAGCGCCGGTTCGCTTTTCAGCCAGCTTTTGGGCTTTACCACCGTTGATGGCGAAGGGCAGGCGGGACTTGAGCAGAAATACGACAAGTACCTTGCCGGTAAAGACGGCCGCATGGTGACGGAAACGGACGCAAGGAGCAACGCCCTTGCATACGGCGTGCAGGAATTGATTCCCGCAACCGACGGCGACGATATTGTGCTGACAACTGACGCGGTGATGCAAAGCGCGCTTGAAAAGGCCTGCAAGGAAGCGCTGGAGGTAAACAAGGCAATAAGCGTGCAGGGAATAATAATGGACTGCACCACGGGGGAAATAAAGGCGCTGACTACCCAGCCGGACTTTGACCCCAACTCCCCGCCAAGGAGCGACATGGCGCTGCTCAATTCGCTTATGCGCAACCGCGTGGTTACGGATTCGTATGAGCCGGGCTCCACGTTCAAGCTTATCACGCTTGCCGCGGCGCTGGACAGCAAAAGCGTAACTGCGGATACGGGCTTCAGCTGCGATGGCGGCTGCATTGTGAACGGGGAAAGGATAAAGTGCTGGAAGCACGGCGGGCATGGCTCGCAAACGCTGTATAAGGCGGTGCAGAATTCCTGCAACCCCAGCTTTGTACGCATGGCGCTCAGCATGGGAACGGAAACGTTCTATGATTACATATACTCCTTCGGCTTCGGCTCCTCAACGGGCAGCGGAATAATCGGGGAAAGCGCGGGCATAGTTACGCACCAGAAGTACATTACCGATAATACTTTGGCCCGCATAGGCTTTGGGCAGAGCATAGCGGTAACGCCGCTGCAGCTGGTTACGGCGGTAAGCGCGGCGGTGAACGGCGGCAACCTCATGCAGCCGTATGTGGTGGACAGCATAGTTGCGCCGGACGGTACGGTTGTGCTGAAGAACGAGCCCACTGTGGTGCGCCGCGTGATAAGCGAGGAAACCTCCGCCCTTGTGCGGGAGATAGCCGAAAGCGTAGTGAGTGAGGGCAGCGGCAAAAACGCCGCCATACCCGGATACAGGGTGGGCGGAAAGACCGGCACCGCGCAGAAATACGGCTCCGATGGCAAGGTTGCGCAAGGGCAGCTTATAGCATCGTTCATAGGCTTCGCCCCGGCGGACGACCCGAAGTACGTTTGCCTGATATTGGTTGACGAGCCGCAGGTGGGCACGATATTCGGCAGCACCGTAGCCGCGCCGTTCGTGAAGCAGGTAATGGAAGAAGTGCTGAGGTATTCTGGGTATCTGCCCGAATCGACCGAGGGCAGCGTGCTTGTGCCGGACGTTACGGGCATGAGCGTGAGCGACGCTAAGCATGAGCTGAGCAAGGTTGGGCTGGAAGCCACATTCCAGGATGACGAGAACGAGCCTGTTACCGCGCAGGTACCCGCAGCGGGGGCAACGGCACAATCGGGCGGCGATGTGCTGCTGTACACGGTGATGACGTCGGCAGACGAGCCGGACATTACCGCCGAAGAGGACGAAATGGTAACGGTTCCGGGCGTTTTGGATAAAACGCGGCTTGAGGCGAGCGATGCGCTGAAGGCAAAGGGGCTGACAATAAAAATAGACCCGCCGGATCAATCCGGCAAAGCGATACGGCAATCCCCCGCGGCGGGGGAAGCCGTGCCGAAGGGCACGGAGGTGCTTGTTGAATTTTCTGATACGGGGATAGGGTAAGGCCATCCCGGGGAAAGGCGAAAAATGCTGCTGAGTCAACTTGCCAAGGTCACCGAGCATACGCTGGTGGGCGAGGATAGGGAAATTGCAAACATAGAATACGATTCGCGCAAGGTGCACGAAGGAGACCTTTTCTGCTGCGTAACGGGCACGTTTTCCGATGGGCATGAATACGCGCCCATGGCGAAGGAGCTCGGCGCGGCGGCGCTGGTGGTAGAGCGCAAGCTGGATATAGACCTGCCGCAGCTTATCGTGCCGAACACGCGCATTGCAATGGCGGAAATGGCGGCGGCGTATTACGGCTATCCTTCCCGGGAAATGAAGATGATAGGCGTTACCGGAACCAACGGCAAAACCAGCACGACATACATGATAAAGAGCATCGCCGAGGAGGCGGGGCTGAAGGTTGGCCTGATAGGCACAATACACAACCTGATAGGCGACAGAATACTGGAGACCGAGCGCACCACGCCCGCAAGCGTTGACCTTCAAAAAATACTGCGGGACATGAAGAACGCAGGCGTTGAGCTGGTGGTGATGGAGGTTTCGTCCCATGCGCTGGACCAGGCGAGGGTGCACGGCGTGGAGTTCGATATAGGAATATTCACGAACCTTACGCAGGACCATCTTGACTATCATAAAACGTTTGATAATTATCTTGCGGCGAAGAAAAAGCTGTTTTTGCAGTCCAAACGCGCCGTTGTGAACGCGGACGATCCGCACTTTGCAAGCATAACAGAAGGGCTTAATATTCCGCTGACCACGTTCGGCATAAGGGAAAAGGCGGACTTTTTCGCAAACGATATAGAGATTACCACCGCCGGCGCGCAGTTCGCCATGCGCACGCCGGAGGGCAGCATAAATATAAAAATAAGCATACCGGGGCTTTTCAGCGTGTTCAATGCGCTGGGCGCGGCTGCGGCATGCATGCTGCTTGGCTTTGACGCGGACGATATACGCGAAGGCTTGGCAAAGCTTAAATCCGTATCCGGCAGGCTTGAGCCCCTGCCCACGGACGGGGATTACAGCGTGCTGCTCGATTATGCGCATACGCCCGATGCGCTTGAAAACGTGCTGCGCACGGTGCGCGGCTTTGCCCGCGGCAGGGTGGTTACCCTTTTCGGCTGCGGCGGCAACCGCGACAAGGCAAAGCGCCCCATAATGGGCGAAATCGCCGGGCGGTATTCGGACTTTCTTATAGTTACGAGCGATAATCCGCGCAACGAGGAGCCGATGAGTATAATTGAAAGCGTGGTGGAGGGCGTGAACAAGTCCGGCTGCCCGCACGTTGTGATAGAGGACAGGCGCGAGGCGATAAAATACGCGCTTGAAAACGCGAAGGAGAAGGACGTTATAGTCCTTGCGGGCAAGGGACACGAAAACTATCAGGAAATAGGCGGCGGAAAGCGTCATTTTGACGAAAAGGAGATTGTTGCCGAGCTGCTGGAGGAGCTGGACGGAAGATAAGAAGGGGCGAAGCGCCCTTTTATCGGAGGAAGAGTATGAAATACGCGATATATGCTTTTATTGTTTCGGCCGTGGTGACGATAGCGCTGGGCCCGGTGATAATACCGATGCTCAGAAGGCTGAAGTTCGGCCAGAATGAGCGCAGCGACGGCCCGCAGAGCCACCTGAGCAAGGCCGGCACGCCAACAATGGGCGGCATGATGTTCATTGCGGGCATACTGGTTGGCACGCTTGCGTTTTCGCTCAACGCTACTGAGCTTGCGCTTCCCGCGCTGCTTGCAACGGCGGCGTTCGCATTGGTAGGCTTTTTGGATGACTTCCTTAAAGTGAAGCAGAAGAACACAATCGGCCTCAGGCCGTACCAAAAGATAATAGCGCAGTTCGCAATAGCGTTTATACTGGCGCTTTATGCGTATCAGTCCCCGTTCATAGGATCGAAGATATACCTTGCCTTCTTCAAGGCGGAATGGGACCTTGGCATATTCTATATACCCGCCATGATGTTCATAATCATAGGCACGGTGAACTCGGTAAACCTTACCGACGGACTTGACGGGCTTTGCTCCGGCGTGTCGCTTGTGTATTCAACAAGCATGATGATGATATTCATCTATATGGCTGCCGCGGTGAAGGCTCCCGTGGCCGAAGGACAAGCCGTGCAGACGCAGTACAGCGCGGAACTTAGCTCAATGGCCATATTCGCGGCCTCCGTAGCGGGCGGCTGCCTTGGATTCCTGCGATACAACACTTACCCCGCCCGCGTGTTCATGGGCGATACCGGCTCCATGGCGCTTGGCGGCGCAATATCCGCAATGGCCATATTCAGCCGCAGCGTGCTGCTGCTTGCCATAATGGGCGGCTGCTTCGTGGCCAGCAGCGTTTCCTGCATATTGCAGGTTGGCTCCTATAAGCTGAGAAAAAAGCGCATATTCAAAATGGCCCCGCTGCACCATCATTTCGAGCTTCTGGGCTATACTGAAACGCGCATAGTTTCGGTATATATGATAATTACCGTACTGCTTTGTTTAGTGTGCCTGTTGGCATATCTATAAAATTTTTGTTTGGTCGTTCGGTGCGTGCGGGCGAAGCCGTGGTTCCTTGGCGCTTGGCACGGCGTGCGCTTGAAGGTTAAGATGCTTGAGACAGAGCGCGGCTCTTTTGTCTCAAGCCTCCTGACCGGCACTGAACGGCCCCTTTTTTTACGAATAAATGCACGCGCATTCAATATAACTTCAACCATAAGGGGGAGGTAAAGGGCAAATGGAAAAGAACGGGAAAAAAGCGGTGGTCATAGGCATGGCCAAAAGCGGCATAGCCAGCGCAAAGCTTTTATACGAGCTGGGCTATGACGTTACCGTAAACGATATGAAAACGGACATAAAGGGTCTAAAGGAAGAACTGAGCGGCATAGAGTATAAAGACGCGCTGGGCGTTGACCATGCCGAGGCTGTAAAGGGCGCGGATCTTGTTGTATTAAGTCCGGTGGTGCCCATATTCAGCCCCTTTGTTGACGAGGCACGCGCGGCGGGCGCGGAGGTCATAGGCGAGATAGAGCTTGGATATCGCTACTGCAACCGCGGCACAAAGTTCATTTGCATAAGCGGCACAAACGGCAAAACCACCACCACCGCGCTTACGGGAGAATTATTCAAGGCTGCCGGAAAGCATACCTTTGTGCTGGGCAACATAGGCGTGCCCATAACGGCGCATGCGCGCGAAACTAAGGCGGGCGACTACGTTGTGGCAGAGACGGCGGCATTGCAGCTTGAAAGCATTGCGGACTTCCATGCGAATGCGTTCGGCATGCTGAACATTACGGAGGACCATCTGAACCGCTTCCAGTACAAGATGGAGAATTACATTGCCGCAAAGTGCCGCGGCTTTGAAAACCAGACAGAGAACGACTTTGCCGCGCTGAATTACGATGATCCCATAGTGCGGGACATGGCGAAGCTTACGCGGGCAAGGATACTTTATTTTTCGCAGGAGACCGAGCCGGAAAACGGCGCGTTTATAAGAAACGGAAGAATTATATTCCGCCTGGACGGCAAGGAGACGGACCTTATCGCAACAAGCGAGCTGAGGATACCGGGCAAGCATAACATAGAAAACGCGCTGTGCGCGATATGCCTTGCCATGAGCCAGGGGCTTGACGCGGAGGGCGTAAGGCGCGGACTCAGGGAGTTCCCGGGCGTTGAGCACAGGATAGAGTTCGTGCGGGAAAAGGACGGCGTGGCATGGATAAACGATTCAAAGGGCACCAACCCCGATTCCACCATAAAGGCTGTGCAGGCCATGACGCGGCCCACGATACTGCTGCTTGGCGTGGGCAATTACGACAAAAAGAGCGACTTTGCGCCGCTGTTTGAAGCGTTTGACGGCAAGGTGAAGGCGGTTATAGCAAGCGGGCTTAACGTGCCGGCGATAAAGCTTGCCGCGGAAAAGACGGGGTATTCGCCCGTGTATGTGAACGACGGGCCTATGATAGATATGCTAAAGCAGGCGGAGGAGCTGGCCCAAAGCGGGGACGCGGTGCTGCTTTCCCCTGCGGCGGCAAGCTGGGGCATATATGATAACTATGAACAGCGCGGCGAAATATTTAAGGAGCTTGTGAATAAACTTTAATGTATCAAAACGCGGCTAAGTAAGGAGGCAAAGTGGAGCATGTAAGCAACTCTCCGGCGCTCAACTCCCGGGGAAAGGCGCAGAACGCGCGCGTGAGACCGATGCAGAAGCGGCAGGGGCCGCTTGATTTCGCGCTGCTTATAACCGTGGTCATAATATGCGCGTTCGGCCTTGTTATGGTGTTTTCCGCCAGCTATTATTACGCGCAGAGCAGGAACATGGACAACGGTTTTTATTACCTTAAAAACCAAAGCATGTATTTTGCGATTGGCTTTGCGATTATGCTTGCACTCAGCTTTTTTGATTACCATACGCTGGATAAGTTCAAAACGCTTGCGCTCATACTTATAATTGCGCTCATGGTCGCGGTCGTATTCTGGGGCGTGGAGCGAAACGGCGCAAAGCGCTGGCTTGATTTTTCAAAAATAGGCATACCGCTGTCTTTCCAGCCTTCGGAATTGGCTAAATTCGTGCTGGTGCTGTACATGGCGTCGTTCATGTCCAAACGCCCGCAGCTTATGGCAAGCTTTTCGCACGGCATAGTTCCCATGCTTATAATAATGGGCGTTTTCGGCATATTGCTGCTGGCGCAGAAGAACATGTCCATGATGGTCATAATGGTCATGACGGGCGCGGTGATGCTGTTTTTCGGCGGGGCGCGGATGGCGCACCTTGTTACGCTTGCGGGCATAGCGGCGCCGGTGATGGTGATTGCGGTATTGAGCGAAGAATACAGAAAGGCCAGAATGACAATGTTCTGGGACCCGTGGACCAGCAAGGCGGACGGCGCGTATCAGCTGCGGCAGTCGCTTATAGCGCTCGGTTCCGGCGGGATATTCGGCAAGGGGCTTAACTTCAGCCGGCAGAAGCTGCTGTTTCTGCCGTATGGCGAAAGCGACTTTATATTTGCGATAATAGGCGAGGAACTTGGGCTTATCGGCTGCGTGCTGCTGATGGGCGCATACGCGTTCCTTGTATACAGGGGCATACGCATTGCCATGCGCTGCAAGGACCGCTTCGGCAGCCTGCTTGCCGCGGGTATAACCAGCGTAATAGGCATGCAGGCGATAGTAAATATTGCGGTTGCCACAAGCAGCGCCCCCACCACCGGCCAAACGCTGCCGTTTATAAGCGCGGGCGGAACAAGTTTGGTAATATTTTTAAGCGCGGTAGGCATTTTGCTCAACGTTTCGCGCAATACGCAATGATGCGCTGAAAAAACGCGAACAATACCGCCGCTTCCCGCATAATAATGAATGTGCTTAGCTTTTATGCGGGAAGGAGAAACAGATGGCATCCATTTTGGTTTCCGGCGGAAGAAAGATAGTTGGTACGGCGCGCGTATCGGGCGCGAAGAACGCGGCGCTGCCCATATTGGCCGCAACGCTTATTGCAAGGGGCCCTGTGGAGCTGACCGATTGCCCACATTTGAGCGATGTTGAAAATATGCTCAAAATACTGCGCTCGCTGGGCGTAAGCTGCTCGCTTGAAGCAGGCACGGCGCATATAGACGCGGCAAAGGCCGAGCGCTGCATAATGCCGCAGAGCATCAGCAAGGAGATAAGATCGAGTATATTCATGCTGGGGCCGCTGCTGGGGCGCTTCGGGCGGGCGGTATGCACATTCCCCGGCGGATGCGAAATTGGCCACAGGCCGATAGATCTGCACCTGAAGGGGCTTATGATGCTGGGCGCGGACGTGCGCGAGGAGCGCGGGCTGATAATATGCGAGGGCAGGCGGCTGAGGGGCGCGGATATACATTTGGATTACCCAAGCGTGGGCGCAACGGAAAACATTATGATGGCCGCAGCGTGCGCGGAGGGAAAAACAACCGTGTTCAATGCGGCGAGAGAGCCCGAAATAGACGACCTGGCGCGGTTTTTGAATGAGCTTGGATATAAAATTGAAGGCGCTGGCAGTTCGACCATAACCATCCGCGGCGGCGATGCAGCGGAGAAAAAAACAACGCACCGCATAATACCGGACAGAATAGTTGCAGGCACGCTTATGACTGCCGCGGCGATAACCGGCGGAGAGCTTACGCTGACAAACGTTAACACGGAACATATAGGCAGCATTGCGGCAAAGCTGAAGGAAGCGGGCTCCGTAATAACTGCGGGCGAGGGGATGCTGCACATAAGTTCGCCCGACAGACCAAACGAAATACGCCTTACGGAAACCATGCCGTACCCGGGCTTCCCAACGGATATGCAGGCGCAGCTTTTTGCGCTGTGTACCATTGCCAGCGGAACGAGCGTGATTGTTGAAAACGTGTTTGAAAACCGCTACCGCCACGCGGCGGAGCTGGGGCGCATGGGTGCAAGCTTTACACAAAAGGATAGGACGGCGATAATACGCGGCGTTGATAAGCTGACGGGTGCAAGGGTGAAGGCATGGGATCTGCGCGGGGGTGCGGCAATGCTGCTTGCGGGCCTTGCAGCGGAAGGCGAAACGATAATAGACCACGCGGAATTGATAGACCGCGGGTATGACAAGCTGCATGAAACGCTCAATGCACTGGGCGCACAAATAATACGAAAGGAAAACTGATGCTGTGAAGGGCGAAGGGAACGAGCCATGGCGCGAAAAGGCGGCCGAAGAAAGCCACAGGCTTAATTTAAGACCCTTCAAACGGGCGGATGAGCCGGAAGCGGAAGAATACGAAGAAGAACAGATAGCGGCCGAAGAAACCGCCGAAGACGAAAACAGCGGCGAAGAAGCGAGCGCAGCGGACAGCACAGACAATATAGATACCGAAGAAACGGAAAATACAGCCGAGCCGGAAGCCGAGGAAGAACAGCCGGACGGCGAAGATGAGGCGGACGCGGAGCAGAAAGAGAATGCCAACCCGTTTGCGGATGAGCCTTTTTTTGAAGCGGAAGAGGACGAGGAAGAACCAAAACCCAAGAAGAAAAAGAAGCGCACCGTGGGCGAGACCAAGCGCGCGGACGCAAGGCGCAAAAGAAAACTGACCGAGAAGGAAAAGCGCACGCGCCAAAGAAGAAAAAAGATAATCAAACTGGCTGTTTTGATAACGGCGGCGGTAATGCTTGTGACTGCGGCGGTGCTGACATATTTTATGCTTATTGTGGACAGCATAGAGATATATGGCTGCACGCATTACGATGCACAGGAGCTCATACGCGCATCAGGACTGAGAGTGGGCAAGCACATGTGGCTTGAACGCATTGACGAGGCGGAAAACCGAATGGAGCAGAATGCATATATCGCCTCCGCCGTTGTTACCCGCGTGTATCCGGACAAGCTGGTGGTAAACATAACAGAGCGCGAGGAAGCGGCGGTGCTTGTAGGCATGAATGCGCAGGCGGTAATAGATAAGGACGGATACGTGCTTTATATAGGCGCACGCGCGGACTATTCAGGGCTTATACAGATATCGGGCATGGGCAGCAGCGGTTATCACGTTAACCAAAGGCTTGGCGAAGAATCGGACTTCAATTCCCGCACTATGATAAGCCTGCTTGAGGCCGTGTATTCCGCCGGACTTGAAAAGGAGATAACCGGAATAGACCTTGGCAATCCGCTGAGCATAAATATGGAAACCGCGTCCGGCGTAAGGATACACCTTGGCCAGCCGGACAGGGCGGAAGAAAAGCTGGCCGATTTTAAGACCGTTTTGCCAACGCTTAGGTCAATGGGGCATGATGCGGACGGCACGCTTGACCTTTCCGCGCAGGGCGATCCGGTATATTCGCCGGAAAAGACGGCGGAACCGATAGCCATCGCAACGCCGGAAGTTACTGCGGAGCCGAACACTACGCCTGACCCGAACGCTACGCCCGACCCGAACGCGACGGCGAAGCCGAGCGTAACGTCCACGCCTGAGGATACGCCAATGCGCACGCCCGGGCCTACGGACGCATTCTCCGGGTAATGGCAGGGTATGGGAAATATGTTGCCTAAACGTAACTTTTATACATTTAGGTGCAAATAATATTGCGAAAGCGGGCGCGCTTGTGGTATGCTGTTAACAGCTATATAAAGGCGGCTTGGTTAATACGGCAAAGGAGGCAGAATGGGTCAGAACACGGCAATACTCGATATCGGCAGTTCAAAGGTCATCTGCCTTATCTGCGGTACGGACGGGCGGGATAATATACTTGTGCAGGGCGCGGGCATAAAGGAATACCCGGGCTATAAGCACGGCGCGTTCGAGGATGAGCAGCAGCTTGCGGACGCAATTATAGATGCGCTCAGCGCGGCAGAGGCGGAGGCGCGGCACAGGGTGCGCGATATATCCGTTGGCGTTCCCGCGCCGTTTACAAAGCTTATTCTGCAGCAGGGCGAAGTGGACTTCAAGGGCAAGCAGCGGCGAATAACGCACAGGGACATAGACGACGTTATAAATGCCTCGCTTGATTTTGCGGCGCCGGACGGATATTCGCTTATCCATTCAACGCCTGTTGAGTTCACCGTTCAGGGCGCCGTAAGGGCGGACATGCCTATAGGCGTTATGGCGGAAGGCTTTTCGGCAAAGGTATCCCACCTTTATGTGGATAACCGTTTTAAGCAGCTTGTGAGCGACGCGCTGCTGCGCGTTGGGCTTGATGCGGATATGTACATTGCCGTTCCGCTTAGCGAAGGGGTTTTCGTAATTCCCGAAAACGAGCGCAGCGAAGGCGCTGTGCTTATAGATACGGGCGCTACGCATACGGATGTTTCGCTGGTTAAAAACGCAGCGCTTATGGATATGCGTACAATAGCCGTTGGCGGGGCGCACTTTACGTCAGACCTTGGCTACGGCATAGGCATAAAGGAAGCGGTTGCGGAAACCGTTAAACGCAGATATGTTTATTCCCTTGATTATCAGGACAGTATAGACACTATACGTGTTCCCGGCGGGGGAATGATGTATGTTGAGCACGAAGCGATACAGTATATAATAGAAGAACGCACGCGCGAGCTTTGCCGGCTGATAAGGGAAGCGCTCGGCGAGATGGGCGTTGAGATAACGCCAAAGCTGCCGGTTTATATGAGCGGCGGCGGGGTAACGCTGATGCGCGGCTGCTGCGAATTTATGGAAAAGGAGCTTGGCACAAGCGTTCAGGTAAGGATGCCCTGGATGCCAAGACTGTCCTCGCCGAATTATGCAAGCGCGTTTTCCGTTATGGATTTCGTGATGCATGCATCCGATGAGGACAATGCCGGCAGGCTTGAGGGGGCAAGGCCGGGTAAAAACGTATTTAAAAAGCTGATAGACTTATTCAAATAATGAGGAGGACATGATATATGCCGTTTGGACTGGATTTTGAAAGCAGCCAGCCTGCGCAACTTAAGGTGGTTGGCGTGGGCGGCGCGGGCAACAACGCCGTGAACCGCATGATACAATACGGCCTGAAGGGAGGGGAGTTCATTTCGGTAAATACCGATAAGCAGGCGCTCTATCATTCCCGCGCAGGGCAAAAGGTTCAGATTGGCGAAAAGCTGACCAAGGGCCTAGGCGCGGGCGCGAACCCCGACGTCGGCAAGCGCGCGGCGGAGGAAAGCCGCGAGGAGCTGGCCGAAATCATGAAGGGCGCGGATCTTGTGTTCGTTACCTGCGGCATGGGCGGCGGCAC
>OLPV01002348.1_pt1 | contig 12504 bp, 9 predicted proteins | sample 1671961 | NCBI WGS metagenome assembly OLPV01 (sample SAMEA3136630, study PRJEB25190) | human gut metagenome | biome: human gut; feature: human-associated habitat; material: faeces | place: Austria | collected 2013
CACTTCCTCTCTGACACGGCACTCGATATTTACCGGACTATCCTCAATGACAGGAGCATTAATTTTCTTTGCTTCCCCTTTAATCAGACCAGTCTGTTCAAACTTGTCCATATCCCTTCCGGAACGGACACCACAGAAATCGGTTGCTTTTGCAATCTTTTCCGTAGTGAGGTTTACAACAAATTCCCCTGTTTCATGTAACGCTTTATAGGAATGTCTCTCTGGGCGAACAGAAATGTAGAGCATGGGTGGATTGGTACATACCGTTCCTGTCCAGGCCACTGTTATAATATTATCATTTCCCTCTTTATCTCTCACCGATACCATAACCGCCGGAAGAGGGTATAACATATTACCCGGCTTAAAATCTAATTTACCCATACTCTGTCCTTTCTATTACTGAAATTATTGTAAAAATTACTATAAATATCCCTAATTATTTTTTCATCCAAACTATCTGATATTTATAAAGCAGATACTTTGAATCACCTTTGTAAACAACATTCCGGAAAACCATCAATACTTACAAAATGTAAATTTCCAGAATTTTACCATAAGCAATTAATGAATAATTAGATAGATTTCTTAATTGACTGTCTGATTTCTTCTAACTGCTCCGCAGAAATCTCCTGCTGTGGCCAGTTAAGATTCAGTCCATCTCCCTCATAACGAGGAATCAGATGTAAGTGGAAATGATTTACAGTCTGTCCTGCAATCTCTCCATTATTCTGAACAAGGTTCAGCCCGTCACACTTTAACGCATCTCTCATTGCTCTTGCGATACAGGTAGCCAATGCAAATAACTTGCCAGCTGTCTCTCCATCTAAATCATAAATATTGTCAAAATGTTCCTTAGGGATAATGAGACAATGTCCCTTTGTTGCCGGATTCACATCAAGAATTACTGTGAAATGGCTGTCTTCATAAACCGTAGCAGAATGAATCTCTCCTTTTGCAATCTTACAGAATATACAATCTTCTTTCATTATTAAACACACCTTTCTCTTCCTATAGCGTGTTTGAAAAATGCTCTAGTACATATCGAAAAAACAAAAAACAATCTGCACATCTCGCTTTATAAAAAAACACTTTCAAACACATACCACTATTTCATATCTAATATTATAAATATATATAAAACCCTTTAAAACTTAAAAATCAATGTCGCCAATGGCGGCACAGATATTTTAATGGAGTATGGTCTCAAATCCCAACATTCAGAGACCGCCTGAACTTCCTGATGCTCGTCTCTGCCTTCGCCGCCAAATTCCACAGCATCGCTATTCGAAATCATTGTATACTTTCCAGCTTTCGGAACACCTACCTGGCAGTTCTCTTTCTCTTCTGTGCCAAAGTTACATATAAATAGCAGATTATCTCTGCCTGACGGTGACTTTCTCATAAATCTTAATACAGAGGACTCCGCATCCATCCCGTTAATCCACTCAAAAGAAGCTCTCAGTGGATCATACTCATAAAGGGCAGGATATTCCTGATAAATCCGAATCAGGGACTTCACATATTCCTGCGAAGAAATATTTTCATGTGAATGAAGATCCCATGCCTTTCTTCCGGGTACTCCCATCAGATAGCCATAAGACATCCTGACTCCTGTTAATTTATCATAATCACATGAAGGCTTCTTGTCAATGAGAGATTCATCAAAAAGATTATTTTTCTCTTTATTAAGTAAAAGCAGTGTATTAGAGAAATCTCCCTTCATCAATGGTTGTGAAAGACAGAAATATTTTCCCTGTCTCTTCTCAAAATCTGTTCCAAGATATTCTTCCACTCCTGCTTTTAATTCCATATTCCATTCAAAGTCAAAGAAGTCTCTTGTCTGTTTTCCTTTTATTTCTTCCCCAATGAACAGTACACTGTTGTCTTCTTTTTTTATTACTTCTTTTGCTTTCTCAAGAAAATCAGAAGAATTCTCACTCAATCCCCGAAATACAAATCCATCGATATGATATTCTTTTATCCAGAACAAGATATTAGCAAGAAGATAGTTGACTGCCTGCGGATGTTTTTTCTCAAAAAGATGTACCGCTCTTGTTAAATATTCTGGTGATATTTCTAACATAACTCCAATATTTCTTTTATGTGAACGGTTCACAAAAAATCGCATTGTATCCGGTGTGTTCCCGTAAAATGCCGGCTCAAAAAATCCTCTTTCCACTCCGAGTTTCGCTCTCTCCGGTGTGCCTCGGAGTAAAATATGTGTATGCCCCATATCCTGCACAATTTCCTGTACTTTCTCATCCGGGGAATCTAATTCACTAATCCGTACTTCACACACAGACATCGGTGTCTTAAAAACATTTCCATGATATCGTTTGGAAAGCCATCTCGAATCCTCCCAGCGAAATCGCCCAAGATCAAATATTCTTGACGCGCCGTTTTCCTTTTCCTCATTCATTACGGCATATGGGTCAACCATCTGTATTATGTCACCCTGTACATTTTTTATTTCAAATTTATAAAACTGTCCACAGGAAAGTCCTGGAATAAACAGTTCAAAAATGTCGGAGTTCTCCATTTTGTGCATCGGATATAACATCCCATTCCAATAATTAAAATCACCAACTACGCTGACACGCCTTGCTCCTGGTGCCCATACTGCAAAATACATTCCTTCTGTATTTCCAAGTTTTACTTTATGACAGCCCATCTTATGATAAACTTCTGTCCAGTTTCCTTTTGAGAATAATTTTTCTTCTTCTTCCGTAATCAACCCTTCATAACTGTATGGATCACTACTTATATAAGTATTTCCATCATGAAACGTCATATGTATCTGATAAGAGAATGGTCTTTTATGAGGAAGAAACAGTGAAAATACTGGCTGTCTTTCTACAGTATCCATAGGATAACGCTCGCCATCCTCTGAAATAACTTCCATCTTTACCGCATCTGGATGATAGGCAGAGATAACCTGTCCTTGTAAGATAAAATGTCGTCCCAGTAAATCTTTCGGCTTGCTGCAGTTACCAAAAACCAATTCCATAACCTGGTCTTTTTTTACGACTTCGCTGATTTCATATCTCATGTCATTCCCTCCTCTTTTCAGTTACTTTTTTCGAAAACAAACATTCATATATAGTATATTCAAAAATGCTTTCTGACATTCATAATCAAATATATAAATGTATTGTTACCTGGAATACAAATCATATTTAAAGCGCTTAATTCAAGAATATCCCGGCATTCTTGCTGGGAAAATATTTTTATATGACTTATACAATTTTTAATAGTTATTTACATTATAATTTTTTTAGATAAGAAAGTCAATAAATGTCAAAAAAGAAGAAATCCCAGAAACAGTAACTTTCCACTGTTTCTGAGATTTCTTCTTCATTTATAGCAACTAAATTAAGAAATTGTTTTTTTTATCTTTGGCCGGTATCTTCATGATAGATATTCTCTAAGATACCAGTCAATGACTAACGGCAACATGTTTACATGTTATTAGACATTTGCCTGTCACTTATTATACGTTTATTGTTCGTTTGTTTATTATTGTTTTATCATTATTCGAACAATCGGGACTACTTGCTTTCTACTGGCTTTCTTAAAAGGCCAAGCATAACTGCTCCAACGATGGAACCGATTGCTAAAGCAATGATATACATTAATGGATTTCCTACTACTGGGAATACGAAGATTCCACCATGAGGTGCCATCAGTGTACATTTGAATGCCATAGATAACGCTCCGGCTACTGCTGAACCGATTACACAAGAAGGAATAACGTGGAGGGGATCTCCTGCTGCGTATGGAATGGCTGCTTCAGAGATGAAGCAAAGTCCCATGATTGCGTTAACTGGTGCTGTTTTTCTATCGTTATCTGTGAATTTGTTTTTAAATACCCATGAAGCAATGGCAATAGCGATTGGAGGAACCATTCCACCTACCATAACGGCTGCCATGATCATGTAACCTGCGTCCGTCTGGTATGCTAAAGAAGCTGTACCAAATACATATGCTGCTTTGTTGAATGGACCACCCATGTCAATGGACATCATACCACCAACAATTAATCCAAGTAAAATACTGTTTGTTCCGGATAAGGAGTTTAATGCATCAGCAAGTAACTGGTTTAACCAGGAGAAGAATGGGTTAATTGCAAACATAATCACACTGATTAATAAAAGACCTGCAACTGGATAAATTAACATTGGTCTGAGACCATCCATGGAACTTGGCATTTTCTCAGTAATCTTTTCTAAAGCTAATACCAGATAACCTGCCAGAAAACCTGCAAATAATGCTCCAAGGAAACCACCGGAAATTACCGTGATGTCTGAATTAAAACAAGAAGCAAATGTTGTTCCGGCACTTGCGATTGCACCACCGGCAAAACCAACCATTAAACCAGGGCGATCAGCAATACTCATCGCAATGAATCCTGCAAGAATTGGAAGCATGAAGTTAAATGCTACACCACCGGCTGTCTTAAAGAATGCTGCCATTGGTGTGTTCATACCAAAGTTAGATGGGTCGATAGAATAATCATCTAACAAAAAGGCAATCGCAATAAGGATACCACCACCGATAACGAATGGAAGCATATTAGAAACACCGTTCATCAGATGTTTATAAATCTGACGTCCAAAGCTTTCATCTCCTTCGGAAGCAGTGCTTGCTGCCTTACCTCCTTCATGATGATAAATCGGTCCGTCACCTTTTACTGCTCTCTCGATTAATTCCTGAGATTTATGAATACCATCGGAAACTTTTACTTTGATAACTGGCTTGCCATCGAAACGAGCCATTTCTACATTTTTATCTGCTGCAATGATGATTCCGTCGCAGGCATCAATTTCTTCCTGAGTAAGAACGTTTTTCGCTCCACCGGAACCATTAGTTTCTACCTTAATAGAAATTCCTAATTCCTTACCTTTTTCTTCAAGTGCTTCGGCTGCCATATAAGTATGTGCGATACCTGTTGGACATGCAGTTACTGCAAGAACCTGGTATCCGGCTTTCTTTGCAGGAGCTTCGGCTGCCTGTGCTGCCTTGTCTTCTTCTCCGTATTTTTCTGTTTCCTTTTCATCAATTGCTGCTAAAAATGCATCAACGTCTTTGGCAGATAATAACTTTTCACGGAAAGCAGGATCCATTAAAATAGTAGATAATCTGGATAATGCTTCCAAATGAACATCAGAACCTTCTGCAGGAGCTGCAATCATAAAGAAAAGATTGGATGGCTCTCCGTCAAGTGCTGCACAATCAACTCCAGATGGTACTGTGATTGCTGCGATACCCGGGTTGATAACCGCTTCATTTTTTGAATGTGGAATACAGATTCCCTCTGCGATTGCAGTAGGTCCTTCGGATTCTCTTTTCATGATTCCTGCTTTAAAAGCAGCTTTGTCTTTGATGTTGCCAACTTCTTTATGAAGGTCAACGAGTAAATCAAGCATCTGTTCTTTTGTGCTTACTTCTGCGTTAAGAACAACTGCCTCTTTCTTTAACAAATCGACAATTCTCATAATTTTTTCCTCTCTAAAAAATTTAAAATATTTTTTGTTTTATCTCAAATTTCTGTTTCATTTTAGTTTCTATCATATTCAACTTTTTGAATATAAAATGATAACAGGAACTTTTTAATAAATTCAAAGCACATTCGCTGATTTGATTCAGCATTTTTAAACTTTATTCGGTAATCTGTTTCAGCATCTTTTCATACATTTCCAGAGATGCAAGTCCCTCGGAAAATGCTGTGGCACTACCTGCGGCTGTACCGCTCTTTAATGCTTCTTCATAATTACCACCGCGGATATATCCTGTGATAAATCCTGCCACCATAGAATCTCCGGCACCAACGGAATTTACTACTTTGCCCTTCGGTGTTCCCATCTTAATGTTCTGACCATCTTCTGTGATAAGAATGGCTCCGTCTCCAGCCATGGAAATCAATACATTTACTGCTCCCTTTTCCTGAAGCTTCTTTGCGTAATGTACGATGTCCTCATCTGTTTTACATACTATTCCGAACATTTCCCCAAGTTCATGGTTATTTGGCTTAATTAAGAACGGATGATATTTTAAAACATTAAGAAGTAAATCTTTTGTCGCATCTACAACTACACGGATTCCTTTGGATTCAAGTCTTGCAAGAATTTTTTCATAAATGTCTTCCGGCAATGTGTTTGGAATACTTCCTGCCAATACAAGAATATCTTCTTTTGTAAGAGTATCAAGCTTTGCAAAAAGTTCATTGATTGCTTCTTCTGTAATTACTGGTCCCTGTCCGTTAATCTCTGTCTCATCGCCATGTTTTACTTTTACATTGATTCTGGAATTGCCCTCTGGCAGATGAATGAAATCGGTGTGGATTCCCTGTGCTGCCAGTCCATCCTCAATTGCCTTTCCTGTAAATCCCGCAACAAAACCAAGAGCTGTTGTTTCAAGGCCGAGAGTATTCAAAATCGTAGATACGTTAATTCCTTTTCCACCGTAAAAAATAGATTCTCTTGTAGAACGATTGACATCTCCTAATTTCAGATCGTCAAGGAATACTACATAATCTAAAGCCGGATTAAAAGTTACCGTATAAATCATTACTTTCGTTCCCTCCTTTAAGTTCCCTTTTTCAATGTACTTACGGAATCTTTTATACCTGATTTCTATAGGAGAGATTCCAGAAATACATTTTGTAGTTTTGACTTGCTTTGTTTGTGATTAAAGTATAACAAAACAATACCTTTTATACATCTAACGAATGTCATTGATATCAATTTGAATTTGTCATATTCTTATATGACATTTGTCACTTTTTTAGAATTTTGTCGATTTGATTCTTCATTTGGAATAAAAATGTGCTGCTGTCACCCTCCTCATCTACATAACTTTTAATAAGACTGTCTGTTTTCTCATAAGCTTCTTCATACTGTTCAAAACGATTTGGAATTACTCCGGCATCAATTGCTGTATCAAGAAGGGACATATCTATTATGCTGTCTCCCGGTGTATCTTTATTCAGCAGATTCATTGTATCCTGTGAAGTATTTACAGATTTTAATACAGAAGCTGCTGAGGTATCTTCGTATACAAGTTTTTGAATATCTGTATCTGTTGTAAGTAATTTCACAAAATCCCATGCACATTGCTTTTTCTCTGTCCTTGAACTCATTCCTGCCATAAGTGCACTCATCTCCGAACGGTTATCCCCGGAAGGCCCTGCTGGCATACGGATACATGTCCACTCAAAGCCAGAATATTTTTTGATTCTCCACGGATATGGCATGTAAGTTCTATAGTCAGAAAATGTAAACGGACGAAATGCCACTTTTCCCAAATCGAAATCATTAGATGTGACCTGATAATTCCGATTTGTTGCTTCAAGGCGCTTTACAAATTCAAGCGACTGCGAAAACTTTTCATCAAGAAAATTTGAGGATGTCCCGCTCTGATTAAATGGTGTTATTCCGTTCGAATATACTGCCTGTATCCATGTATAGTCATAACATCCAAATTGATCCATCTGTCCATCTCCATCAGAATCTTTCACTATTGTTTTACAGATGTCATAAAAATCATCCCACGTCCAGTCATTATCCGGGACTTTAATTCCCTCTTTTTGTAAAAGCGTCTTATTTACAAACATCAGGGTCGGATTACATTCCATCGGAAGTGCATACTGGCTTCCTTCATATTGTCCGGCTTTATAAACAGAAGAATAAAACACATTGGAATCAAATTCTTTATCGCCGCCAACTAACATATCTAAATTTTTCAAAGCACCAAGCGATGCTAAAGTATTAAAATCCTCATCCAATACCAGATACACGTCTGGTTCCGTTCCCTTTAAAATCTGTTCTGAAAGCCACTCTGAATAATCATTTGAAAGAATGCCCTTTTCATATTCTACCTTTACATTTGGATATTTCGATTCAAACTTCTTAATCGCCTGATCAAGAATCTCATAATGCACTGTCCCGGGGACCTCCCAATTGCTTCCATAAAAAATTCCTACCCGGAGCGTATTCTGGTCTCCATAATGTAGATAGATCAGGCTGCTAATAAAAAGAACTGCCATTACAAAAAGGATTCCTGTCCCTTTTTTTAACTTTATATCTCCCATTATTGTCTCCTCCGATATTCAAATTCATTTATTTATCCGACTATATCAATTACCTTATTCTCCAATATATCTATTTACCGCTCCTGTTTGCACCGCCCAGATTGCAAGCTGCGTTCTATCCCTGAGTTCTAACTTACTGAGAACGGAACTTAAGTAGTTACGGACAGTTCCTTCAGAAAGTGCAAGTTCCGATGCAATCTCTTTATTTGACATTCCACATCCTATTTTCTGAATGACTCTCCATTCTGTTTTTGTCAATTCCTCTGTAAGTTCATTATCCACCTGAATCGCATAGCTGCTCTGTGCCATATGATTAAATAATTTTACAACCTTATCCGTAATTTCTGGATTAATCATTGCCTTTCCACTCACAACTGTCCGAATTGCCTCCGCAAGATTCTTCATGGAAATTCCTTTTAAGAGATAGCCACTTGCTCCATACTTTAACGCTCCAAAAATATATTCATCATCATCAAAAGTTGTGAGAACGATAATATAAATATCTGGATATTTTTCCTTGACCAGACGAGTACATTCTACACCGTCAATACCTGGCATACGAATGTCCATCAATATAACATTCGGCTTTTCCTTTTTTATTTCGGAAAGTACCTGCTCTCCGTTTTCCGCTATTCCTGTTACTTCCATATCTTCATTTGCCCCAAGAACAATTTTCAGACTTTCCCGAATCAATTCCTGGTCATCTGCTATTAATACTTTAATCATTGTCTATTCCTCTTATTTTTATTATATTTATTATTTTCGATATATTTAATAATATCTCATTTTAGTTCTATTTTTATCTTGCCGACATTTTCTTGATATATTTCAAAATGCCCTCTTTCCTATTTTCACTGACTGTCCTTCGCTTTGTCATTGTTGTCTGCGAGATTATTTAACTCATCTCTATCCTTTTTTCCAGTCAGCTTATTTCGAATCGGTATCTTCGCAATAATCGTAAACCCGATCATTCCTTGATAGTTAACCTTACCATTTAGAAGCTCTACCCTTTCTCTTATATGTTTTAAACCAAAGCCTTCTTTTATTGACTCACAACCGCAGCCATTATCACTGATGATAATCATCAGCTCCTCATCTTTTTCGCTAATACGAATCCAGATTTCTGTTGCCTTTCCGTGGCGAATAGCGTTGGTCGTGCTCTCCTGTATAATACGGTAAATGACTTCCTCCTCATCTGCCTCAAATTCAAGTTCTTCCATATAAGAAACAAAGTAAATTTTCGTGTTCGTGACCTTTGACATATCCTCTATCATCTGATGAATCGCATTGTTCAGTGACATTCGCTCTAATGCATCTGGCTTTAACTTTCTTACCGAACGGCGGACATCCTGAAGCCCACGTCTTGCAGTATCGCCGATTCCTTCCAGCTGTTCTTTCGCTTTATCTGGTGCAATGTCCATAAGTACCAGTACCGCATCAATCCCAACTGATATTCCTGTTAAAATATGTCCCAGCGTATCATGGATTTCTCTTGCCAGGCGATTTCTCTCTTTCGTCTCTCCCATTAATTCTTTTTCCTGAGCGAACTCATGAAGCTGTTCATTTGCTTTTTGCAACTGTTCATTTAAAAGCTTGATTCGTTCTCTCTCTCTTCGGTCCTTCATCATAAGAATAACAATGTATATTAGAAACAAGACCATATTTGTAATCTCACAAATTGTCTTTACACTGAGAAAAATCCTTTCTGTATTCCAGTCATAAAATGCAGCCCACGTCTCAAAAGAATTTAATGGAATAAACATCGTGACAAGATTGTAACTGCATACCATGTAACATAAAAATGCAATAAATAAAAATATCAATTTATTTTTCCTGTCCTCGACATAGGTGAGCATATCCGCTACTACAAGAAAAATCACTCCATTATAAGACATATCTAACTCTTTCAATACAAAAATAAGAAAGATAATCTCGAACACATTCCACAGTAAAACCTTCTCTTTGCCCTCGGCCTCATTTTTTCTCTTGTAATAAATAATCCCACATAAAAAAAAGAGAGAAAATATTACCATAATGATTCTTTGTTCCGGTCTTTCCGGCATCACCTTAAGCGTTCCAATAAATTTTTGTGCTTCCTGAGCCGCCGCCACCCTGTACTGTGTCAATACGATGGTAAAAGTAAGAAAGAGAACAATAATCACATTAAGCAATACCATCATCGTAAAACACTGGTGCTGATATCCTGCCGCGTCCTTTCTTTTTTCCATTGATATTCCTCCTTCCTCTTACTGCCATCCTGACAGGCTATAATCATTTATATTGTCTTTTGTAATAAGGGAAACAGGAACAATGCACTGCTTTTCAGTTTTCTTTCCATCAAGAATTTTGTAAAGCATTTCCACAGTTTTCTTTCCGGTAGTTCTTGGTGACTGTGCTGAAGTTGCCGCCATCTTATTTTCATAGATCATCGTTTTAGCCTCCGGCGAACCATCCGCCCCATATACAAGAACATCTGATAACATATGCTCCGCATCTAACGCAGCCATCGCCCCCATTGCACTTGGATCATTTAATGCCATTACCACATCAATATCTTTCGTTTTATTTAAAACTTTTTCCACCAGCGGCTGAGAAAGTTCAAGCTGCCCCTGACATTCAAGTTCTCCTACATTCTCATACTTCCATCCAGCCTTCTCAAGTGTTTCCTTAAATCCTTTAATTCGGTCGATTGCCGATTTATTTTCCGACTGAACTAAAAAAAGAATCTTCCCTTTTTTTCTCCGTTTCATTAAATCTTTCGCACACTGTTCTCCTGCCTGATAATTATTTGAAACAACCGTACCATCTACAAAACTCCGGTTATAAATCAACGCATCCACAGCAATCACCGGAATCCCTGCTTTTTTTGCTTTTTCTAATGAAGAGCCTATTTTTTTCCAGTCCACAGCGTTAATCAGAATACAGTCCACTTTTTCTTCAATAAATTTCTCCACCTGCTTTGCCTGCACTTTCGCATCCATGCCCGAATCCCTTGTTTCAAGCACATCGCCCTTACTTTCCACAACCGCTTTAATCTCCTCATTAATCACTTCAAAATACGGGTTATTCATTGTCATATACAAAGCACCGATTGTTCTTTTCGATTTTTCACTCTCATTCTTATTCCTGCTGAAAAATAAAAGCGCAATACTTACAATGCAAATCGTTGCCACAATAATATAGCCTATACATAAAATTGCTTTCTTCCCTCTCACATCTGTCCCTCCTATATTCAATAATCTGCTCTCGGAATCTTTTTGTACTTGATTTTGATAATCATCACTTGCTATTATTGTAACTTTTTCGGCAATTTTTGTCTATCCATACAGGGAAAAATCGAAAAACCTCTTATCTTGACACACACAAAAAAAGCCCCTATACTTTTAAATATAAAAGAAGGCATACTAACTATGTTTTTCAGATTATTTTATGAAAAAAGAAGAAAAAATAATTTCTATAATAACTAATCAAAACAAAAATCAACTAAATTTGCATGTTTCTGAACGATTCAAAATTTTATTATAAAAAGGAGGACTGCTCATGAATTGTCCAAACTGTGGCACATATTATGATGAGAACGAAAAGATATGTAAAAAATGTCACACCCCTTTAAGCAATGCAGTTTACAATCAGGTATCATCAGGTAATGACATAAATCAACCTGCCCCTAAGAGAAAAAGCTTTGTACCGATCGTTGCAGCTATTCTTATCTGCTGCCTTATCGCAGGCGGAATCGGAGGATACTTTTATTACATTTCCCGCGTAAAACAAGGTTGCCGGGAAGCAACCAGGCAGATTTTCACTTACGCCAAAAATATGGACTTCTCCGACGTGGCTCCTTCCGATTTACCGGAACCACTGAAGTCCGAACCAAACGTAAGAGAACTCGTAAAACAACAATTAAAAACATACATCGGTGATAGCGAACTCGGCTCACTCGTAGATGTTGACAGTATTGACGTAACTACTCTATGTGATGAGATGGTCGATCAGGCATCTTACAAAATTACCGATGTCTCCGCAACCTATAACTCCTGCACTGTAACCGTCACTACAAAAAATATCGACTTCTACAGCCTGCCAGGAACCATCTATGATGAAATCAAATCCCAGATTACCGATGGAAACTCCTCTTTATGGACTTCCATAAAGAACTCTATCTCCTCCCTCTTAGGAGGAAGCAGCCAGACATCCATCGAAAAAATTGACATATCTGAGAACTTGAAAAACTGGTACAAAGAAACAAAGAAAAACGGCCCAACGAGAAAAACTACGGGAAAAATCGTATTCGGAATTAAGGATGGAAAATGGGCTCTGATTTCATTTGATGAAAGGCTAATCTACGGGTATTACGGCCTGCGGCCTCTGCAATAGTGAGGTTGGTGGCTAAACAGACGAACCCCCGAAGCCTGGCA
>OLPV01002349.1_pt1 | contig 12504 bp, 10 predicted proteins | sample 1671961 | NCBI WGS metagenome assembly OLPV01 (sample SAMEA3136630, study PRJEB25190) | human gut metagenome | biome: human gut; feature: human-associated habitat; material: faeces | place: Austria | collected 2013
TTGAGCACATGTGCTTCAACGGCACGAAGAATTTCCCTGACAAGGGCATCCTGAACTGGCTTCAGAGCATCGGGGCTTCTTTCGGAGGCAATGTCAACGCCGCCACAGGCATTGACCAGACCACCTACATGCTCAATAATATTCCTTTGGTGAGGGAGTCGGTCGTGGACACCTGTCTTCTGATCCTGCACGACTACTCGCATTTCGTGACGAACGATCCTGCCGAGATTGACAAGGAGCGTCCGGTGATCATCGAGGAGAGACGTTCCCGCAGGAACGCAGGCTGGAGGACTTTCGAGAAGTCCCTTCCTTACCTCTACGGTGACACCAAGTACGCCACCTGCACCTTGATCGGCAGCAAGGAGAACCTTGAGACATTCAAGCCTGAGAGCCTTGTGAACTTCTACAAGACGTGGTATCGTCCTGATATGCAGGCAGTCATCGTTGTGGGTGATGTTGACGTGGACGCTGTCGAGGGAAAGATCAAGTCGATATTCGCTGACATTCCGGCCGCCGTCAACCCTAAGGCTAAGGAGAAGATTCAGTTCAAGGAGTTCACCGAGCCGCGTGTGGCTGTCATCACTGATCCTGAGACCACTTCATCGTCCGTTGAGATGGTTTGGGAAAGCGAGGCAAGGGACGAGGCTCTCAATTCCACTTCCGCTGGTCTTATGATGGATCTGATAGAAAGCGTTGTTCAGTCCGTAATGAGCGAGCGTTTTGATGACATCACCTCCAAGGCTGACGCGCCATACCTCTACGGTAGTTTCGGTTTCGGGAAACTTTGCGAGGTCATCGAAGGCGCTGATGCCAATGTCGCCTTGAAGGAAGACAACATTCTTGGCGGATTCAAGGCTTTCGTGACCGAACTTGAAAGAATGAAGAGATACGGCTTGACTGAAGCCGAGGTAGGCAGGGCCAAGGACAAGATCATCGCTGTTTATGAGAAGGCGGCCAACAGCGCCGAGACCAGAAAGAACAGCGAGTTCGTCAACCCTCTGATCAACAACTTCTTTGGTAACTATGCGTATATGGAGCCGGCCACCAAGCTTGAGTTGGTGAAGGCCATATTGGCTCAACTTAACGCACAGGTGATGAACCAGGTCCTTGCACAGGCTTTCACCGGAGAGAACAGTCTCGTAGTCATCTACAGCGGTCCTGAGAAGGAAGGCATCGCCACACCTACCGCAGAGCAGTTGCTTCAGGTGGTCGAGGATGTGAAGAAATCCGAGATCGAGGCACCGGCTGAGGAAAAGGCCAGTGAGCCGCTTATGGATCCTTCCTCATTGGTGGGCGCAATGGTGAAGAAAACCAAAACGACACTCTATGGCGCGACAGAATGGACTCTTTCCAATGGCGTGAAGGTCGTTGTGCTGCCTACAGACTACAAGAAGGATCAGATCCTGTTCTCGCTCTACAAGAACGGTGGCGAAAGTCTTATCGCTACCGAGGATCTTCCTTCATTCGACGGCAGCATCTACAGTGTGTTCCAGAACGCTCAAGGTTTGTCAAAATTCAAGGGAACAGAACTTTCCAAGATGCTTTCCGGAAAGATGGTGAGTGTCAGTCCTTTCATAGATGATCTTTATAACGGAATCTCCGGAAACTCTTCCGTGAAGGATCTTGAGACAGCGTTCCAGCTTCTCTACCTTGAGTTTATGGAGCCTCGCTTCGATCAGGAGGAATTTGACAACGCCATCGCCCAGATCAAGGCCGTTCTTCCTAATCTCGTGAACACACCTAACTTCGCTTTCCAGAAGAGATTCAACAAGGTTCTCTACAACGACAACCCAAGAAATGAGGTGCTTTCTATGGAGAAACTTGAGAAGGTCAACCTCCAGACCATCGAGAAGAACTATCGCAGGCTCTTCGCCGATGCTGCCGGTGCGGTGATGGTTATTGTCGGTGATGTCAGTCTTGACACCCTCAAACCTTTGGTAGAGAAATATATCGGATCTCTTCCAAAGGGCAAGAAAGCCGCCAAATGGGCTGATGTGCAGCCGCAGCTTGTCAAGGGCAAGGTCGTGGATGTCTTCGACCAGAAGATGGAGACTCCGCTGACAACCGTCCTTCAGGTCTATAGCGACTACCGTCCGTTCACCGTCAAGGAGCAGACTCTTGCCAGCGCTGTCAGCTACATCCTCGACCAGATCTACACCGACACTCTCCGTGAGGACGAAGGCGGTACTTATGGTGCGTCCACCGTGGCTAATGCACGCAAGGATCCTAACGGGAGGTATCTTCTTCAGGTTTACTTCAACTGCAAGCCAGCCCTTGCCGAGAAGCTCAGGGCTCTGGCTCAGGACGGTTTCAGGAAACTCGCCGAGGAAGGCCCGACCGATGAGCAATTTACAAGGACAGTCGAGCATTTCAAGAAGAATGTCCCTGAGAGCCGGATCAACAACTCCTACTGGCTGTCAGACCTGCTCCGCTACTTCCGCGGCGGCTACGACTACGACAAGGAGTGGGAGGCCGCGGTAGGTGGCCTGACCAAGGAGTCCATCCGTGACGCCGCCGCCAGACTCTACAACTCCGGCAACTTCGTCGAGGTTGTGATGATGCCAGGCGAGACCACCGAAGCCGAGTAATGAATATATTCCCGGACATTCCGTCCGGATTAACGACAAAGAGGACGACTTAATCAGTCGCCCTCTTTGTCGTTAATAAAATATTCAAATCCTAATTTTACCTCAAGGCCTCAATCTGTTCAGAAGACAGCCCCGTGGCAATCTTGATCTGATCAGTGGGTAAGCCCAAAGACAACAATGACTTTGCGACCTCCGCCTTGCCTTGTTCGGAACCTTCCTTAAAGCCTTTGCGGTAACCTTGCTGCTCGGCACCCTTGATGTACGGGCGCATTTCTTTTTCTGTCATCATATCACTGAAATAGTTGTCAATCTCCTTGTCGTCAAGGCCGCTGACGCGCATCGCTCTTTCCAATTTATTGAACACGGCATCTTTTTCAGACCTCGATTTGGCAAATATAGTGAAATTTCTGAATATCCTGCACCATCCTGCGATGGGACTGTCATATTCATCATTGTATCGCATAACTCTTGGCAATTCAAGAAGAAAGAACGACATTTGGCCACCAAAAGGCTCTCCGGTTTCGATTTCCTGAGTACGATAATGATAGAGGATCTTGTCATCAGGGGAATTCGGATGCTCGTCCTCGTAATTCATAATGCAGATAACCTTGACCGGGGCCAGAACATAGTCTTCATCTCCACGTTTGATCTGCCTTGTCACAAGTCTTGATCCATAGAAGAACAGCCGGTCGCGTCTTGTATGCCGACCTTTGTTGTCTCGGAGTTCTCCATAGTTGAAGTAGTTTTTAATGATGTCAAATTGGTTCGGGATCTGTTCCCGAATCCAGCGCAATATCGGCATAGTGAACGTAAAAAACGAAAAGAAACATATACGAATCATAAGAAACGTAAATTTTTTTGGTAAATACCCCCTAAAAAACGCCCCTACGACAATTTTGCGAACGTTTGCAAAACCGCCATAGGGGCTTGTGATAGTTTTATTATGTGTTACAACTCCTTAAGGAAGCGGGCCATAGCGCTGAGGAAGTCGTTTCTATATTCCTGAATAGGGTCGTTGCAGTACTTGGCGTTGCGGAAGCCGTAGCCGTGGCCGCCGCCAGGGAAGGCGTGCATCTCGCAAGGGACACCGTTCTTCACGAGGGCGTTGAAATAGCGGACCTCGTTCTCCGGCGGAACACCATAGTCGTTGGAACTGAATATGATGAATGTCTTCGGCGTGTCCGCGCTGACCTGCTTGTCCAATGAATATCTTTCCTTGAGGGCCTCGAATTTCTTCTTGCCGGTATCCCAGCTTTCGAAATCCTTACCTTTCCTGTTGTACCAGCCTTTCTCCGTTCCTATGAGGTTGTTGAAACTGCCTTCGTGACCGACTCCAGGCTCGGAGGAGATCACCGGATAGACAAGGATTGAGAAGTCCGGCCTGGTCTCTGCATCGATATACTGCGTGGATGCAGTGGCCGCGAGATGTCCACCGGCTGAGAATCCCATCACACCGATCTGCTTCACGCCCCACTCCGGAGCGTAGTGGCGGCAATAACGGAACACGTTCTGCACATCGTTCAGCGGCACGTTCCAGTGGCCGTATGGCAGACGGTACTTGAGCACGGCTGCACTGATGCCCTGACTGTTAAGCCATTCCGCGGCGTATTGTCCCTCGTGCACGTAAGCTGTGAACCAATAGGCTCCGCCTGGGCAGATGATGACCATCTTGCCGTTCGGATTCTTTGCCAGATAAAGTTCGAACCTCGCGCTGTCACCGGTGAATTTCAGATTCATATCCTTGGTCAGTTCCTCCGACTTAGTGCAGCCGTTGGACTCTCCAGGGCCGAGTGTTATGCCCTCGATTCCCTTATCAACATTCTGTCCTTCCGGGTACAGATAGACAACCTTGTCCGGCTTGCGTGTGAACTGCTCTCTGGCGACTTTAGGCAACTCCTTCTTGCCGTTCACGCTTTCAAGCTGCTGGCCGAGCCATCTTTCCAGAGCCGCTGAGAACTCAGGCCTGCACGATCCCAGATTGTCCTTGCAGACCTTTGGGTCAAGGCCGATGCTCAGATCAGTGAATCCCCAGCCGTGACCTCCTTTCGGATAAATATGAAGCTCAGCAGGAACCTTGTTCCTGACGAGAGCCTGATAGAATTTCACGGAACTTACAACCGGTACGGTCTTGTCGTAGGTGCTGACGCCGATGAAAGTCGGGGGAGTGGTAGGGGTGACATCACGATAGGTGGTGTACATTCTCTTCAGCCCGTCATATTCATTCAAGCCATTGTACCATTGGCCGAAAGGTTTGTCCTCCCTGTCGGTCCACGACGCTTCGCCGCCGAGAAGATTGTCAACCGATCCTTTGTGTGTGGCATTCTCGTCCATCAGGATAACAGGGTAGAGGAGTACCGCGAAGTCCGGCCTTGTCGTGGAGTCAACGTACATAGTCTCGGCAGTGCTGGCGAGATGTCCTCCAGCCGAGAATCCCATCACACCGATCTGCTTTATTCCCCAGTCCTCTGAATGATGCCTGCAATAACGGAATGCGTTCTGCACATCCTGAAGCGGAACCTGACGATGCCCGTTTGGCAGACGATACTTCAGAACAGCACAGGCGACATTTCTGTCATTCAGCCATTTTGCCACATAAGATCCTTCGTTCCAAGTTGAAAGACCGGCGTACCCGCCACCTGGACAAGCGATGACCATCTGTCCGTTCGGTTTTTCAGGCAAGAATATGTCAATACGCGCGCTGTCCGTCACATTGGAGACGAATCCCCAGCCGCCGGCCACCTCCGCTCCTTCCAGACCGTTTGAGACAAGCGGCCCTTGGGTCACAGCCACACCGTTCTCGACTATCCCTTGGTCCACTCCCTGTCCCTTCGGATAGAGGTAAACGGTTTTTGTGGGAGCATATTCAATGCCCGGCGTGTTCTTGGCCTTCAATTTTTCCTCGACAGGGGAAGTCCTTGCCAACGGATTGACATTCACCGCCGTCCCGTCAAGGACCAGCTGGCTTTTCTTCGCCTTTCTCTGCGCCGAAGCATCCGTCCCTGCGCAGACAACAGCCGCCACCATAGCGGCCAGAAGAAATGTTCTTTTCATATTATCTGTCTTTTGTGTCCTTTTTATGAATATGTCTGCAAATATAACGAAAAGGAGCGGCTTTTTATGGCCGCTCCTTGAAAGATAACTATTTGATTAGTGGTGTTCACTCGGCGTTTTCCCTGAACTCAAGCAAATCTCCAGGCTGACATTCCAATGCCTTGCAGAGCGCGTCGAGTGTGCTGAATCGGACACCCTTGGCCTTTCCGGTCTTCAGAATCGACAGGTTGACCGCCGAAAGCCCGATCTTGTCAGCCAGTTCGGCGGAAGTCATCTTCCGCCGAGCCAGCATCACATCGACATTTACTACTATTGGCATAATGATTATTCTTCAGCGGTTTCTTCCTGAGGCTGCTCCTCCGGCTTGGTCTCCTTGCCTTTAAGATATTCGGGCAGATTCATTCCGGCCATATTGAACAAATCCTGAAGCGGAGGTACTGAGCCCATCAGACCGGAAATGAAATTCGCGGTCGATGTCTTGCCGTTCTTGCCGTCTCCGTTGCCGTCCCATACGGTCACCTTGTCGATCTTTATGCCCTTGACAGCCTCGACCTGAGTCTTGACGAGTTCAGGCAGTTTGTCCGCGATAAGCATAAGCACAGCCTTCTGAGGATCGCCGGCAGCGGCCTTGACCATCTCGTTGAAACCGTCGGCCTGCTTTGAGAGGATCTCAAGGGTACCACGGGCCTGAGCGTCCATCTTTGCGAATATCGCGTCAGCCTCTCCCTTGGCCAGCCTGCGGACCTTCTCGGCCTCGGCCTCAGCCTCGATGATGAGCTTCTCCTTGTCGATCTGGGCAGGAACGACGATGTTGGCCTGCTGGGTAGCCCTCTCCCTCTCGGCACGGGCAAGCTCGGCGTCACGCTCGCTCTGGTAGGCCTCCTGGAGGGCCTTCGCTGCCTGAACCTTCTCGGCTGCGACCGCTATACGCGCGGCCTCGGCCTCCTTCTCGCGGCGCTGGGCGTCAGAGTTTGCGATGTCGATCTTGGAAGTGTTCTCTCCCTGCACGGCGAGGGCGTTTGCCGCGGCAGTCTTGATACGGGTATCTCTCTGGGTCTCAGCGATTCTGATGTCCTTGTCCCTGTCGGCCTCGGCCTTACCGATCTCACCGTAGCGGTTCTGTTCGGCAACGCTCTTCTTCGCGTCGTTGATGGCCTTGGCGGCGGCTTCCTTACCGAGAGCCTCGATGTAGCCGGACTCGTCACGGATGTCGGTCACGTTCACGTTGATGAGCTTGAGGCCGATCTTTCGGAGCTCAGCCTCCACGTTCTGGCTGACGGCAACGAGGAATTTGTCACGGTCAGAGTTGATCTCCTCGATGTCCATCGTGGCGATCACCAGACGAAGCTGTCCGAAAAGGATGTCGGTCGCGATGTTCTGGATGTTGTCGATGGAGAGTCCGAGAAGCCTCTCGGCTGCGTTAGTCATACTGTCCGGCTCGGTGGAGATACCAACCGTGAACCGGCAAGGCACATCCACACGGATGTTCTGCTTGGAAAGCGCGTTGGTAAGGTTGCACTCGATCGAGATCGGCTTGAGGTCAAGGAACGCATAGTCCTGGAACACAGGCCAGACGAACGCCGCACCACCGTGGATGCATCGCGCGGATGAGATTGATCCGCTCTTGTTCTTGCCTGTCTTACCGTAGATGACCATAACCTTGTCGGAAGGGCAGCGGCGGTAGCGCTTGAGAATCGCCGAAAAAGTCACGAATATGACTGCGACGACGATGAGGATCAGTGATAGTTCCATATTCAAAATCTTTAATGGGTTTATAATATTCCTTTAATATATTCGGTCAGGTTAGAAATGGCTTCGGTTGGTTAGATGATGGTCGGAGTCAGCTCCTCAACCAGTAGGGTGTAGTCATTGATGACTTCGGTGACCTTGATGGCCTTGCCGGTCGGGATTGTCTCCCCGTCTGTGACTGCGTCATATTCCCTGACGGCGTTGTTGATGGTGATCTGGACCTTGCCTTCGCCCTTGCGCTCGCCCGGAATCGTGAGGTAAACCTTCCCCTCGCAACCGACAGCGGACTTATGCACATCGATATTCCCCGTCTGCTGCATTCCGCTGAGCCATTTGAATATCCACATAACAACCGTGACCAGAAGTATGCCGACAATTACGGAGACGATGATCAGCAACGCGTTGGACTGAATCTTCTCGTGCATCAGCACCGCCGTCCATCCGAATCCCAGGCAGAAGTTGACCAGGTTGCGGAACGTCAGCAAATTCATCGAAGGATCCGCGTCGAACGATCCGTCCGAAGTGTCGAGATCGAAATCAGCGTCGTGGTCTCCCAGTCCGAGGAATGTCATAACAGTCTGAATGACGAAAATCAGCGATGCCGAGAGCGTGATGGCCCAAAGGACCTGCATTGCCGTACTAAGTGATGTCCACCAGGTAATCATATCTATTAGTTTTTAGTTAGGCGGCCGGATTCCTTTCCGCACCGCTTCTTTTGCAAATATATTAATAAATTTATGAAAAACAATAATCTTTTCAAAAAATACATAAATATTTTATGAATATGCCCGCTCGCCGTCACCGCACCTCGCCGCATAAGGGAACCAGCTGCGGAGCGAAAGGGGGAATGCTGGCGGACGGGCCACGGATTTGTACGAAAATCAATGAATATTGTATGAAATGAAGATCGCTCTTATTTCGTACATCATTCCAGTTGTTTCATAAAACTGATTTTGAAACCGGCATTATATTCCGGAACTTTGCATCGTTGAAAATATCGGATATGTTATGAAAACAAAAAAGATACACCATTATATGAACAAAACTATTCACGTGTCGGCCATCGTGCTGGCGATTCTCATCCTGACCGTGGGCTGCCAAGGGAAGAAGGGCGGCTCACGGGCTGAGGATGAAGGTTCAAACACAGTCCTTGCTGACAGCACCATTCAAAAGTATTCCGGAAAGGCCACGGTTACCGGAAGTGAATATTTGGACAAACTCAGTGAAATCTGCCGTTATTCTGTTGATTCGCTCGATGGCGGTGGATGTAGCCTTGATTTAGACATTCTGGAGAGCAGGTTCGCCGATGAGATATTCCTTGATTTGGATGAGGATGTCCGGAAGGATGATTTTGCCCTTTCGGTCAAGGATTGGTTCGACAGGACGGCGTTCCTCTATTACTGCTCTTCGCTTTATGAGCTTCGCGTGCGATATGACCGTAATAACTATTCCTTTGACACCACGGCTGTGGAAACGCCGGGCTCGACAATGTTGACTGGAGAGATGAGACCGTCAATGAGCGTGTTGCAGAAGGTGTTCCCTGACAAACGTGTCAGAGATGCGGCTTCAGCGCTTTTGAATATGCTGTACAAGACCCCTGATTTCAATGATGTGAGCAAGCATTTAGGTGAATTGGTGGATGCTTATAAATCAGCCGCTTTCGCTTCCGGGATGCCAATAGATACGGCCAAGATCGGCAAAGCTTTCGCGAATGAGGATGCTTACTATGACAAGTCGGCGTTTGTTCCGGACATAAAGCGTTTCCGTGACGCAAGGGCCTATTTTGACAGTGCAGCCGTTCAGATCAAAGATCCTGTCGGAGAGATAGAGGCGCGGATGAAAGCCCCGATGGATTTCGACACCAAGTGTGTCTATGCGATAGAACTTTCGCACGTACAGCCGGTAGATTGCGTGGACACCCTCGGGGCTCTCATGAGTCAAGAATATATTCCCGCTACCTCCTTGAGGTCTGGGAGAATTGGCGTGCAGAAGCCCAGTTCGGGTGGTTCGGCTGCTCGAATGATTCCGAAATTCCCAACGCCTATTATTTGAAAATCAGGAATATCTGTGCAAATACGATGATCCGTCATATTCAGAAACATCCGGAAGACAACGATGCGTATCTGCGCCTCTTCCGTTTGCTTTATTGCGAACCGATCCATCGTGGCGGCGGCCTCTTTGGCAACGAAGTAGTTGCTATATTGTGTCATCTCCGTAGCGCGGAATATTAAGTACTTTTACAAAACCCGTTCAGCCACACAATGTGTCTGTGCCCAAAGAAGCCATATCTGGCTGAAAAACTCGAAGCCCAAGGTACAAGTTTTTCACGGTAATATGCCATCCAGATGCTTCTGTCCAGCTTTGGGATGAAAGCATATTGTAATAATGTTTATATTCCTGCTTCCTGATTTTTAGAAGCAGGAAATTCCTCATTTGCTCTTCCGTGACATCATAGATAGGATGGAGTTTAGGGTTGACACGGCTTCAATAATATTGTTGATGGAAGGTGTGAGGCCTTTTGCTACCGAAAGGCTTGATATGTATTGTCCCATTCTCATATTTGTCAACAAGTATGTTAACGAATATGTTAACAAACCTTGAGATTTCCAAATAAACTTAATTACCTGATATGAATAGTGGAATGTCCTAAGTTAAACGAACTAATGATGCTCCTCAACAGGCGTTAAATTGCGTAAATCACGCTTTTAGAGGGACAAAAATCTATTCACGAGCGTATTTCTGTCATATTCCCGCTTTTAGGGAACGTGGGTTAAAATTGGTGAACATACCTGTTCAGCTATCTGCCTTTCTTCATTCTTTTGTGTGTCGTAATCAAATCTGGTCTGAAGGTTCACCCACTCTATTGATGGTATGCCAGGAATTACTTCTAACTTGTCGGCCACTGGCTTAGTGATTGACCTCTTCCCCTTGATAATTTCGCTAATATGTGACGCATTGTTCACAAATTGCCTTCTACGAATTCGGGAAAAAGGAGTATCCTGTCAGCGGAATGTGTGTTGAACAGCAGGTGCTCGAAATCACGCTTTTTCACATTCAGGTCAATTGTGGCTAACTTGTCCGTGATGGCTTTTTTCAAATCATCAGTGTTTGATATTCCGGCTCTTTCCTTCAGAAACTCATACGAAGGCTTGGTCTGTTGCATCAAAAACATACAATCATAGAAGTCACGGCCTTTTGCCCTTGCGAGCAAGGCTGAGAACTTCATACCGAGCAATACGGAATCCGGTGGAACCGGTAGTGAGAAGAAAAATCCACATCGCTGTACATGCCGCATCTCAATCGGGTATGCGACACCTTGGTTCTGCGCCTCAATCTTCAATAGGAAACGCTCCTCTCTATGACCTGTCAATCCAAGTTCAAAGAGAAATTCAGGAAAGAATATGTTCCTTCTGAAAGCGGTCAACTTGGAATTTGCCTTGTCACGAGTCTCAACATTCAGACCACTGTGTCTCAAAAAAGTGATCACGCCGTCAGTCATTTCAACAAATTTCTGCTCCGTGAGGTCCTTGCAGTCGAAGTCGAGATTTTCCGAGAACCTGTCTATTCCTTTGATGAGGCGTAGGTTTGTGCCACCAATGAATGCCAGTTTGCTGATGTATGGCGTTGTGGCAAGATGGTCAAGCACCATCAATTGTATATATTCCTTAAGAATATGCTTCTGAAAGGCGGCGTTTGATGCTATTTGAGACGGAAAATAACTGTTAATGTAATTCAAGTCAATCATAAATCGTATATTCTTAATAGTTTCTTGATTCTGCTGTCCAGTGCCTTGCTGCTGATTCTATATTGATATTCTTTGAGTCTTTCAATATCCAATTCTTCAGTCATATATGCTTCATCCAGGCGGAGCTGTTCCAACTCAGTGTTGTTGTCGTAAAACGGATAGAGATAGAGCAGATCCAGCAAAGCTTTTTCGGGTTGCGCCAACAGCCAGGTCAGTTTCGGGGCATTAATCAAGGCCGTGTTGATTGGAAGCTCCACAGGCTTATAGCCGAAGAATAGTTCAGGCTTGACATTTTGATAGGAATATTGCCCGAACTTGTTTTCAAATCGTGCCGTTTTCAATGTCGATATTGACGTGATGCTCGTGACAGCCTCAGGAATCATCCCGTATATGCTCAACGCCGTGTGAAGACTGATATATGATGGACGATAGACGCGGCAGGCCACATAGCGTGAGAAATCAGGACGCTGCAACAACTCTGGAAATGCGTACCATCCCTGCCGTAATTTTATCAACATCCCCTTCCGTGCCCATCTGGTCAGATTATTCCTGTCGAATGAAGGGAAAAACGCCCTTGCCTGATGAACGGAAAAACATCCTTCAGGCAACAACTTTTCCCTAAACTCTAAATAACTCACCACGGCAATATGTTTCTAAAACAATGCAAATATAATGCTTTTTGGAAATAAAATGTCATTTTCGAATGCATTATTATTCGTTCTTTTAGTAAACCATTGTTGTAATTCCTAAATGGAATCTATTGTGAGGAAGTGCCGAATAAATTCATTACTCCGTTGAGGCTAACGATTTCGTACAAGGGACGAACTTCTGGTGTACCATATTCGGCAATGCGACAGGTTGGTACTGGAACAAGGCTTCTGGTGTACCAAACGCAATGAAGTGGCGGATCGGTACAGGGAAATGGGTTTAAGCGTACCTATATTCCTGCCTCCTGCATTTTTAGAAGCAGGAAATTCCTCATCTGCTCTTCCGTGACATCATAAACCGGATTGAGTTGTCCGAAGTTTGTGTCTTTGTTGAATTGGCCGGACAGAAGCATTGTCACGATGCTTTTCCTTTTGAGTCTGAACTGTGAATATTTGATGGCTGAATCTATCCCAAGTGTGATGTCTCCTCCGTTTTTTATTATGCTGTAAACATCATAATAGTCCCGGAATTTCATCCTTCGCAGCATTACTTCCAATTTCATTGCCAGTATGGCTTCAATGGAGGCCAGCTTGATATTTCCAAGATAGACAAGCGTTGTCATCGCTGGTGCAAGTTTGTCGCTTACGTAGAAAGAGATCTTTACTCCGCGAACGAGGAAAATGACTTGGTCGAAGCCTAGTAAGTCCATATTGTCTATATGCC
>OLPV01002351.1_pt1 | contig 12497 bp, 9 predicted proteins | sample 1671961 | NCBI WGS metagenome assembly OLPV01 (sample SAMEA3136630, study PRJEB25190) | human gut metagenome | biome: human gut; feature: human-associated habitat; material: faeces | place: Austria | collected 2013
GTCTGCCCAGTGGATTTTTGTGGGTTTGTCCGGTAAATTTCATAAATTACAGACGATCTGCCAATTCGTAGATCAGTTTCTCTGTCTTTTCCCATCCGAGACAAGGGTCTGTGATGGATTTTCCGTAGACGTGGTCACCGATCTTCTGGTTACCGTCTTCGATATAACTTTCGATCATAAGACCTTTCACCATATTGTGGATATCTTTGGAAATGCGGCGGTTTTCAAGCACTTCCTTGGAAATACGGATCTGCTGTTCAAAATGTTTGCCGGAGTTTGCGTGGTTTGTATCTACGATAACAGCCATATTTTCAAGATTTCTCTCGCTGTAAATCTCATGGAGAAGAAGCAGGTCTTCGTAATGGTAGTTTGGAAGGCTGCGTCCGTGTTTGTTTACGCTTCCGCGAAGGATCGCATGCGTAAGCGGATTTCCCTGTGTCTCTACTTCCTGCTGGCGGTAGATGAAATGGTGGCCGCACTGGGCTGCTTCGATGGAATTAAGCATAACCGAAAGGTAACCGCTGGTTGGGTTTTTCATACCACATGGAACCTCAATTCCGCTGGCAGTCAGGCGGTGCTGCTGGTTTTCTACCGAACGCGCGCCGACAGCGATATAAGAAAGAATGTCAGAAAGATATTCGTAATTTTCAGGGTAAAGCATTTCATCGGCACAAGACATACCCGTCTGCTCTACGACAGCGATATGCGTCTCACGGATAGAATGAAGACCTTTGAGCATGTCCTCTTTTTCTTCCGGATTAGGCTGGCTTGCCATTCCTTTATATCCTTTTCCGGTCGTTCTTGGTTTATTGGTATAAACACGAGGAACGATAAAAATTTTATCTGCGACCTTTTCCTGGATTTTTGCCAGGCGCAAGGTGTAGTCAATAACAGCTTCTTCGTTATCTGCTGAACAAGGTCCGATGATCAAAGCAAGAAGATCGCTTTTTCCCATAAAAATATCACGCAGGACAGCATCTCTGCTTTTTTTGATCTTTGCGACTTTTTCCGATACGGGAATTTCTCGTTTGACCTCGTCGGGGTCAGGTAAGCGACGTAAAATATTCATAACAGTATCCTCCAATCTTATCGTATTTCACGATACCATTGAAAAAGAGCGATGTCAAGCAAAAAAACATTATGAAAATGAAAAGAAATGTGTTAAAATAAAATTATCTTTGAGAAAAAACAGGGAAAGCTGGGTGAAATCGAGGAAAAATGAGTAAAAATAATAAAAAAAAGAAAAACGTAAAAAAGACAAGAAATACGTTTATCATATTGGCGGTCTGTCCGATCATGGTACTTATTCTGATGGTGACACTTTTTGCCTATGGGGAAATGAAAAGTATCCGCAGTACGTATCAGATTTCAGCGGAAGATATGCCGTCGCCGTACAGCTTGTTCGACCGTGTGCTCCTGTTAAACTCGTATACCAAATACGATTATATGGATCTGCAGGACCGTGCCATGAGGGATCCGAAGGTATTTCTAGACAATGAATATCTGAACAAAGAAAACAATTATTTGAAAGAAAAATACTCCTTTCTGGCAGTGATCGTGGACGGCGGATTTACATTTTTTGGAGATTTCAACCAGTATGATTATGTATATCGGGATCTGTTGGTGGCCAATAATAATTATTCCGAGGAAAGCGGCCAGTATTGCGGAAAAGAAGATAAGAAATTTTTATTTAAAAAACTGGGCGTCATAATGCCGGATGGACGAACCGGAAGCGTGTGCATTGTAACGGATCTCAATGTAAATCTTCCCCATATTACTGTATTTTACGTCGGTCTTTTGGGAATGATCATTATTGTCTGTGTTCTGATTGTTGTCGGAATCATTGGGCATACTTATTATAATGTCCTTGTGCCGATACGGCAGCTTCAGGTGGCGGCGATCCATATCAGTGAAGGGGATCTCGAATATGAACTGCCGTCGATTGAAGGCAGCGAATTTGATGGACTGTATAAGGATTTCGATACGATGCAGACTAAATTGCGGGAGACGACGGAGGAGAGGAACAGGGCAGATGCACTGACAAAAGAAGTAATTGGCAATATTTCCCACGACCTTAAAACGCCGCTTACGGCGATCAAAGGCTATGCAGAGGGAATTATGGATGGTGTGGCGGCGACGCCGGAACGAATGGAGCGGTATGTCAAAACGATTCATTCAAAGGCGGTGGATATGGCAGGTCTTGTTGATGAACTTTCGTATTTCACAAAAATTTATCAAAAAGTGGAAGATTTCCGCTTCGCTCCGGTAAAAGCAAGTTATTTTTTTGCGGAGTGCATCAGTGGAATGAGCCTGGATCTGGAAACCCGCAATATACAGCTTTTGTATCAATGTGATGTCGGCGAAGACGTTGAGATTGTCATTGATGAAGAAAAAATAAAAAGAGTTGTTGCAAATATAGTAGGGAATGCGGTAAAATATATACAAAGGGAACAGGGAATGATCCTTGTCAATGTAGAAGATCAAGGTCCTTTTATCCAAGTCATGATTCGTGATAATGGAAAAGGGATAGGTAAAGAGGAACTGCCATTTATCTTTGAGCGGTTTTACCGGACAGACAGTTCCCGAAATTCACGAACCGGCGGCAGCGGCTTAGGACTTGCGATTGCAAAAAAGATCATGGACGAGCACGGTGGACGCATTTGGGCAGAAAGCGAGCTTGGAAAAGGGACAGAGGTATACTTTACATTAAAAAAGGAAACAGAACAAAAGGAGGAACATGATGAGTAAGAGAATTTTGATTGTAGAGGACGAATTACCAATTGCAGAATTGGAAAAGGATTATTTGGAATTGAGTGGTTTTGAGGTTGTGATCTGCAGCGATGGTACCGAAGGTATGAAGATGGCGACGACAGAAAAATTTGATATGGTGATACTGGATCTTATGCTTCCGGGAACGGACGGTTTTGAAATCTGCAAAAAGATTCGCGAGACATCCGAGATTCCGGTTATGATGGTTTCAGCAAAGAAAGAAGACATCGACAAGATCCGCGGACTCGGACTGGGAGCCAATGACTATATGACCAAGCCATTCAGCCCAAGTGAACTTGTGGCTCGTGTAAAGGCGCATTTGGAGCGTTATAAAAAATTAGTCGGCAGTGCGATGAAAGAAGAAAATGAAGTCATCGAGGCGGGCGGATTGAAGATCGACCGTACGGCGCGCCGTGTTTATGTGGACGGTGTCGAGAAGAATCTTACGACAAAAGAATTTGATCTTTTGTTCTTCCTCGCACAGCATCCAAACCGCGTATTTTCGAAAGAAGAACTTTTGGAAGAAGTGTGGCAGCTGAGCCCGGTCGGTGCAGACATTGCGACCGTTACGGTTCATATCAAAAAAATCCGTGAAAAGATTGAAAAAGATACCCAAAATCCGCAGTACATTGAGACGGTTTGGGCAGTCGGCTACCGATTTATTGTAAAAGAAGCAGAATAAATCTTATCAAAATGGTTCATACTAACCGGGTATGACAGATACGTAAGCACATCGAGGAACCCGGAAAGGAGAATACCCATGAACCATGTAAAAAAATACAAAAAAGTATTGATCTTATTAGGAACTGCATGTGTAATTTATGTAAGCTTTTGCTATATTTTACCACTTGTGGTTCCTTTTGTATTGGCGCTGGTATTTGCCAAAGCATTGCAGCCGTGGACGAAAAAAATACATACGGCGACACATCTGAATCGGAAACTATGCAGCGTTCTTATGGTAGTTGTAAGCCTCGGTGCGCTGGGGTGTTTTTTATTTTATATCGGATATTTGTGCACCAGCCAGCTCGTCGAATTTATCCGTCATCTTCCCGGGCAGGCGGGAGCTTTGTCGCATCTCTGCCAAGGCGGCTGTGGTTCCATCGACAATCTGCTCGCGCTGTCAAAGGGTACCAGTTACCGGTGGCTGGAGGCGAGAATGAGTGATATGGATGGACAGATCGCGAGCGTATTGCTGCCTCAGATCACCGGGAGCATTCCACGGATGTTTCTGCGCATCGGAGAATGGGGTGCCGGGTTCGTCGTATTTTTAATGGCGGTGCTCCTGCTGTCTTTGGAAGAGAGAACCGAAGTGCGCTATCCGGCACTTGTGCCTTACGTAAAGAAACTAAAAATCGCGGGATTTGCTTATCTCAAAGCGCAGGGGCTGCTTTTATTTTTTATCGCAGTCATTTCGACGATCGTATTGCTTCTGCTCAAAAATCCGTATGCGGTGCTGATGGGAATCCTGATCGCGATCGTCGATGCATTTCCGGTTCTTGGAAGCGGCACAATTTTAATTCCATGGGCGGTCTTTTCGTGGATCCAGAAGGATTATGTGGCCGCCGCCGTGCTTTTGACGCTGTATGTGGTCACAATGGTCGTCCGCGAAGTGCTGGAGCCCAAACTTATGGGAAAAGAAATGGGGTTAAAGCCGCTTTACGTGCTTTTGTCCGTGTATGTGGGGCTGAAATTGTTTGGTGTCGGAGGAATCGTGCTTGGTCCGATCGGGCTTACGATATTAAAAACGGTATTTGAACAGACATCTTTTAGTCATACAACCTGACCTTTCCTCATACAATGTTAAAACATGAAGGAGGGGTGCAAGTTGGAAGATAAGGTGGAGAAAAGTCTGGCAAATTATGATCTGACTGTCAAACGGCGCTACCGCCACCGCGGAGGGTGGCTGCTGGAAACGACGCAGGGACCGAAACTGCTGCGCGAATACGAGCAGATCCGGGGACATTTTGCCTTTGAAAATAAAATAAAAGAAATTTTAGTGCTGCGGGGATTTGAGCGGGTTGATAAAGCGCTGAAAAATAATGCCGATGAGTACGTGACAGAACTTGAAAGCGGCGAGAAATATGTGATTTACCAATGGTTTTCCGGGGAAGAATGTGACCTGCGGGCAAAGCCGGATCTGGCTCTTGCGGGAGAGAACCTTGCGAGACTGCATCAAACGCTGGAGGGTGTGTGCGTGCTGGAGGAAGAAGGAGAATCACTGCCTGCCGCTGTGCCCCTTTTGGAGCGGGTACAGAAGCACACGCGGGAATTGAAACGAATCCATACATATATGAAAAAGAAAAAACAGCGGACCGAATTTGAAATTCAGGCAATTGGCTGTTTTGAGCGGTTTTATGAAAAAGCGGTTGAGGCTTCGGCCTGTCTTGAAAACTGCAATTATTACTGTAAAATAATGGAAGATGGCGGACGGTACTGTCATGGTGATTACAATTATCATAATCTGATCCGGCAAGCGAACCGCCTCGCGACGGTAGGATTTGAAAAGGCGGGAAAGGGGATTCCGCTTTTGGATCTGACGTATCTGATGCGTAAATCATTGGAAAAAAATGGATGGGACAGAAAAAAGGGAATGACCATTCTTGAAAGTTATGCAAAAAAAGCGGATCTGGCGAAGGACGAACAGGAATTTATTTACATTATGCTCTTGTTTCCGGAAAAATACTGGAAGCTGCTAAATGGATATTTTAACCATAAAAAGAGTTGGTTTTCGGAGCAGAGTCTCCAAAAACTACGTAGTTTGGGCGAGATGGAACAGTGCCGCGAACAGTTTTTAAAAAACTATGAAAACGGTGGAAGTTTTCTTTGATTTATGATATACTTACTTTAATTGAAGTCTTCGACAGAGAATGAGGTGCATGATGAGAAACAAATGGATGATGGGGCTGTTTTTGGCGGTACTCAGCTGTCTGCTCATTTCCGGATGCGGGAAAAAGACAGCGAGACCGGCAGCGACGCAAAGTCCGAACCCCAATGCAGCAATTACGTATGAAAAGGGACGCGATTTCGTGGGTGTTTTGACAAAAGCAGAAGCCGGCACGATGACATTTTACGAGCCGGAGCTGGAAAAAGAGGCGACCTATACGTATAACGGGGCGACAGAGGTTTTGACGAAAAATGACAAACAGATTTCGTCGGAGTCTCTCGAGGTTGGACAAGTATTTGATCTGTATCTTGATGACGGAAAGACGACATTGCAGAAAGTGCAGAGTTCCAAGGATATATTGGAAACGGAAGACGTAAAGGATGTTCAGTTTAATACGGACGAATCCTATCTCGAGATACAGGGGACGCGCTACCGCTACGGAAGCAGATTTCAGGCGTTTTCCGAGGGGAAACCCATTGATCTGCAGGAAATTGCTGCCACAGACGAAGTGACATTCCGGGGAGTCAAAGGAAAGGCCTATTCGATCGTGGTGACAAAAGGCCATGGCTATATCAAGCCGGCCAAATATAAAGATTTTATCGGTGGAACGATGACCGTTTCCGGGGTACGGATTCTGCCGGTGACAGAAAACATGCTGGTGCCCGTTCCGGAAGGAACGTACGAGGTTTCCATGAAAAATGGGGACTTTGAGGGGAGCCGGAGTGTTGCGATTGAGCGCGACAAGACATTGGAACTTGATATGTCGCTCTTTAAGAGCACGGTCAAAGACAAGGGACAAGTCGTGTTTGACATTGATCCGCAGGGCGCGGAACTGTATGTCAATGGAACAATGACCGATTACAGTAAACCGGTGTCTCTCAAATACGGGAAACATTCGATACAGGTTATACTGGATGGTTATACAACATACACCGGCATCGTGGACGTGCAGTCTGCCAATCCGACCGTGAGAATCAGTCTGGCGGAAGAGGAGGCCGAGGTGTCGAGCGATGACGAGAGCAGTGTGGAAAAGGATGATTCAAATCAGCAGAACACGGTGACGGAAAGTTATGACAACGATCATAAGATCACTGTCAGCACACCCGCCGGGGCAAGCGTTTATCTGGATGGCAATTACCAGGGCGTAGCGCCGTGCAGTTTTCCGAAGAAAATCGGAGCGATCACATTGACGTTAACCAAGGATGGATATACGACAAAGAGTTATTCTGTCACGACAACCGACGATGATGAAGACGTTTCCTGGAGTTTTCCGGATCTGACGGCAAAGGGAAGCAAAACCAATTAATGGAAAGGAGATATTTATTATGGGTTACATGGAAAATTATGAAGAATGGTTAGCAAATCCTTATTTTGATGAGGATACTAAAAAGGAACTGGAGTCGATCCGAGGGGATGAAAACGAGATCAAGGAACGTTTTTATGCGGATCTTGAATTTGGTACAGCGGGACTTCGCGGGATTATCGGAGCCGGTACCAACCGTATGAATGTATACACCGTACGTAAGGCAACACAGGGACTTGCCAATTACATATTGAGCCAGAAAGGCGAGAAAAAAGGAGTCGCAATTGCATTCGATAGTCGTAGAATGTCGCCGGAATTTGCCGATGAAGCTGCCTGCTGTCTGGCTGCAAACGGCATCAAAGCCTATGTATTTGAGAGCCTTCGTCCGACACCGGAACTTTCGTTTGCTGTCAGAGAACTTGGCTGCATTTCCGGAATCAATGTGACAGCTAGCCACAATCCGCCGGAATACAATGGATATAAAGTATATTGGGAGGACGGAGCACAGATCACACCGCCTCATGACACCGGAATTATGGATGAAGTAAAAGCGGTGACGGATTATGCGACCGTTAAGACGATGCCAAAAGAAGAGGCGGTCAAAGCCGGATTGTATGAAAATATCGGCGCAGCGATCGATGACCGTTATATGGAAGAGTTGAAGAAAAATGTGCTGCATCCAAACTGCATTAAAGAAGTGGAAAAAGATCTTCGCATCGTATATACACCATTGCACGGAACCGGCAATATTCCGGTGCGCCGCGTATTGAAAGAATTGGGATTTACCAATGTCTTTGTAGTGCCGGAGCAGGAACTTCCGGACGGCGAATTTCCGACCGTCAGCTATCCAAATCCGGAGGCGAGAGAAGCCTTTGAACTGGCTCTTGCCCTTGCCAAAGAAAAGGATGCCGACCTCGTTTTGGCGACAGACCCGGATGCCGACCGCCTCGGTGTTTATGTAAAAGACAGTAAATCCGGCGAGTACATCTGCCTGACCGGAAATATGAGCGGTTCGTTCCTGGCAGATTATGAGATCGGACAAAAACTGGCATTGGAAGGCAAACTGCCGGAAGACGGTTATATGGTAAAAACGATCGTAACGACCAATCTTGTCGATGCCATCGCGAAATATTATGGCATTAAAGTTGTAGAATGTCTGACCGGATTTAAGTGGATCGGCCGTGAGATCTTAAAGAGTGAGCAGAGCGGAGAGGGTACGTATCTCTTCGGATTTGAGGAAAGTTATGGCTGCCTGATCGGAACCCATGCCCGCGACAAAGACGGTATCGTGGCTTCCATGGCACTTTGCGAGGCAGCAGCTTATTATAAAAAACGTGGCATGACATTGTGGGATGCTATGATCAATATGTATGAAAAATATGGATATTACAAAGACGATGTTATCGCGATCACGCACAAAGGCATCGAAGGACTGGAGAAGATTAAGTCTACGATGAGCGGTCTTCGTGAAAATCCGCCGATGGAGTTTGGTCCTTATAAAGTGACAGCGATTCGTGACTATGACCGCGACACCATCAAAAATATCCAGACTGGTGAAGAAGGAAAGACAGGGCTGCCAAAATCAAATGTATTGTATTTCGAATTGACCGACGATGCATGGCTTTGCATCCGACCATCGGGAACCGAGCCAAAGATTAAAATTTATTTTGGGGTTGTTGGCAAGGATATGGACGACGCAGACAAAAAGTCAAGGGAATTGGCAGAAATTGTAAAGAAAACGCTTCTTTGATTTGGAGGAGGTTGAAGAAAGAGTGAATGAAATACTGAAAAAGTGGATGAATCCACATTTGATCGAAGAAATGGAAGAAGGGGTGATCAATGCTCCGCAGGATCTCCTTGGAATGCATTTTTACGAGGGAACGCAGATGTTTGTCGTGCGCCGGCCGGTAGCACAGCGCGTGTGGATCACCGATGTGTCCGGAGAGACTGCGTTTGAAGCAGAGGAACTGGATGCAGAACTCGGACTTTTTGGATTGGAGATTGAGAAAAAGAAAGACCAGTTGAAAGATTACCGTGTCCGGATCCAGTATGGCGAGGGCGATGTGGTTGAGACCGCAGATCCGTATGCCTACAAAACGGAGATAACGGATTATGATACTTACCTTTTTGCGCAGGGAAATCATTATGAAATCTTTGACAAATTAGGCGCGCATGTCGAGACGATTGACGGTGTGACGGGGACAAGATTTGCTGTATGGGCACCGCATGCAAGAAGTGTGAGTGTCGTCGGATATTTCAATATGTGGGATGGACGGCTGCACACGATGAGTCTGATCGGCCCAAGCGGTATCTATGAATTGTTCGTGCCGGATGTCGGTGAAGGTGCCGTGTACAAATACCAGATTACGACGCGGAGCGGAGAGCTTCTTTTTAAGACCGATCCGTATGGAAATTATGCACAGATGCGCCCGGACAATGCGTCTGTTGTAACATCACTTGCGGGGTATGAGTGGCAGGACGGCGACTATGAAAAGAAACATCGTGCGAAGACGAGAGAAGTGCGCGAACGTGCACCGATGAATATTTACGAGGCACATCTCGGTTCGTGGAAAAAGCGCGTCGAAGACGATGACAATGGTTTTTATTCGTACCGTGAACTGGCGGAAATGATGGGCGATTATCTCGTAGAGATGGGATATACCCACATTGAATTGATGGGAATTGCAGAATATCCGTTTGATGGTTCATGGGGTTATCAGGTAGGCTGCTATTATGCACCGACGAGCCGTTACGGAACGCCGAAAGACTTTATGTATTTTGTCGATGAAATGCACAAACGCGGCATCGAGGTAATTCTTGACTGGGTTCCTGCACATTTTCCGAAAGATGCACATTGTCTCGGAAATTTCGATGGACAGGCAGTGTATGAACACAGTGACCGCCGTCGTGGCGAACATCCGGACTGGGGAACGTATATTTTCGACTATGGAAAGAAAGAAGTGCAGAATTTCCTTGTCGCCAATGCGCTTTTCTGGATTGAAAAGTTCCACATCGACGGACTTCGTGTGGATGCGGTGGCTTCGATGCTTTATCTTGATTACGGAAAGCAGGATGGTGACTGGCTTCCAAACAAAGACGGGGGCAATGAAAACTACGAGGCAATGGACTTTTTGCGCCACTTAAACAGCATTATGGAAAAACGTCATCCGGATGCCTACATCATTGCGGAAGAATCGACGGCGTGGCCGGGTGTCACTAAACGTGTTAAGGACAACGGTCTTGGATTTTCCTATAAATGGAATATGGGATGGATGAATGACTTCTTGGAATATATGAAACTGGACCCGTATTTTAAGCAGTTTCATCATGAACAGCTCTGCTTCAGTCTGTCCTATCATTTGAGTGAAAAGTACATTCTCGTGCTTTCCCACGACGAAGTAGTACATGGAAAATGTTCCCTGCTCAATAAAATGCCGGGGCTGACCGGAGATAAATACGCAGCACTGAAAGCGGCGTTCGGTTTCTTCTACGGACATCCGGGCAAAAAACTTCTGTTTATGGGACAGGAATTTGCGCAGGAGCGTGAATGGAGCGAGATGCGGAGTTTAGACTGGTTCTTATTGGATCAGGAACCACATCAGGGAATCCATGCGTTCATCAAAGACATGAACAAACTTTATCTTGAAAATGATGCGCTGTATTACAATGACAACGATGTGATGGGATTTGAGTGGATGGACTGCGAACGTGCGGAGACAAGCACGGTAGCGTTTGTGCGCCGCGGAAAGACGACGAAAAAACAGTTGATGTTTATTCTCAATTTCACACCGGTAGCGCATGAGCAGTATACAGTAAAAGCACCGTGTGGCGGTACATTCCGCGAGATTCTCAATTCCGATGCACCAAAGTACGGCGGCCAGGGCCGCCTCAATGAATCGCCGATCAGGGCGAAGAAGGTGACGACAGACAAGAAAAAAGAGACAGCATATGAACTTACCTGCTATCTTCCACCATTGTCCGTTGTCGTGCTGGAATACGACTACAAGAAATAGAGAGGAAATAAAAGATGCAAGTAATCAAACCGAGTATAGAAATCATAGATATGGAAGATTACGAAAAGATCGTAAAAAAGATCGAACGTATCGGCCGTGTCTGCTACAAAAGCGAAGGAAAGATCACGGAGGATTCGGCAGAGAAATTCATCAAAGGTCTTTTGACAAGACAGCATGAATCGGTGATCGAGCATGAAAATGTGACCGTTCGTTTCGTGTGTGACCGCGGTGTGACACATGAGATCGTGCGCCATCGTATCGCAAGTTACAGTCAGGAAAGCACACGTTACTGCAACTACAGCGGTGACAAATTTGACAATCAGATCACGGTGATCGACCTTGCAAGCGGCTTCCAATACGATTTGTCAAAAGAAAATGACAAAGCCAAATACGAAGTATGGACCAAAGCGATGGAAAACGCTGAGCAGTCCTATTTCCGTATGCTTGAACTTGGTGCTACGCCACAGGAAGCACGTTCTGTCCTTCCAAATTCTCTGAAAACGGAAATCGTCGTAACGATGAATCTCCGTTCCTGGAGAAACTTCTTCCGTCTGCGCGTGGATTCTCATGCCCACCCACAGATGCGCGAAGTGGCGACGATGCTTTACGAAGAATTTAAGAAACGTCTCCCTGTATTTGTAGCAGATTTAGACATTCATTGATCCGTAAGATGATCTTCTAATACAGAAAATGCACTCGGACCGGCAGAAAGCACATATCGGTGGAACTCCTTTTCCGAAAAGGAGTCTCCCTGATGGCTTTTGGCGGTCTTTTTTAATCTTGCAAATTCCATATATCCAATCGTATATTTGAGGTAAGAACCCGGTTCGTCGATGATATTTTCATAAAGAGAATCGGATGTCTCACGGTCGTAAGAACCATTCTGCAGCAGAAAGGCATACACGTCATCCGCACTCCATCCGAGCAGATGAATACCGATATCGCATATCCCGTAAAGGCAGAGGGAAACAATCATATTATTTCGCAATATTCCAATTTCTTCTTTTTTGTATCCGAGATATTTGTACGAATAAATTTCCGCATAGGTCGCCCAGCCTTCGGTATAGCCATTAAAATTTAAGGCGTAAGAAAGCAGCGGATGATTCTGGCTGCGGTCGTACACATTTTGATACAGATGTCCCGGGTAGCCTTCGTGTGCAAGCGTGGTAAACAGATCTGCGCCGGCAAACCGGTCACTTCCATTGATGTAGATCGCATTTTCGTCGTAGGCATCAAGCGGCGGTGTGAGATAAAAAGCAGGACTCAGATAATCTTCCAATGACGGATCCACGTAGGAGACTTTATATCCCACCTCTTTGATCTCCGGAAAATCATCCTTGATCGCAGTTGTCAGATGTTCTAACTGCTGCTCCGGTGTCAGTCCTTTTCCGGGCGACAAATTCAGATTGGCAAAAAGCGAGGCATCTTTTTTCGCATACGCAAGAAGGGTTTCTTTTGACTTCTTTAACTGGGCTTTTAATAGCTTTAGATATTCCTCCGGACCACGCGAAGATCCGGACTCGTCGGC
>OLPV01002357.1_pt1 | contig 12487 bp, 8 predicted proteins | sample 1671961 | NCBI WGS metagenome assembly OLPV01 (sample SAMEA3136630, study PRJEB25190) | human gut metagenome | biome: human gut; feature: human-associated habitat; material: faeces | place: Austria | collected 2013
ATGCACAGCATACTTGACTGGGCGATATCCTTCCTGAGCGAGTCCAGCCAAGGCATGGTGCCTGCGGTTTGGGTATGCGGATTTGCTGGAGCAATGGGACGAGGGGCGGAACGGGCTCCTCAAGCCGTCCGACGTCTCGCGTTGCGATTCCACCCGAGTGTGTGGTGGCGCGGCGAGTGCGGCCACAGTTGGCAGCTGTCCGTGAGGACGAGGGCGTTCAACGACGCCGGATGCCCGTACTGCGGCAGGAGGCTGACGCTGGAGGGCTTCAATAGTGCCGGGTGTCTGGACGCGGGCATCTTGCACCTTTGGCACCCCGCCAAGAACAGCGATCTGAAGCCTTCGCAGGTCTTCGACCGTACGGCCAAGAGGATCTGGCTGCAATGCCCAACGTGCGGGTGCGAATGGCGTGAGAGCCTGCGGGGGACTCGCAAAGAGAGCCGTAAGTGCCCGTCGTGCCATGGGAGAAGGGGACGCTATCTCGCCAAGGGCAGCAACGACCTCGGGTCAAAGAGGCCGGACGTCGCCAGGCAGCTCGACCCCGAGCTGAACGGCGGCCTGCGCGCCGAGGACCTCCACGCCCACGCAGGCGCCATGGTGTGGTGGCGCGAATCGTGCGGCCACGTCTGGCGCGAGAAGGTGAGCATGCGCTCCATGCGCGTCGACGACGGCTGCCCGTACTGCAGGAACCGCAAGCTGCTGCGCGGCTTCAACGACCTGGCCACCACGCATCCCGAGCTCGTGGCTGAATGGGATTTCGAGCGCAACGGCGACCTGGGGCCCGACGGCGTGAGGTTCAGCGCGGCCAAGCAGGTCTGGTGGAGATGCGGGCGTGGGCACGCATGGCGGATATCCGCCTACAACAGGATTGGCGGCGCCGACCGCGATTGCCCCAACTGCGGCGACCGCAAGGTGCTGAAAGGCTACAACGGCCTGAGGACGACGCATCCCAAAATCGCGAGGGGGTGGAACAAGGAGCGCAACGGCGACCTGAAGCCGACCGACGCGATCGCCAACTCCAACAAGCTCGTCTGGTGGAAGTGCAAAGAGGGCCATGAGTGGTCCGGCCTCATAGCGAACCGAGCGCGCAGGGGCAAGGCAGGCCCGGGCTGCCCGTACTGCTCGGGACGCAAGGTGTTCGCCGGCTACAACGACCTGGCCGCCACGCATCCCGTCATAGCGCCGATGTGGCACCCGCGCATGAACAAGCGCTTGAAGCCCACCGGCGTGCAGGCCGTAAGCCGCAAGCTCGCATGGTGGCGCGGCGAGTGCGGCCACGTCTACCAGATGGCCGTCCGCGACAGGGTGAGGGTCAAGCCGGGCTACTGCCCGTACTGTTCGGGGAGGAAGAGGCCCGAGAGGCCGATAAGGCTCGACTAGCCCTTGGCCCCTCGGCGAGGAAGGAATAGGGGGGAGGTGTCGGTGCCTCCTGCCTATAGGCGTGATTTTGCGAATATTGGACTGGGCGGCTATGCGTGGCGGTTATGAAGGTCCGCGTCGTTTTCGATGGCTGGATTCATGTATGTGTTGACGCTAATGCGAAGAATCGTCCCATTGGGAATCTGTCCCAATGGGACGATTCTTTTATCTGATTTGAAGGCAGCTTTTCGGAGCTGGCTCATCGCCAATGACGGTCGGAATGGGCTGCAAAAGTCTGGAGGTTCAAACTCCAGGAAACAGGCGGATCAGCTATCTGGTCGGAGCATTTCTGCAGGTAATCTTGTTTTTTCGTAAGCGTCAAAACAACCGCGTGGTAACGAGAAAACTCCCGGACTTTTCCCATTCGCTTTGAGAAAAGTCCGGGAGTTTTCCTATTTCTCCTCGTCGTGGGAGGGCTGGTTAATCATCTGTTTTCAGAGCGCCAAATACCGTTCTGTACGTTCTGGCTTATGGTAGGGCGAATAAGCAATCCTCCTATGGTTTGTCGATAGATATTTGGCCGCACATCGGATATTGTGAGTCACCTTCATCGTTCTGACATATAATAATCTCTCCAAAAAAAATATGAGGAGGTGAGCCGGTCATGGCCACGAACGATCAGGTAAAGCAACTGGCGAAGGCCTACCTGGACGCGAACGACGACGCGTTCAGGACCGGCTTGCTCCAGATTGGCGCGGCGGAGGCCAAGAAAGGCCATGCATCGGCGGCCCGCGAGATGAAGGAGCTCGCAGACCGGATAAAGGGGCGTCCGCGGGGCAAGATACTCAATCTGGGCTTGGTGGATGGGCTTTTCCAGGTTAGCCACCCCAACACGAGACTCGACGAGCTTATCGTATCGGATGCCGTGAAGGACAAACTTCGTCGAATCGTCGACGAATATCGCAACCGCGGCAAGCTCGCCGCGTACGGCTATGCCAACCGCAGGCGTATCCTGCTCGAGGGTGCCCCGGGTACCGGCAAGACCATGACGGCCTCGGTGATTGCCTCCGAGCTGGGCATGACGCTCTACATCGTGCAGATGGACAAGCTCATAACCAAGTACATGGGCGAGACGAGCGTGAAGCTCCGCCAGATATTCGATGCCATCCAGCACAACGTCGGCGTGTACCTGTTTGACGAGTTCGATGCCATCGGCGCCGACAGGGGACTGGACAACGAGGTCGGCGAGATGCGGCGTATTCTGAACTCGTTCCTACAGTTCATCGAGGCGGACAGCTCCGAAAGCATCGTCATAGCCGCGACCAACAACAAGCAGATGCTCGACCGCGCTCTGTTCCGAAGGTTCGACGACGTGCTCCACTACGGCCTTCCCACGGCTGAGGAGGCGGGCATGATCGCCGAGTCCGTCATCGGCGGGTACGATACCAAGTTTTTTGCATCCGACAAGCTTTCGGAGAGGCTCGCGCGGCTCTGCCAGGCCGAAATCGTGGGCGTATGCCGGGACGCCATAAAGGATGCCCTGCTCTCCGGTGGGCCCGTGACCAACGAGGGCGTGCTCGCTCTGTGCGATGAGCGTCTGGGCATCTACGGTCCCTCCGACACCGAGAAGCTGGCCGGCTAAATGGGGAAGCCGAACATCGTCCTGTCGATAGAGCCGACATCCCGTCCCTTCGCGCCCGTCGGCGGTGGCGGTGACGCGAAGAGGGCGAAGCGTTCCGTTGCTGAGCATGCCGCGAAGCTGAGCGCCGAGCTCGCCCATGCTGCTGCTGAAGACAAAGCCGCCGAGGCAAGGGGCGGTTCATACCTCACCTTCACGAGCGCCGAGGGCTTCGACCTCGAGGTCGACAGCTTGGAGAACAAGCCCGGCAAGATCGTTGTGCTGAATTCGTCTCGCGACGAGAAGAGCGGCGTGATGACGGCGACGGTCTTTGTACCCACGAAGAAATCCGAGTTCTTCAGTGACCGAGTTGCGCAGTATGGCGACCCTGCACAGAAGACAAAGAAGGGCAAACCCAAGAACGAGAAGCTTGTCGAGAGCATCGAAGCCGTCAAGAAAGCAAGCGTTAGGGATTTGTGGGACGGTCCAGCCGACGAGTTCCCCGGTGCGCTTCCCAAATGGTGCGAGCTTTGGCTCGACGTGTTTGCTGTGGAGTATGCCGAGCTCAACCTCCGTCTCGAACGCGCGTGCCACGAAATCGGCATCACTCTTTCGAAGGAAGAGCTTGTTTTCCCTGAGGTGGCCGTGCGCATGCTCAGGGCCGACGGATCGGGCCTGCAGAGACTGTTCGACGATGTGGGGTACATTGAGTCCATTCGGCCCTGCGGCATCCCCGTTTCCGAGATAACCAACCTCGACGCCAGGAGCCAGAGGGAGTTCGTCAACGACATGGTCGACCGCCTATCTACCGAATTGGGCGATACATCGGTGTGCGTTCTCGACTCCGGAGTGAATCGGGCGCACCCGCTTCTGGCCCCGGTCGTTGACGACGAATCAGTGTTGTCGGCAGACCCTGCGTGGTCTGGCCTGGACGTCAACGGCCACGGAACGGAGATGGCGGGCGTTGCCGCCCATGGCGATTTGAGGCGGCACTTCGAATCCAGAGATGGGTTCCTCGCTCGTCATGCGGTCGAATCGGTCGAGATACTGCCGCCCAAAGGCGAGAACGAGGAGCACCTGTATGGGGCCATCACCCACGACGCCGTTTACGTTGCGGAAATCGAGCGTCCAGCCCGAAGGCGCGCGTTCTGCATGGCGGTCACCGAGGGAAAGGAGCATGAAGACGGCAGGCCCTCCGCATGGTCGGCCGAAATCGACAGCCTCGCTTCGGGGGCCGGAGAAGACGACGATGGAAAACGTCTTTTCCTCATCAGTGCCGGTAATATTCAACCCTCGGAATTCAGGAATATGGATTCTTATGCAGAGTGCAACATGATGCACTCTGTCCAGAGCCCCGCCGAGGCGTGGAACGCGCTGACAGTCGGCGCGTACGTAGGCGACGACGCCCGCATTGTTGAGCGTGGTGCCGAGGGGTGGCATGCCGCCGTCGAGCCCGGATCGCTGGCGCCTCACAGTAGAACTTCCGTCTTGTGGGATGGCTCGTGGCCCATCAAACCCGAGATATGCCTCGTTGGCGGTAATGTTGCGGCAGATGGTTTCGGCAATCATATGGATGTCGACGACCTTGGCGTGCTTACCACGAGCAAGGATATCCCTCGATTCTATTTCGATGCTCTTCATGCGACAAGCGCCGCTACGGGATCAGCTTCTTGGATGGCTGCGGAAGTCATGCGCGCGAATCCCAGTTTGTGGCCCGAGACCGTGAGGGCGCTGCTTGTGCACTCCGCTCGTTGGACCGACCAAATGAAGAAAGACTTCCTTCCCGATGGCGATTCGACCAAAACGGGCCGGAGGAATCTGCTGAGGTCGTGCGGGTGGGGCGTGCCGAGCCTCGAACGCGCATTGGAATCGTTGGACAACCGGGTGAACCTGATTGTCCAGAGGGAGATGACGCCTTTCACCGAGGACGGCAAGCTCAATGAGATGCACCTTTACGAGCTGCCCTGGCCACAGGAGGAACTGCTCAAGTTAGCGGACAAACAGGCGGAACTGCGCGTGACGCTTTCATATTTTGTGGAGCCCAACCCCAGCGCCAGGGGGCGATCGACGAAGTTCCAATACCAGTCCTTGGGGCTCAGGTTCCAGGTGAACGGCAGCACCCAGACGGCCGATGACCTTCTGAGGTCGGTCAACAAGAAGGCCCGGGATGAAGCCGGAGGCGACAACGGCGGCAACAACGGATCTGTGGATTGGTATCTGGGCCAGCAAATGCGAGATGTCGGGTCCATCCACAGCGATTTCAAGGTCATGAGCGCCGCTGAGCTCGCAAACGCGCGGTATATAGCGGTTTACCCCGTCGGGGGTTGGTGGTCGCATCGCCTGGCCCTGAGAAAAGCCGGATGCACGGTGCGCTATTCGCTCGTCGTTTCCATCGAGACACCAGGCGTCGAAGCCGACCTGTATACTGAGATCGTTAGCAAAATTCCTGTTTCCATTGCGACGCCTGTTCCCGGGCTGGCTTGATAGAGCTCGCTCCTTGAGTCCGCTACGCCGCTTGACCGTTTCCGCGGGCTCGGCTGCGTTGTTTCAGACGAGTGGGAGGAACTTGTGGTTAAGAACTTTTTTGTTGTATGCGGAGTTTGCGGTTGCGCCTATCGGATACGCGTGCAGGCGGGATACGTGAACGACTACTCGGCGAGCTTTCACTGCACGCAATGCGGCAACAGGATAGACGGGGCGGTTCATCTTGACCCGAGCTGCGCCCTGGTTGATTTCAGACTGGGCGACGGCTCTGCTGCCTCATTGACCGATAGCGCGGAAAACGTTCGTGCTCTGGTGGAGCTTTCCGGAGAGTTGCCCTCGTTCAAGATGAGCTCTGCCGGCTGTGGGTGCATGATAAGTCCTTATATGCGGGCTGCAAGTGTGTTCAGATTCGATGAGCTCAAAGAGCATATAAGCGAATTGGAGTTCTGCCTCGACTATTACCGCACCGATTGGCCGACGGTAAGAACCGCCCTCCAGCTTTTCAACGACGAAAACGACGGCTTTGCTGCGGAGATGCTTTTGCGATGCGAGAAGAAGCTGCTCGAGGAAGACTGCAGCGAGCGGCCATTGCTGAACCGCATCTACTGTTTTTCGTGGACCGGGCTTCCTATGGTTGCCGACGCTGATGCACGCAAAAGGGCGAAAGAGGTGACAGCGCGCGTTCGGAGACTCCAGGTTGACGCTCTCGCCGATTTGGCCGGCTTTTACCTGGCCAGCGGCGTGACGGGGCGCCATGTGCTCGCCGAGACGCTTGAGGTTTTCGATCAAGTTGCGAAGGCGTACCCCTCTCTTGTAAATGGCTTCACGTTCCTTAAGGCGAACGGCGGCTACTCCCTTGAGGAGTACGGGAGCTATAGTTGCACACCTGAGGATCTGAAAGACCTCTATTGCGACGAATACGAGCTTATCGGACGTCTAATGGTTTTGTTCATTGGGCTGGATAACATCGTGCGCGACGGGGCATTTGACGCGATGCCGCCAATGCTGAACCTGGGCGCCAAGACTTTCGACAAGCTGGGCCGTGTGAGCAAGGCTAAACGGCTGGAAGCCGTTGGGACGGGTGCTTTCACGGGCCTCATTAGACGATGCTGGAAGCCCGGGCTGCGCAACGCATTCTGCCATAATAAGACGCGCTTCGATAGCGAGACGCAGCTTGTCCAGGCCTTGCGCGATGATGGTACCGTTGATCCCGCCGGAGATACCTATCTGCTCGAAATGGCGTGTGAATGTATCCTGATGGCGAGAGAGATTCTGGTGATGAGGGAAGCCGTGTTTTATATGCTCGGTAGGGGCATATGGACGGATGGAGCTTAGCGTTCTTGCGTTTTAGGCCGGTTTTCACAAAACATTTCACGAACTTCTCGCCGCTCGCCTAGTTTTCGGCATGCAAGGGCGCATTATCCCCGCCTGAGTTGTATCCTTCTAACCCCTCCCCATACATAGCCCCCTGAGGAAAGGATGCGACCCTGCTGACGCGCGAGCTTTTGACCCAGGTACTCAAGCGCCTGTTCGGCGTGGTGACCGTGAGGGTTTCCTTCTTCGAGGGGCCGGGGCGCAAGAGGCTCGGTATACCCTCGACCTACTTCTCGCGCGACTGCCTGAAGGACAGGGCGGATAACCCGATTAACAAGATGTGCGCCGAGCGCGTGCTGAAGATGGCGCGGCTGGTTTTGGCGGGCAAGACCGACTACGACCTGCGCGACTTTTCGCGTGCGCTTTGTGACATGCTGTACGACCTGTTCGGCGTGGAGACCATGGACTTCGTGATAGAGGCCGAGGGCGACCCCGACCGCGACGTGAAGGCCAAGGCCCAGGTGGCGTTCCTTCGCCACGTGCTGCAGGAGGCGCAGGGCAAGGCCGAGGTGGACGTCGCTAGCGTCGCGGCCGTGCTGGGTGTATATGTCAACTCAAAAGTGGGCCGCAGTCCCTTTTGCTCAAACCCCCTTGACGAAACACACGCTCGACCTGCTCGACTTCGCCGTCGGGCACTGCCGCTACGCGCCAGAGACGTTCGACCACGTGTGGCTCGTGTTCGACAAGGACGACTTCCCGGCGGCCGACTCCGACGCGATGGAGCGCAAGTGCGCCGAGCTCTCCGACGGGTCGAGGACGTTTCATGCGCTGTGGTCGAACCCCTGCTTCGAGCTGTGACCGCTCCTGCACCTGCGCTACACGACAGCGCCCATGACGGCTGCCGAGTGTCAGTGCGCCCTCGCGCAGGCTATGTCGAAGGACATGGACGTCGAGTACCGCAAGAATCTCGGCGGGCTGTTCGGCATGGTGGACGGCCAACGGGCCGAGGCGCTGCAGCGCGTGCGACGCCTGGAGACGCACCATGGGGAGTTGGGCAACGCCAAGCCGTCTGCGCAGAACCCCGCGACCAAGGTGGGCGAGATATTCGACGTGATAGGGCCGTATCTGGCTGGGTAGGCAAACCTGTTATCTTGTTCGGTCGGGCACCTATCCAAAGGAGGTTTGCATTGGGAGCAATTGATGGTGACAGCTTGGCAAAAACTGTTCAAAAATTCTTAGCCGACCAACCTCTGCTCGTTTTAGGGTCGGGCGCTTCGGCCCCTTATGGGCTTCCGACCATGTACGATCTTGCGGAGGCAATTGCCTCGGACGAGGTTGTTGCTTCGTTTGAGGAGGCTGCGTGTCTTGTGGCGAAGCTCAACGAAGGAACTAACTTAGAGTCCGCTATCAACGATTCTGCTGTTTCTGATGAGTTGATGAATCGGATTCGCTTCATCATTTGGGAAAAAATTCAAGCTTCCGACAAACGGCATCTTTTGACTGCGATAGGCGCGCAGCCGACTCCTTTGGAAATCGCCTTGGGCAAGATTTTGGGGACCGCAGCCAGGAAAGCCTGTATCGTTACCACGAATTACGATCGTTTGGCGGAAGTGGCCATCGATAAAATTGGGGCTACCTGCGTCGATGGCTTTTATGGCCATATCTTAAGGGAGTTCAACCTCGATTTCTCTTCTGCAAGAGCAATTACGACGAAGAGGAGAGAGATGGTGGTCGACCTTTGGAAGGTGCACGGATCGATAGACTGGTTTAGATGCCCCGATGGGACTGTGGTTTCCGCCCCGTCTTGTGACGAAGTCCCAGTGGGATGCGAGCCTTTGATCGTTCCGCCTAGCAAGAGCAAGTATGCCGAGACAAGCCAAGACCCTTACAGGGGAATCATCTCGCAGGCCGACGTAGCTTTCGAAACGGCGAGGTCTTATCTCTGCGTCGGCTATGGGTTTGGGGACGAGCACATACATCCTTATTTGGAGAGGGAGGCTGAGCGGGGCAAGCCGATTGTTATCCTTGCCAGGACATTGACTAATGCGTGCAGAAGATGGCTGGAGGAGGCGAAGCTCAGGCGCTTCGTCGCGCTGGAAATGGATCATATGGGCAGCGAGAAAACGCATATGATGATGAACGATGGTGAAAGCGAACAGCTTGATTGCGTTGTTGACGGTAGCTATTGGGATATTAAGGAGTTGGTGAAGATATGGTAGAGGATTCCTCGGCGAGCTTTTCGTTCGGGCGGGACGAAGCTTTTGGCATTGTCGAGATGGTTGATACGGCCACGGTTGTCGTCTCTGTCGACGACCCAGCTGCTCTTGCTCGTATTCAGGTGAACCGACTCGTCGCCATACTGGGAACTCGCGTTGGCGAACTCTATATAGGCATGGTTTCTAAAATTGTGCGCAAGGCCAATTTGGATGATCTCTGGACTGCTGGAGATGGGGTTAGCTTTGCTAGCGACACCGTTAAAGTGCTGCTTGTTGGGACCGTTCGGGAAAAAGACGGAACCAAAAAGAATGTGTTCAAGCGAAGCATCGCATCTGTCCCTACGGTTGGTGCCGAAGTTTTCCTTATCGAAAAAGATCGCCTATCGATTCTCATGGGGGCGATATCCGGTGACGTTGGCGATGGTATCAAGCGTCTGAATATTGGACGTTATGCTATCGACGAGGAAACCCCTGCGATTATCGACGGCGACAAGTTTTTCCAAAGGCATGCTGCAATCGTCGGAAGCACGGGATCGGGCAAGTCATGGCTTGTCGCGAAGGTTATCGAGCAGGTTGCAAGCCTTGATTCCGGTAACGCAATCTTGTTTGACATGCATGGTGAATACTCGTCTCTGAAAGGCGATCAGTTCAAGTCCATGAAAATTGCCGGTCCTAGCGGCAGCAATCCCGATGATGAGTTGTTCCTTCCGTATTGGCTGCTGAGCCATGAAGAGCTGATGTCGTTAATGCTCGACCGAAGTGACCAAAACGCACCGAATCAGGCCGCGCTTTTTACCCGATTCGTGTTGGAGGGAAAAAGGGAGTACTTAATTGGGTGCGGCCATGAAGACGAGGCTCCGAAAATTACTGTCGACAGCCCGGTTCCCTTCAGCATCGAAGCATTGATAAAAAAGCTTGAAGATAAAGATGCCGAGATGGTTCTGGGGTCAGGTGGCAGGGAAAAGCAAGGACCATATCACGGTAAACTGACCCGCTTCGTGCAACGCTTGGGAACTCGGGTGGGGGACAAGCGCCTGAACTTTATGTTTTCGAACAACCCCGCTTTAACTGATTACTATTATGCAGCGACGATGGTTGATAATCTGATGAAGCCTCGTGGCGCCGAGGCGGGGGTTAAAGTCATCGACTTTTCTGAGGTTCCATCAGATATTTTGCCTTTGATTACCTCCGTTCTTGCTCGCCTGGTCTTTACGGTGCAGCAATGGACCGATTTGGACCGAAGGCACCCTATTGCTCTGTTCTGCGATGAAGCCCATCTTTACATTCCCGCTGACACCACTGAGGTGATGGGGGTTTCTGCTCGATCTTCGTTTCAGCGCATTGCCAAAGAGGGGCGCAAATACGGTGTTGGGCTTGTCGTGATTTCCCAACGTCCCCATGAGGTCGATAAAACCGTTTTGAGTCAATGCAACAATTTCTTATCAATGCGGCTTACCAATGTCGACGACCAGAACACAATTAAACGTCTTTTCCCCGATAACCTCGGAGATTTGGCATCTGTGTTGCCTGTCCTGAATACAGGAGAGGTCGTGGCGGTAGGCGATGCGTGCGTGCTTCCCTCGCGAATTCTCGTTGAGGAGCCCGACCACAAGCCGATTAGCGCAACCGTTGACTTTTGGACCACGTGGTCTTCTGAGGCTGCGTCTCCCGACTATTCTTCTTCGATAAAGGCTTTGCGCTTGCAAAGCAGATGACAGGCGAGCGGCGGACAATAGGTTCGCTGATGTCGAATTTCTTGCCTTCATCTGGGTATATTGTTGGCCCGAGCGTCGTGTGCCGCTCGTGCCAACCCTTCGAATGGGTTCAAGGTCAAGCACTTCATTATCTTATCTCCTTGCGGTCGTTGTACCACTCATCAGATTCCACTACCTTGTTAAGCATTTGAAGGTGCAGGTCAAGGTAGCGAATACACAGGTGTCCGCATTCGAGCAGCATGGAGTTGATCTCTTCGTTTGGCTCCATGCCGAAGTTAAAGCCCACTTCGAAGTCATCGCCGGCAACTGCCATTGCGACAACGACTTCGAATGAGTAGTGGGTGAGGCCCGAGGCCATGTCATAGCTTTCCGCAATGGTTGGGTCAAGTTGGCACAGTAGGCTTTTCAGCCTTCCGTCTGTAAGCTTCTTCCCTTTTCGGTCTTTCAGCTTGTCAATGCGCCCATTGCTGAAGAACGTTTGGAGAAATAAATCCACATCATCACAGACAAATAGAGCGAAAGTTCTCATGCATGCTCCGATTTGTGCCCTAAGGAGCTGTGCCGCGCAAACGAAGTTGCGCGATTCAAGCATCGGAATCATGCCGTCAATAAGACGCATGCAATATTCGCAGGAAACGGCCAGATAAAGATCCCATTCCGTGAAATCCCCGTTCATAAAAGGTATGACGGAATCCTTTTCTGCTTTTCGACGCTTCTTGAGCTCGTCTATGATTCTCGAGATATTCTCGGAGTATTGGGCATTCGACACGAAATGGGGGTCTTTTGTTCGATCCTTCAAAACTCATCTCGATTCGTTTAGAGATTGGACGCTCTTGATGGGGCGACGAGTGCGATGTTGCCGAGGGGCGGTCATTCCACAGCAACAACATCAGTCGCACAGCCTTGCGACCTCGGCCCCGCATTCTGCGCACCGGCCCTCGATGAGCACGCGGCCGTGGCGCATGCGCAGCGTGTAGCCGGGCGCGAACTCCGTCGTGCCGCAGTTATGGCAGAACGCGTTGGCGAGCAGAAGCTTGCGGATTTGCTCGGGGATCTTTCTCCACTCCCGCAACGCCTCGATCTCCGTGACGCCTTTGCCGCGGCGGAACTCGTCTTCCTCTACCTCCTCCGCGACGAACCTGGCGATCATCTCCTCGCTTACGCCGTCGGCCCTCATCTGCCGGGCCATCTCCTCGTATTTTGACTCCATGAATTGCCCTCGTTTCTCGCATGGCTGCCGGTTGGGGGCGGTCAGCTTGCGGTTGGCTACGGTCGGTTCGCGGTCACCTGAAACATACTTGGTCGTTATCGAGCGACGGGTGCGCTGATGAGGGTATCCGTGCCCTTCGTCGTCCATCCGCAGAGGTTTAATTCGCCGGCCTTGTATCTGCACCCTTCGGCAATCTTGCTGGTTTGCGGGCGGTGCCTTATGTCTCCAGCCCATCAGGATCAAACGTCACCGTTTGCACGGCCTGGCTCGTCGCCAGTTTTCGCGCAGAGCCTGTCTATGGCGAGGTCCAGGTTCCTTCTGCTGTTGGGCGTTATAGGTCGCGTCATGCCGGCTCCCTTTCCAATCTTTCGTACTCGCCGGCGGTGACCAGGCCCTCGCCGCACGCCTGCTTGGCGGTCTCGAGGAGCCGGGCGGGCATCTCCGAGCCGCCGCAGGACTTTATGGCGTCGGCCACGCGCTGGGAGGGATGTCCTCGTAGGACGTGGTGCGCTCGCCCTTGGGCGCGCTCGCTTCGGCGTCGCGACCTCGATTGCGCGCGGGTCGACCAGCT
>OLPV01002362.1_pt1 | contig 12473 bp, 9 predicted proteins | sample 1671961 | NCBI WGS metagenome assembly OLPV01 (sample SAMEA3136630, study PRJEB25190) | human gut metagenome | biome: human gut; feature: human-associated habitat; material: faeces | place: Austria | collected 2013
GCTATTCCGTGCTCGTGGCGAAGATGCAGGCGTAGGGTCTAACGAGGCTCAATCGCTACCTTTTCTTTTACGGTATCCTACTGCGGGTTTTAACCATTCGCGCGCTTCTTGCGGCCATTATCGGGCTTTTACGGTGAAGACGCCGTCTCGTTCCCATTCAGTTTCATTTCGTGAAGTACAATAATCCAGTTTGAGTCACATACCCAATCAATGGGTTTGATACTGCATATCGAGGAGCTTATTCAATGACGGACTTCAAGAACGAGTTTTGCATGCATACCGCAACATGCGGCGAGCTGCGTAAGAGTGATGTTGGGCGTGAGGTTGTGCTTACTGGCTGGGCTTGGCACAATCGCGACCATGGTGGGCTGATTTTCTGCGATCTTCGCGACCGCGAGGGCTATACCCAGGTTGTTGTTGACCCCGACTGCGTCACTGAGGAAGAGTTCCATATCGCCGAGCATCTTGGACGCGAATACGTTTTGCAGATTTCCGGTCGTGTGCGCGCTCGTGGTGAGGGTGCCGAGAATCCGAACATGGTCACAGGTGAAATCGAGGTTCTTGCGACCTCTGTCAAGGTTCTCAATACTTCCGTCACTCCGCCTTTTTCCATCGAAGACGGCATCGAGACAGATGAAACCACTCGTATGAAGTGGCGTTACCTCGACCTTCGTCGCCCTGAGATGTATGCGAATCTCTTGCTTCGCCATAAGGTTGCGCAAGCGATGCGCCAGGCTCTCAACGAGCGTGGTTTCATCGAGGTTGAAACTCCGATCCTTGCAAACTCTACTCCTGAGGGCGCGCGCGATTACCTCGTACCTTCCCGTCCGAACCCGGGCAAGTTCTATGCTTTGCCGCAGTCTCCGCAGCAGTTCAAACAGATGCTCATGGTCGGCGGCATCGAGCGCTATTACCAGATTGCCCGTTGCTTCCGCGACGAGGATCTGCGCGCTGACCGTCAGCCCGAGTTCACCCAGGTCGACATCGAGATGTCGTTTGTTGAAGAGACTGACGTGATGGATCTCATGGAAGGTGTCTTTAAGGAGGTCCTCAGCGCTGCCGGTGTGGAGCACGAGTTCCCTCTTCAGCGTATGCCTTGGAAAGAGGCGATGGAGCGCTTCGGTTGCGACCGCCCCGATGTCCGCTTCGGCATGGAGCTTGTCGATCTGACAGACCTTATCAAGGACTGCAATTTCAAGGTGTTCACGGGCGCTGCTGCCAATGGCGGTGTTGTGAAATGCATCAACGCGAAGTCTGCCGGCAATTGGTCGCGCGGCGAGATTGAGAAGCTTGCCGACATCGCTGCCGCAAATGGCGCGAAGGGCATGGCATGGATCGCCTACACCGATGCCGATACCGATCTTGTGGGCAAGAGCCCCATCATCAAGTTCCTCGGCGAGGAGACGCATAATGCGATCAAGGAAGCCGCAGGCGTCGAGCCGGGCGACCTGCTTCTCTTCGCGGCCGATACCTTCGATACGGCAAGCGCCGTGCTCTCCGCGTTGCGCCTGCATATGGCCGATGCTCTCGGTATCGAGCGCAACGGTCATGCTCTTCTGTGGGTCGTCGACTTCCCCATGTTCCGCTACGACGTGGTCGAGAAGAAGTACGCCGCCGAACATCATCCGTTTACGATGATTCCTGAAGAGGATTGGGACAAGATTGAGTCCGATCCACTTGCCTGCTCGAGCTATAGCTATGACATCGTCATGGACGGTTTCGAGATGGGCGGTGGTTCTATCCGTATCCATAATGCGGAGCTGCAAAAACGCGTCCTTCGTCGTCTTGGCGTGGAAGATGACCAAATGGAAGAGAAGTTCGGCCACCTGATCCATGCGCTCGAGCTTGGCGCTCCTCCGCATGGCGGCATTGCGCTTGGCCTTGACCGCCTGGTCATGCTGCTTGCGGGCAAGCAGTCCATCCGCGACGTCATCGCTTTCCCGAAGACTTCGAGCGCATCCGACCCGATGACGGGCGCGCCGAATGAGGTAACTGGTCGCCAGCTCAAGGAAGTCAACCTGCGACTTTTGTAATTCCCGATTCGCCTGACGGCAAATCGGGAACCGTCGACGCTGCGAGCCCGGCTGACGGCGCAGCTGGCGTTCCAAAGATTGCTCACGTACCCAAGGTACGCTTCGCAATCTTTTCGCGCCATCTGCACTCGTCAGCTGGGCTCTCGCTGCCTTTAGGGCGAAAGGAGACAAGCGTATGCTCTTGCTTAATGGGATAGTGCCTACCTCTCGCTGGCTTTAGGGCGGATAGGGCGTTCTCCCAACGCTTCTTCCCATCATCTGAAAGGACCCTTATGAAAACTCTACGCCCGTATCCTCGCGCGACCATTACGCCGAAGGGCGAGCATGCCTTGGAGAAGGGGCATCCTTGGGTGTACGAGGCGGAGGTTGTCTCGCTTGAGCCGGCGCCGGGCGAGGCTGCGGTTGCGAACGGCTCGATCGTCGATGTCGTGAGCCGCAAGGGGTCGTATCTGGGGTCGGGCTTGTTGTCCGAGAAGAGCAAGATTCGCATTCGCCTCATCACCCGCAATGCGAACGATCGCTTCGACCGTGCCTTTTGGAAGCGGAAGGTGCAGTGGGCATGGAATTACCGGAAAACGGTGATGGGCGCCGATGCAAGCGCATGCCGCGTTCTGTTCTCCGAAGCTGACGGGTTCCCGGGCCTTGTCGTCGATCGCTTCGAGGACGTCCTCGTAGCCGAGACGCTTTCGGTGGGGATGGAGCGTTTGAAGCCGATGATCTTCCCCGCGCTTCTCGAAGTGCTGGCCGAAGACGGCATCGCGATTCGCGGACTCTATGAGCGCAACGACGCTTCGACCCGCTCTCTCGAAGGACTCGCCCAGACTGCGGGATGGTTTGCGGGCGCCGCGGAGGATGCGGCCTGCTCGTTCGACCCGATCAATCCCTGCCAACCCGAGGCTGCGGTGTTCGGTCCCACGACGACGCAGATTATGGAAAACGGCGTTCGTTACGAGGTGGATTTCGAGAACGGACAGAAAACGGGCTTCTTCCTCGACCAGAAGTACAATCGGCGTGCCGTCGCGCAGCTCGCGGCGGGAAGACGCGTTCTTGATTGCTTCACGCATACGGGCAGCTTTGCTCTGAATGCCGCCCACGGCGGGGCGGAGTACGTGAACGCAGTCGATATCTCCGAGCTTGCCGTCGCTCAAGCGCGTAAGAATGCCCAGCTCAATGAACTTGACGGCAAGATGGACTTCACGGCGGCGAACGTATTTGACCTGTTGCCCCAGCTCGAGGCGGCGCACGATCGCACTTATGACTTCATCGTGCTCGATCCGCCTGCGTTCACGAAAAGCCGCAAGACCATCGATTCGGCAGCCCGCGGCTACAAGGAAATCAACTATCGTGCGATGAAGTTGCTGCCTCGTGGAGGCTATCTCGCAACGTGCAGCTGCAGCCATTTCATGGACACGGAACGCTTCCGACGTGTCGTGTCCTACGCCGCGCAGGATGCTGGCGTCCAGCTGCGCCAGATCGAGGAACGTCAGCAGGCGCCTGACCACCCGATTCTATGGGGCGTTCCCGAGACGGATTACCTGAAGTTCTTCTTGTTCCAGGTGGTGTAGAGAGGCTGCCCGCTGATGGAAGCCTCGCGTTTCCTTCATGACAGTTTGTTGACAGCCCTAAGCCTTCGCGGCATCTGCACAACTTATGCGTATCATTGACCCTGTTCAACGAGTTCGAGGCGTTCTAACTCGCGTCCCGAGCAGATTTGAGGCCCGTGCATCTCGCGCGGGCCTCCTCGATTATTGGCGAAGGCGGGTGCACATTCGGATGAAGGGTTTTCTCGAGCGGATGCAGTGGAAGATGGCGGGTGCCATGCAAGGAAGGCGCGGCGCCGACTCCCTGTCGAATACGCTGGTCGTTGCAGGCATCGTCTGCCTGGTGCTGTCGGTTCTCCCCCATATGGGCCTGTTCTCATGGCCTGCGCTGGCGCTTTTGGCTTATGCGCTTTTCCGCACCTATTCGAAGAACATCGCTGCGCGCGATCGCGAGAACGAGGCGTTCCTGCGCGCGACTGAGAAACCTCGTCGCGCGCTTTCCATCGGACGGAAGAAATGGGAGAACCGCGAGACCACGCTGTACTTCAAGTGCAAGGGCTGCGGGCAGGAGCTTTCGGTCCCGCGTGGCAAGGGAACGCTTCGCGTGGTGTGCCCAAAGTGCAAGACCGAAACCGTAAAGAAGTCGTAGCAGCGCATGTTCGGCTACATCATGGCAGATGAAAAGCAACTTTCTCCTGAGGAGGTTGCCCGTTACCGCAAGGTGTACTGCGGTGTTTGCCATTCGCTGAAGGAGCAGAACGGCCAGCTGTGCCGCATGACGCTCACCTACGACATGACGCTTCTTGCGCTTCTGCTGAACTCGCTCTACGAACCGCTCGAGCACGAGGATTCTGCGCGGTGCGGGGCTCATCCTACCAAGCCCCAGCCATTTGCGACGAGCGAGTGCACGGAGTATGCCGCCGATGCGACGGTGCTGCTCGCGTACCACAAGCTCATGGACGATTGGCATGACGATCGCAAGGTCTCGCGACGGGCGATGGCGCAGGCGCTCTTGTCCGCCTATCGTGCAGCGTCAGCAAGACGCCCCGCAGTTGTCAAGGCCATTGAGTCGGGCATGGCTGATATCCGCGCAATCGAGCAGCGTGGGGACGAGTCTCTCGATGCTGCCGCCAATCGTTTTGGCCTTATTTTAGGCTGCGTGTTCTCGTATCGGGATGATTTCTGGGCAGGCGAGCTGCGCCGCATGGGAGCATGGCTCGGCAAGTTCGTGTACCTCATGGATGCGGTCATGGATTACGATGAGGACCTGAAATCGGGCAGCTACAATCCGCTTGTTGCGGCTGGTGCGGTGCCCGGCGATGTTTCGGAGGGGCTTCGCTCGATTGCGGCCCAGGCGGCGAAATCGTTCGAGCGTTTGCCGCTTGAGCAGGATATTCACATTCTCCGCAATGTGCTGTACGCGGGGTTATGGGGGCAGTATTGCGGGAAGTTCGGCGATGCTGCCCATGATGATGGCGAAATGTCGTCGACGGCCGCAAGGGCCGCCGACGACGATGATGGCGAATAGGGAACGCAATGGCAATGGACCCGTATAGCGTACTCGGTGTGTCGAGGGATGCCTCGCAAGACGAGGTGAAGAAGGCATACCGCAGGAAGGCGCGCGAGAACCACCCCGATTTGAACCCCAACGATCCGAACGCCGCCGAGCGGATGAACGAGGTCAACGAGGCGTACGATCGCATCATGACCCCCGAGAAATACGCCGCTGCCGATCGCCGTGCCTCCGCGGCTTCGGGCGGGGCTGCTGGTGCCTCGTCGCAGGGCTCGTCGGGGTATGCAGGATACGGGGGAGAGAACCCCTTCGGCGGCGCCTCGGGCGCCGGCTCGTACGGGGGCGGTCAGCAGGGCAATCCCTACACCTCCAGCGGCCCGTACGGTTGGGCGGGAGGCTTCGGCTTCGATTTCGACGACTTCTTCGGTTACGGCGCCTCCACGGCGTCCGGTCCGATTCATCCCGAGGCGAATGCGAGCGATTCGGCGGAATTCCGCGCGGCGATCGATCTGATCAACTCAGGGGATGCGGCGCAATGTAAGCGTGCTGCCGACATTCTGGCAACGGTAACGAGCGGCGGGCGTAACGCCCGATGGTACTACCTTTCGGCGCTCGCGAACAACGGCGCGGGCAACACGGTGATGGCGCTCGATCAGATTCGCCGCGCTGTTCGCATGGATCCGAACAATGTCGACTATCAGCGTGCATATCGTACGTTCCAAAGCGCGGGGCAGTCGTACACGCAGGAACAGCAGACGCGCGGGTTCACCATTTCCTCTATCGATCCCACGACGCTGTGCTGCGGCTGCTGCATGCTCCAGCTGTGCCTGCAGCAGTTCATGCGCTACGGGTTCATGGGTTTTTAGGGCGCTCGTGGCCCGTCGGCTGACGCAATGTGCCTCGCTTGCTGGCTTTGGTGCTGCTTGAATGAATCACCTTGTTCTCTCGGAAGGAGACTGATATGGCAACTATCGGGATTGACTTGGGCACGACGAACAGTTGCGCCGCGGTGGTCGAGGGCGGCAAGCCGGCCATCATCCACAACGCCGAGGGCTCTCGCACGACGCCGAGCGTCGTCGCCTTCACGAAAGATGGCGAGCGCCTCGTCGGTGCGACAGCTTGTCGGCAGGCGGCAATCAACCCCGAGTGCACTATCTCCTCGGTGAAGCGCCACATGGGAACCGACTGGCGTGCGAACATCGACGGTAAACGATTCACGCCGCAGGAAATCTCCGCGATGATTCTGCGCAAGCTGCGCCGCGACGCTGAGGCGTTCCTCGGCCAGGAGGTGACGCAGGCTGTCATCACCGTCCCCGCCTACTTCAACGATATGCAACGCCAGGCCACAAAGGATGCGGGCCGCATCGCGGGGCTCGAAGTCCTGCGCATCATCAACGAGCCGACAAGCGCGGCGCTCGCGTACGGGCTCGACAACGGCGACCCTCAGAAGGTGATGGTCTACGACTTGGGCGGTGGCACGTTCGATGTGTCGATCATCGAGATCGGCGAGGGCGTGATTGAGGTGCTTGCGACTGCGGGCGACAACCATCTGGGTGGCGACGACTTCGACGAGCGCATCGCCGATTACCTGTTCGGGGTCTTCAAGCGGGAATCGGGCGTCGACGCGAGTCGCGATTCCGCCGCGGCGCAGCGCGTGCGCGAGGCGGCGCGCCAGGCGAAAGAGGAGCTGTCCTCCATGGAGACGGCGCGCGTGAACCTGCCGTTTCTGGCGCAGGGCGCATCCGGCCCGCTTCATCTGGAGGCGCAGGTCACTCGCTCGGAGTTCAACCGCATGACCGCCGATTTGGTCGAGCGCACCGAAGGCCCCGTGTCCCAGGCGCTCAACGACGCGGGCATTGCCGCCTCCGAGCTGGGAAGCGTGCTGCTCGTCGGCGGGTCGACGCGCATCCCGGCGGTTCAAGACAAGGTTCGCTCCCTTACGGGGAAGGAACCTTCGTCGTCGATCAACCCCGACGAGTGCGTCGCCGTGGGCGCGGCCATCCAGGGGGCTACGCTCGCGGGGTCTTCGACGGGGCTTGTGAAGGCGAACTCCATCCTGCTGCTCGATGTGACGCCGCTTTCCCTTTCCCTTGAGACCGTCGGCGGCGTGGCGACGCGCATCGTGGAGCGCAACACGACGCTCCCCGTGCATTACTCGCAGATCTTCACGACGGCGGCGGCGTTCCAGACGAGCGTTGAGATCAACGTGCTTCAGGGCGAGCGCCCGATGGCTCGCGACAACAAGTCTATCGGCAAATTCCGTCTGAAGGGCATCAAGCGTGCTCCCGCGGGCGTTCCCCAGATCGAGGTGACGTTCGACATCGACGCGAACGGTATTCTCACGGTTTCCGCGAAGGACAAGGGGACGGGCAAGGAGCAGTCGATCACGATCGACGAGTCGGGCCGCATGTCCGACGAGGAAATCGATCGCGCCATTCGCGATGCGGAAACCTACGCGGCGCAGGACGCGACGCGTCGCGATGCGATGGAGGTGCATGCGGAGGCGGCACGCCTGGTCCAAGAGGTCGACGCGGCGCTCGCAAAATCGGGCAAGCAGTTGGAAAAGGAAGAGAAGAAGCAGGTCAAAGCCGATTCGAATGCTCTTCGCAAGCTGCTTTCAAAGAAAACCGAGAAGCTGGAGGAAGCGGATATTGCGGCAATCCGCTCCGCCAAAGAGCAGCTCGACCGCTCAAGCGAGCATGTGAGGTCTTTGGGGTAGAGGGAGTCTTGGGGCGCGGGGCTTTCTGGGGCGGTGCGCTTCGCGGCTCATTGTAAGAAATTGCGCCAAGCGCTAGCCCTCGTGCGCTTAAAGCAAGGCGGACAACTGCCTTAAGTGCATGATGCGCGGCCGAGCAGTTGCCGGGGCGGCTTCCAAGGGTTTAGGGAAGCCGCCCCTCCGCGCGGATCCTCGCGATGTTAGGCGACGCCGGTTGCGTCCTCGCGCTGCTTGCGGTGTTCGCGGCGCTCCCGCTTCGTCATGAGCGATTCGGGCAGTTCGCGGCGGCCTTGCTCTGCAAGCTTGCGCATATCGGTGTCTGCCATGCCCTGCGTGGGGTCGTTTTTGCGCTTGTCGTAGAGCGGGTCTCCCTCGTCGTTCCAAATGCGCTCGGCGACAGGCGTCCATTCCGCGATGGAGTCATGGCATTTCGCGCAGAGATCCTCTGCGCTTTCTTTCTCCTGAAGGTCGGTGGAATGCGCGCCGGCGCGCTTCACCATGTCGGCGAGCAGCCCTTCGTTTTCCAAGATGGGGCAGGGCTTGAGCAGGTTGTCGTTGAAGGGCTGGCCTTCGTAATACTGCATGAACAGAGGGGAGCGCAGCGCGTCGAGAAGGCTTGATTCCCGAATGTTGACATTCGCGTAATGTGCGAACACGCACGGCTCCACATCGCCTGCGGCGTTGATGTGCAAGTAGCGGCGCCCGCCGGCGATGCATCCGCCGACGAACTCGCCGTCGTTCTGGAAGTCAAGCGTGAACAGGGGCTTCTTCTCGCGCATCTCGCGGATGAAGCGGTAGAGGTGCTCGCGCTGGTCGGCGCGCACCATAAGCGAGGTGGGCGAGCCGACGCCAACGGGCATGTACGTGAAGACCCACGCGAAAAGAGCCCCCTTCTCGATGAGCCAGTCGAAGAACTCCTCGCTGGCGATGGAGCTTGCGTTGGCGCTGGTATAGCAGCATGACACGCCGAAGGGCAGGCCGTTTTCGCGCAGGAGCTCCATGGCGCGGGACACCTTGGCGTACGTTCCCTCGCCGCGGCGGGCGTCTGTGGCCTCCTCGAAGCCCTCGACGCTGATGGCGGGCACAAAGTTCGCGACGCGGATCATATCCTGCACGAACTCCTCGTCGATGAGCGTCGCGTTGGTGAACGACAGGAACGCGCAATCGGGATGCGCTTCGCATAGGTTGATGAGGTCGTGCTTGCGGACGAGCGGCTCGCCGCCGGTGTAGATGTAGACGTGGGTTCCCAGCTTGACGCCCTGGTTGATGATGGAGTCGATTTCCTCGTAGGTGAGGTTTTGCTTGTGGCCGTATTCCGCTGCCCAGCATCCGGTGCAGCGCAGATTGCAGGCGCTCGTCGGATCGAGCAGGATGGCCCAGGGAATGTTGCAGTGGTACTGATCGCGCATCGCTTCCTGCTTCGGCCATGCGAGCATGTTCGCATCAACGACGAATGTCTTGATGAGGCGGTCCCTGACCTGGGGATTCATGTCGGTGAGGATCTTCATGATAAGTTGATACCAATTCGATTCGTCATCGATTGCCTGGTGGAAGGCGGCGCGTTGGGTGGGGAACACGTCGTCGGGCGCAACTTTGTCGATCATGTCCATGATCTTCGCGACATTTCGCTCGGGATTTTCAAGTAGGTAGTCGATGGCTTTGTTGAGGGCTGCCCGCTTGATTTGGTCGGTTGCTTTCATAGTGTTGTACCTCCCATAAAATTATTCAACAAATGTGGAATAACTCTCTTAAGCGTGAGTATAGGTCGATGAAATAAAAATACAAGTGACAAATAAACAACGTTTGTGGTAAAACCTGCAGATGAAGTTATGCTGTCCATTTTTTGCGAGGGAGAGATATGGGCGACGTGGGGGAGAAGACGGCGAACGAGATTCAGCCGACTGGAGAGGGAGCCGCCTGCCGGGAATCCGGGGAGCGCACGGCGCCCGACCGCCGTGTTGTGCGCACGCGAAAGGCGATCCGTCAGGCGTTTTTGACCCTCATGCAGGAGACGGAGTACCAAAAAATCACCATCACCGGGATTGCCCGCGAGGCGGACATCGACCGAAAGACGTTCTATCTTCACTACCAGTCGGTCGAGGATTTGGCGAACGAGATCGTGCAGGACGAGGCGGACCGGATCGTGCGCACATGCCTGGACTCCCTCGAGAACAGCGACGACGGCGAGAACGTGGTCGACCTGTTCAAACGGCTTTCGCTGGGGCTGGCGCCCGACCTAAAGAGCATGAAGCTCATTGCCTCGCACACTCCCTACGAGCTCGTTTTGAAGAAGCTGGAATCGTCGCTTACTGCGTCGCTTATCGAGCAGGACACGCTTGGCCTGAAGAAGTTGGGGCCGTATCTCGATTTCTGCGTCGCGTATTTCAGTGCGGGGCTCGTGGCGGTGATTCGCCGCTGGATCTTAGACGAGTCGGAGATTCCCCTCGAGGATATCGCCCAGGTGACGCACGCGCTCGTCCATAGCGGTCTCGATGGCATCGTGCGGACTGTGGCCGAGGGCGGCGTAAAGGAATAGCCCCGCGTCCCTCGTGTCCGTTTGCGCGGCTGAGCTGTGTGCATTTGGTTTAAGGCCCGCTCGCGCCATGCCAACTCGCGTATACTGGGGACAACTTGAACTGAGCATTCTGAATGGGGCGGGGCGGCGACATGTTCCGAACCTGGTCAGGTCCGGGAGGAAGCAGCCATAAGGGGCCTCTGACGAGCGCCCTGTCCTATTCAGAATGCTTCATCTTGCAGGCGGCCACGAGCCGCCTGCTTGCTGCATGGGCCTCTTCTTGTAAGGACGCTATGGACATCATCAACTTCTTCATCAGTCTCCTTTCCGACCCCCGCTCGGCGATTGCAGGGTGGATCGTGGCGCTGGGCGCCGCATGGGTGTACACCCCGTTGTTCCTGATCGTGTTCGTGGAGACGGGCCTTGTGTTCTTCCCGTTTCTGCCGGGCGATTCGCTTTTGTTCGCGGCTGGCGTCTTCTCGGCTGACGGGGGCGGTCTACACCTGTGGGCGACGCTCATCGTGTTCTACGCCGCCGCCATCTTGGGCAACACGTCCAACTACTGGATCGCCCGCTTCTTCGGCAAGCGCATCATCGACTCGGGGAAGATCAAGGCGCTCACGCCCGAGCGTATGGCGAAGCTCGACCACTTCTTCGAGCGCTACGGCGGGCTGACTATCGTGATCACGCGCTTCATGCCTTTCTTCCGTACGTTCGCCCCGTTCATTGCGGGCACCGGCCACATGAATTTCGGCAAGTTCACGCTGTTCAACGCGATTGGCGGCATTTCTTGGGTCTCGCTGTTCGTTTTGGTGGGATACTTTTTCGGTGGCATTCCGTTTGTGCAAGAGCACTTCGAGATCATCGTTTTGGGCATCGTTGCGGTATCGGTGGCCCCTGCGTTTATCGGTGCGGTGAAGGCTGCGATGAGCTCGAAGAAGGGCGACAAGGCCAAAAACGCCAAGCACGCGAAATAATGCCGACACGTGCCGGTGAGGGGCGATCGGTTCCGGATACGAGGAGGCACGTGTCCGAGCTTCTATCGATACGACGAACTCTTTCCAGGAGCGTCCGGCAACCCCGGGCGCTTCTTCTATAATGGAGCGAAATGAACCGGGCGCCTTGCGCGCTGCATACGAATGCGAAGGACTCGTGCGATGTCGGAAGCTTTATACCGCAAATATCGCCCCCAGACGTTTGAGGACGTGGTGGGCCAAGAGCATATCGAGCGCACCATCAAAAATGCCATTGAGCAGGATAAAGTCAGTCATGCATACCTGTTCTGCGGCCCGCGCGGCACGGGTAAGACGACCACTGCCCGCCTGCTTGCGAAGGCGCTTTTATGCGAGGGTGGCCCGACTGCAGACCCCGACGGAACGTGCGAGGACTGCCAGCTTATCGCCGCGGGAGAGCACCCCGACGTCTACGAGCTCGATGCGGCAAGCCGCACGGGCGTCGACAACGTCCGCGAAGAAATCATCAATCGCGTGCAGTTCGCGCCGACGCGCGGGCGCTACAAGGTATACATCATCGACGAGGTGCACATGCTCTCGACGGCCGCCTTCAACGCGTTGTTGAAGACGCTGGAGGAGCCGCCGAGCCACGTGGTGTTCATCCTGGCCACCACCGACCCCCAGAAGGTGCCCGAGACCATTCACTCGCGCTGCCAGCGCTTCGATTTCCGCCGCATCTCCACCGAGGCCATGGTGTCTCGCTTGGGGGCCATCTGCACCGCCGAGAACGTGGAGTTCGAAGGGGAGGCCCTGGAGCTCATCGCGCATCGGGCCGAGGGCGGCATGCGCAACGCGCTCACCTCGCTGGAGCAGCTCATCGCCTTCGGCGACGGTGCGGTGACCATGGAAGTGGCCGAGCGGATGCTGGGGGCTGTGGACTCCACGGATTTGGCCGACATCGTGCGGACGATAGGTGCCCGCGACGCGGCGGCGTGCTTCCGCTGGGTGGCCGAGTACGTGGAAACCGGCGCCGACATGGCCCAGTTCGTCGCGAATTTGGCCGAGCATATGCGCAACATGTACGTCATGGCCGTGGCGGGGCCCGAGGTGGTGCTCGATGTGTCCGAGACGACGCGCTGCGAGCTGATCCAGGAGCTGCCGCTGTTCGGCGTCGACCGCCTGGCGCGGCTTCTGGGTGTTTT
>OLPV01002367.1_pt1 | contig 12451 bp, 13 predicted proteins | sample 1671961 | NCBI WGS metagenome assembly OLPV01 (sample SAMEA3136630, study PRJEB25190) | human gut metagenome | biome: human gut; feature: human-associated habitat; material: faeces | place: Austria | collected 2013
TTACCTGAAATCAATATCGGCGCTAATTTGCAAATTTTTCTGTAGAAAGAGAATGCCCCCTTCTTCCGTCGCATCGAAAAAACTTATATTTAGAACAATCCCCCGCAAATCCGTCCCTCTGAAAAACAAAAGATCCCAGACCACGCAGTAAAACAGCAATTTGTACTGGAAGAAAAACATGATTTTTCACATTCCCCTATTTACATAGTAGGGGAGTAGGCTTATAATCACACCGTAGAACTCACGGAATACGCTGCGGTCGTATTTCATGAAACGAGGTGGTAAAACGATATGATGATATCCGCAAAAAGCAGATATGCACTGCGTGTGATGGTCGATCTTGCGCAGCACAATTCCGGAGAATTCATTCCGGTCAAAGAAATTGCCACAAGGCAGGGCATTTCCCTGAAATATCTTGAAAGTATTATGACCATACTGACAAAAGGGAAGATGCTTGAGAGTGCCAGCGGAAAGGGTGGCGGTTACCGTCTGATCAAACAACCGTCGGAATATAAAGTAATTGAGATCCTTCAACTGATCGAAGGAAATTTAGCTCCGGTCGCGTGCCTGTGTGAAGGTGGGAAAAAGTGTGAGAGCACCGCAGAGTGTACCACACTTCCGTTCTGGCAGGGACTGGAAGCTGTGATCAATGATTACCTTGAGAAGCATACCCTTGAGGATATGATTTCACAGAAGACGCATTCCTGTGAAAGTTAAACAACATGTTTTATATGGAGGAAATATAAATGTCTGAAAAAAACTTATTAGAGATCAAAGATCTGCACGTAAACGTTGAAGATAAAGAAATATTACACGGAGTAAATTTAGAAGTTGGAAAAGACGAAGTGCATGTTCTGATGGGACCGAATGGAACCGGAAAATCCACCCTGGGTTATGCCATCACCGGGCATCCGAAATATGCCATCACATCCGGACAGATTTTCTTTGACGGAGAGGACATCACAGAGATGCCGGTGAATGAGCGTGCCAAAAAGGGAATCTTCCTCTCCTTCCAGAATCCGCTGGAAGTTCCGGGGGTGACATTGAGCGCATTTATCCGTAATGCACTCGAGCAGAAGACCGGAAAGCGTGTCCGTCTGTGGGATTTCAAGAAAAAACTGACCGAGACCATGAAACTTCTTTCCATGGACGAGTCCTATGCAGAACGTGATTTAAATGTCGGCTTCTCCGGTGGTGAGAAGAAAAAAGCAGAAATTCTGCAGATGCTTATGTTAGAGCCAAAGCTTGCAATCCTTGACGAGACCGACTCCGGACTGGATGTGGATGCTGTCCGTACCGTATCAAAGGGCATCCAGCTTTACAAAGAACAATGCAAAGGAAGCCTTCTGATTATTACCCATAGCACACGAATCTTAGAGTCTCTGCAGGTGGATGTCACCCACGTTATGGATGAAGGAAAAGTTGTGAAAAACGGAGATGCTTCCTTAGTAGATGAGATCAACGAAAACGGTTTTGAGGAATTTGAACAGTAAGAAAGGTGCGTGCGAAATGAGAGAAAAGAGTCAGGTAGAAGATATCGACCGCAGCATCTATGATATCCGCGATGAGGAAAAAGATGCATACAGAATGAAAGAAGGTCTGACCCCACAGATCGTGGAGCAGCTTTCCAAAGAAAAGGGCGATCCGGCATGGATGCAGCAGTTCCGACTGGAGTCCTTACAGATTTACAATGAGATGCCGGTTCCGGACTGGGGACCGTCAATTGAGGGACTGGACATGGATCACATTGCCACCTATGTCCGTCCACATTCCAAAATGCAGGCATCCTGGAAGGATGTGCCGGAAGACATCAAAGAGACATTTGAGCGTCTGGGAATCCCACAGGCCGAGCGGAAATCCTTAGCCGGCGTCGGTGCCCAGTACGATTCCGAGCTGGTATATCACAATGTCAAAGACGAGGTTGCCGCACAGGGCGTTGTCTACACCGATATGGAAAGTGCCTTAAAAGGAGAATATGCGGACATGGTACACAAGTATTTCATGAAACTTGTCACCCCGCATGACCATAAGTTTGCAGCACTGCACGGAGCCGTATGGTCCGGTGGTTCGTTCGTCTATGTGCCAAAGGGCGTGCACGTGTCCATTCCGCTGCAGTCTTATTTCCGGTTGAATGCCAAAGGAGCCGGTCAGTTTGAGCATACACTGATCATCGTGGACGAGGGCGCAAGCCTTCATTTCATCGAGGGATGTTCCGCTCCGAAATATAACGTAGCAAACCTGCATGCAGGCTGCGTGGAGCTGTTCGTCAAAAAAAATGCAAAGCTTCGTTATTCCACCATCGAGAACTGGTCCAAGAATATGTACAACCTGAATACCAAGCGTGCCTCCGTTGAGGAAGGCGGAACGATCGAGTGGGTTTCCGGATCGTTTGGTTCCCATGTGGGCTGCCTGTATCCGATGAGCGTTTTAAAGGGGGAGGGTGCCAAAATGGAATTCACCGGTGTCACATTCGCCGGACACGGACAGAATCTGGATACCGGTGCCAAAGTGGTACACGCAGCACCAAACACCAGCTCCTATATGAATACCCGTTCCATCAGCAAGGACGGCGGAATCAGTACCTTCCGAAGCAGCGTGGTTGTGGCAAAGGATGCCAAAGGATCAAAATCAGCAGTATCCTGTCAGTCCCTGATGCTTGATTCCGAGTCGCGTTCGGATACGATTCCGGCCATGGACATCCGTACCAAAGACGCAGCCGTGGGACATGAGGCAAAGATCGGAAGCATCAGCGACGATGCCGTCTTTTACCTGATGTCACGAGGCATGACGGAAGAAGATGCCCGGGCACTTTTGGTCAGCGGATTTGCAGACAACGTATCCAAGGAACTTCCGGTTGAGTACGCGGTTGAGATGAACAACCTGATCCGGCTGGAGATGAAGGGAAGCATAGGTTAGGAGGAGAACAATGACAGAAATGACAATCAATAAACTTCCATCGAAGACCTGGTATTGGTTACATGTCAACGAGACCAAGCTTCCGTGGGACAAAGAACATACAACAGAACTTCCGGAGGAAACTGTGACAGCGGGAAGCACCGAAGAGGTACGCTTTTCTATTACCGGAGAGGGAAGATACAGCAGCAAAAAGATCCATATCATAGCACCGGCAGGTAAGCAGGTGACCGTGTTTATGGATTATCAGACAGAGGAAAAACTTGCCGTAAGGACAAGCCTTTCGGTGGAAGAACATGCACGGGTGCGTCTGGTTCAGCTGCAGCACACAGCAGAAAATTCCCTTGTGTACAATCAGATTGAGGGAGAATGTGAAAAAAATGCCCGTATCGAGCTGGTACAGATTTATCTCGGAAAAGGAGATATCTATTCCGATACGACCATCAACTTAAATGGCGATGCAAGCACCTTTAGGAGCGATATCGGCTATATTGGGCAGCACACACATATCATTGACATGAATGAAGTGGTCAACCACTTTGGAAAGCATACAGAGAGTGAGATCAACGTGGGCGGTGCCCTGCGCGACGGTGCAAAGAAGATCTTCCGTGGAACGATTGATTTTAAGACCGGCTCTTCCGATTCTGTCGGAAACGAGCTGGAAAATGTACTGATGCTTGGCGATGATGTGGAGAATAAAACCGTTCCGGTGATCTTATGCTCCGAGGAAAATGTCGTTGGTAATCACGGTGCAACGATTGGGGAACTTGATGAGGATACCATGTTTTATTTTGCCAGCCGCGGAATTGACAAAGAGCACGCGGAAAATATTATGGCAAGAGCAAACATTGACCGTCTGAAAGGAATCATCAAAGACGACAGCTTTGCCAGAATGATTGACGAAGAACTCGGGGAGGTGTAGCATGACCGATTATCGCAAGGACTTTCCACTGCTGTCGGAAATCGGGGAAAATACAGTCGATGGCAGGGAATGGATCTATATCGACAATGCGGCAACTTCCCAGCGTCCACAGTGTGTCATTGATGCAGAACGCGATTTTTACCTGAAACACAATGCAAATCCGCTGCGTGGAAATTATCCGCTGAGTGTGGAAGCAACCGAACTGTATGAAAATGCCAGAAAAGGCGTGCGTGATTTTATCGGAGCCAAATCCGCGCGTGAAATCATCTTTACCAGAAATACCACAGAGAGCATGAATTTTGTGGCATACAGCTATGGTTTAAACAATGTAAATGCCGGGGATGAAATCCTCGTTTCGATCATGGAACATCACAGCAATCTTCTGCCATGGCAGATGGTTGCGCGGCAGACAGGAGCGGTACTCCGGTTTATCGAATGCCGTCCGGACGGATCGGTGGATCTTGATCAGGTAAAAGAACAGATTACGGAAAAGACAAAAATCGTAGCAATCACACAGATTTCTAACGTGCTCGGACGTGTGAACCCGGTCAAAGAGATCGCAGCCATGGCACATGAAAAAAATGCCATTATCGTGGTGGACGGGGCACAGAGCACCCCGCATATGCCAGTCAATGTGCAGGATCTGGATGCAGACTTCTTTGCATTTTCCGGACATAAAATTTTCGGACCGATGGGAATTGGTGTGTTATATGGAAAGAAAAAACTGTTAAAGAAAATGCCGCCGTTTCTTTCCGGTGGCGAGATGATCGAATCCGTGACCCGCGAGAGCGCAAAATACGCAGAACTTCCGCATAAGTTCGAGGCGGGAACCGTAAATGCTGCCGGTGCCATAGCACTGCATGCTGCCATAAAATATGCACAGTCTGTTGGCTTTGATGTGATGCAGGAGCGGGAACTTGCCGTGACAAAGCGTGCGTTTGACGGATTGAAAGAACTTCCACATGTGCATGTACTTGGATCCGACCGGGCCGAAGAACACACCGGAATTCTTACATTTACAATTGATGACGTGCATCCACACGATGTGAGCGAGATTTTAATTGCCGATGGCATCTGTGTGCGTGCCGGACATCACTGTGCGCAGCCGCTGCTTAATTATCTGGGCATCAGCTCCGCCACCAGGGCAAGCTTTATGTTTTACAATACCGAAGAAGAAGCCGACAAATTTGTAGCAAGCATCGCAAGTATAAGGGAGCGAATGGGATATGGAAAATAGAAGTTTTTATAATGAAATCTTAACCGAGCACAACGTGCGCCCGGAGTTTAAACATGATCTGCCGGATGCGGATATTGTGCTTGAGGGTGTCAACCCGAGCTGTGGGGATGATATTTTCCTGAAATTAAAGACGGATGGCGACACGATTACCGATGGTGCATTTGTCGGGGACGGATGCGCGATTTCCCAGGCTTCCGCAGATATTATGCTTGGCATGATTGTCGGAAAGAAAAAAGAAGAGGCCCTGCAGATGGGGAAAATCTTTATGAAAATGATCAAAGGCGATGCCAGCGAGGAGGAGATTGATTCTCTTGAGGAGGCATCGGCACTCCGCGATATCGCCCATATGCCGGCGCGTGTGAAGTGTGCAGTCCTTGGCTGGAGAACTTTAAAAGAGGCTTTGCTCGGTGAGGATGCGGACGATGATGACGATGAGGATGACGAGTAATAAAGTCGGAGGGTTTTTCATACACATATAGATAAAAATACACGACGCTTCTTATAGAATACGTTACGAATTTTGTGCAGTTTCTGGCTCTGTTAAAATTTTGGAGTCTTAATTGTGGCAAAGCGGAGTAAAATATAAGGAGTATCGTGTATTTTTTTAGGGGTATAAAATAATATCGTAAAAAGTAGTTGACAGCGTTTGGGAAAGGGTGTATATTCATAACAACGGATAATTCCTACTAAAGAAGTATGAAAATAAGGGATTAAATCAGAGAGAGTAAATTGGAGGATAATAAAATGGCAAATATTTATGAAGGAACATTGGAACTGATCGGACACACACCACTGGTAGAGTTCAAACACATCGAGAAGAAGTTTGGCCTTGAGGCAAGACTTCTTGCAAAGCTGGAGTACTTTAACCCGGCAGGATCTGTTAAGGACCGTATTGCAAAAGAGATGATTGAGCAGGCAGAGAAGGACGGAAAATTAAAACCGGGCTCCACCATTATCGAGCCGACATCCGGAAATACAGGTATCGGACTTGCGGCAATTGCAGCAGCAAAGGGATACCGCCTGATCATCGTTCTTCCGGAGACCATGAGTATTGAGCGTCGCAACATCATCAAGGCATATGGCGCAGAGCTTGTTCTTTCCGATGGAAGCAAGGGTATGAAGGGAGCCATCGCAAAGGCAGAGGAACTTCACAAAGAGATCGCAGACAGCTTCATTCCGGAGCAGTTTGAGAACCCTGCAAACCCTGCAGCACATAAGAAGACAACCGGACCGGAGATCTGGGAAGATACCGACGGAAAAGTGGATGCATTCGTAGCCGGTGTCGGTACAGGCGGAACCATCACAGGTGTTGGTGAGTATTTAAAATCCCAGAACCCGGATGTAAAGATCGTTGCCGTAGAGCCAGAGACATCTGCAGTATTGTCTACCGGAAAGGCAGGTCCGCATAAGATCCAGGGTATCGGAGCCGGATTTATTCCAAACACACTCGATACCAAGGTTTATGATGAAGTAATCCCGGTTTCCAATGAAGACTCTTTCGAGTATTCCAAATATATTGCAAAAGAGGAAGGTGTGCTGGTAGGTATTTCTTCCGGAGCGGCATTAAAGGCAGCCATCGAAGTGGCAAAAAGACCGGAGTTCAAGGGAAAGACTGTAGTTGCCCTTCTTCCGGACAGCGGAGACCGTTATTATTCTACGGATCTGTTCAAGGATTAAGATAAAATTCGGAAAAAGTTCAGACTTTATTTATTCCGTTTTGCGGATGAATCCATTATAATAAAGGCATGTGGAAACTAGACAGGAAAGTCCATGTGCGGAGAGCTTCATGGAAATTTATTTCCGTGAAGCTCTTTTTATTTAAAACAATTGGGAAAGTTTGTGCTCCGCTTAGGCAGACTAGAAATTCTGAGCGCATCCTTGGCAGACAGACACAAGCCGCGCCGCTGTCGAAACGTTGCCCGGACACAAAATTAGAGCCACGCAATCACTTTCGCAAATTCTAAGATTCTGTCTAATTCGTGCGTATCGGAGAGGCCGCAGCCGGAGCCACCACACGGGAGTCCGCCGGAACTAAGGATTTCACAATTATTTATATAGAAAATTACAGGAGAAAAAGAGGAAATAGATATGAACGAATTAAGTAAAGTAGTAAATGCGCAGCTGCAGCAGGCAGCGGAAAACCTTGTCCGTAACCGTCTGATGTCTGATGAATTTTTGGATTTTGTGCAGGAAAATACAAAACCGCTGGATACAATGATGGCATATTACAAGTGCGCAATCATGGAAGTAGAAACGAAGTTTAAAGTGTTAAACGAACAATTTTCGCTGGAATATGACCGTAATCCGATCGAGTCCATCAAGACACGTGTGAAATCGCTGGACGGAATCGTGCGCAAAGTGCGCCGGAAAAATATTCCGTTGACGCTTTCGGCGATTGAACAGAACATCAATGATATAGCAGGAATCCGGGTTGTGTGTTCTTTCCCGGAAGATATCTATTTACTGGCGGACTGCCTGCTTCAGCAGGATGATATCCGTCTGATCGAACAGAAAGATTACATCAAGCATCCGAAGGAAAACGGATACCGTAGCCTGCATCTGATCGTTGCAGTACCGATTTTTTTACAGAATGAGAAACGGGAAATGAAAGTTGAAGTACAGCTTCGCACCATTGCCATGGATTTCTGGGCGAGTCTGGAGCACAAAGTGCGGTACAAAAAGAATGTTCCGGCAGATGAAACCGAGCGTCTGGCACAGGAACTGAGCGAATGTGCACAGATCAGTGCAGATCTGGACCAGCGGATGCAGAATATCCGTACCCGCCTGGCAGATGCGGAATTACAGCATCCACAGAAACAAAAGAAAGATGAACAGATCCTTCTGGATGTGCTGGGACTGTAATGCCGCTGGTGCTCACAGGTAAGCATGAGAACGGTAACTTCTTTATGCACTGTGCTCCCATGGACGTACTTTCAGATGGACACCGCGGCTGTCGGCGATGCGCTGACACGCCTTAATGTCTTCTTCCGGAAGAATATCCACGATCGACAGCTGCGTGTGTGGGATAAGTTTTCCACATTCTTCTGCAAAATCAAGCATTGCCTCATAAGCATGAGGGAAGGATGGGCGGGTTACTTTTTCATACTTTTCTGCAGTTGCCTCATTTAAGCTGATGGAGATACTGTCTACCACTTCTGCCAGCTGTGGTACAATGTCACGTTTATAATACAGGTTTCCCAGACCATTGGAATTGACACGGATCGGGAGACCTGTTTTTTCTTTGACATATCTGGCACTGGCGATCAGATTCTCCAGTGCACAGGTCGGTTCCCCATAGCCACAGAAAACAAATTCTTTGTAGCCGGTGAAATCAAAGGCATCAATTGCGGCAATAATCTCACCTAAAGAAGGCTCTGCTTTGTGCCAGAGGGTATCCGCATCACCCACACCATCAAACTGTTTACGGATACAGAACGTACAGTTGCAGTCACATTTATTTGTGATATTTGCATATACCTGATCATTGTACACATATAAAATTTTTGCCATAATAATTCCTTCTTTCTATCGTATGGATTCATCAATTGCGAAATTCTTTTCCGGGTTTCCCATTTTTTACACGTTTGAATCTGCAATCAGGTCAATAAGAAATTTCTCGAAATTAACGCCATCGCGTCCCGGCGTATTTTCTTTCATGGTATCCCCGATACTGTGGGATAAAAATTTCCCGGCAAGCAGAATCGCATCTTCCGTGCATATGCCCTTTGTGCGGCAGCCACACAATACAGAGGCAAACAGATCCCCGGTTCCGGAAAAACTCCGGTCAAAAAACGGCGATTCATGCCGGTAAATTCCATTTGCAGTGGCAGCAATATTATAAATGACGGGATGTTTTTCATCACGGCATTTGACACCGGTGATCACGACATCCTGTGGGTGTGAGGCTTTTTTTTGCAGCCGCAGTGCCACATCTTCTGCCAGCTTCAGCAGATCCGTGTTCGTCCGGCAGTGGAGTAAGGCATCTGACGGAATGTCTGCCAGCAGACAGGCTTCCGTCAGATTCGGCGTGATCACGTCTGCTTCAAGCGTCAGTTCTTTCATTCCATTTAACAGCCCCGGAGTAAAAAACGGATAAGCATTTCCGTCATCCCCCATAACAGGGTCAACCAGAAGAAGCGTATGTTCTTCCCGGAATTGGCGGATGAAATCAAGCACCTGCGAAATCTGTTTCGCCCCGGTCAGAAATCCGCTGTAGATGGCATCAAAATGTGCGTTATTTTTTCCCCAGGCATCAATATAGTCCGGTAACATGGCGGTCAGATCGGTACAGTGATAACAGGGATAACCGGTCTGGCCGGTCAGTACGGCTGTTGCAACTGGACAACACTGCACGCCCAGCGCGGATAATACCGGAATCGCTGCCGTGAGCGAACACTTTCCGAAACCGGACAGATCATGGATAACAGCTGCTTTTTTCATGGAAAACCTCCGAATTGGTGAAAATAGTTCTTTGTATCCTAGTATAGTGTGATCTTACTGTGTGTATATATCCAGAACAGAAAAAAAATATAAATCCAGTTTGTGAAAAATCATGGACAACAATTTGTGCTTTGATAAAAATAACGGAAAAAGCAAGGCTTTGCTGGACAAATATAGTAAAAAGTAATAAAATTATAAGCATATAGGGTAGGGTTTATACGAAAATCATAATAAGGAGTGCGTTTATGGAACTGATTTACACAACTGATTTATGCACCGGATGCAACAAATGCGTGCGCAGCTGTCCTGTACTTACGGCAAATATTGCAACACAGGAAGGTTATGTAACGGTAGACCCGGACAAATGTATTGTATGCGGGGAATGTTTTGATGTCTGCCCACATGAAGCGAGAGACTATTATGATGATACGGACCGTTTCTTTGAAGACCTTGCATCGGGAAAGAAAATTTCCGTGATACTGGCACCGGCATTTCTGGCGAATTATCCCAAAGAATACCAGCGTGTGCTGGGATATTTAAAGAGTAAGGGAGTCAACCATATCTGCAGTGTATCGTTCGGTGCGGATATCACAACCTGGGGATATCTGAAATACATTACGGAACACAAATTTTTCGGGGGCATTTCCCAGCCGTGTCCGGCAGTAGTCACCTATGTGGAAAAATATATACCGGAGCTGATTCCGCGTCTGATGCCGGTACACAGTCCGATGATGTGTACTGCTATTTATATGAAAAAATACATGCAGGTCACAGATGAAATCGCTTTTATCAGTCCGTGTATTGCCAAAAAATTAGAGATTACCGATCCAAATTGCGGCGGATATGTTTCTTATAATGTAACTTTTGAAAAGATGATGAAGTATATCGGAAACGATTATGAAGGATGTGAACCATATACCGATGAACTGGAATATGGACTGGGGTCTTTGTATCCGATGCCTGGTGGACTGCGGGAGAATGTAGAACATTTTCTTGGAAAAGAGCAGGTAGTGCGTCAGGTAGAAGGCGAGCATGAGGCATATGAATATCTGCGTTCCTATGCAAAACGCATTCAGCAGAATAAAGAACTTCCGTTTATGGTAGATATCTTAAATTGCGCGAAGGGCTGTCTCTACGGAACTGCCACAGATCCGAAACGGGGAACCGATGATGTCATGCTGACAATCGCAAAACTGCGGAACAGCAAAACCAGTGCAAAACAGGAGAAGGCACACTTTGGCAGGAAGAGCAAAAGCAGGAGTCCGTGGGCAGATACACTGACACCGGAGGAACGTCTGAAAAACTTCATGGACGCTTTTGGAAAGCTGGACATCAACGATTTTATGCGCAGCTACACCAATCGCGCAGTACATATTGAGGAACCGTCCGAACAGGAGAAGAACCGCCTGTTTGCAGAAATGAAAAAAGATACCTATGAGGAACAGCACAGGGACTGCGAATCCTGTGGATATTCAAGCTGCACCAACATGGTACGTGCCATCCACAATGGAGTCAACGTAAAAGAAAACTGTGTGCACTATGTGCGGGGCATGGCAGAGGAAGAGGCAAAAAAGATTGCAGAACTTCGCGATCAGGAGCGGACGGAACAGGAAATCCGCCAGCAGAAGATTACAGATATCACAGACCGGTTTATTACCCTGAGTGATAACATTGCAGAACTGAATACGGCAAACGAGGAATCTGCAAATGAAGCAACCAATCTGGCACAGTATATTCAGGATATTTCCCGTCTGTGCGATGAACTGAATGAGTCCATCCGTATTATGTCGGATTTCATCAGTGTATATAAAAAGAGCAATGAAGATATTTCTGCCATTGCGGGACAGACAAATCTGCTTTCGCTCAATGCCTCCATTGAGGCAGCGCGTGCCGGTGAGAACGGAAGAGGCTTTGCAGTGGTAGCGGAGGAAATCCGTACACTGTCTGATTCCACGAAAGATCTTCTGACACAGAACGACCAGAAAGCCGAGGCAATTCTTCCAAAGATTACACAGAGCATGAATTCGATCAAAGATCTGGTAGAAAGCATGAATACCATGACGCAGAAAGTGTCAACGATTGCCGCAAACACGGAAGAAATTTCTTCCCAGACGACCTATGTACAGAATATGACAGAAGAAATGCGGGATGAGGTGAAAGAACTGTAGATGAAAAAGGATGCGTATTACACATCCGGGCAATTTGCAAAAAAAGCACATGTGACACTTCGCGCGATCCGGTATTATGATAAACAGAATATTTTAAAATCATCCTGCGGTAAAATACCGACATTTCAAAGTCGAAGTTAAAATGATCCCAGGAAACGATTTTTACTTTCATTCCACGGCAGGCAGGAATGGAAAGAATATCCAGAACAATGTCGATATCTACGATTATGTCGATATTCTGCTGCCGGATAAACCGGCGGATTTTCGGCAGCAGCTTCAGATAGCCGGGACCGGGACTGATCCATTTTTTCCCCAAAGCATATCGGGAAACCGCAGAATCCAGTGGAAAAAAAGTGTCCTTGTTTTTCTCGACAAGACTTAAAAACACGATTTCATACCTTCCGGTCTGCTGCAATCCGTTCGCAATCATTGCCGCAACTCTTTCCGTTCCGCCGCTTCTTGTGATATCCCCCGAAAAAAAGCAAATCTTTTTCATTTCTTTCGCTTCCAGCGTCATAGGCAACGCCATACCACCCATATTTGCCATCAACGTGATTTGGTCGCGTTCAATGTCAATTCGAACATCTTTCATCTGAGGCATACCGCCACCAGGTATTTTCGGCATAGTTCTTCAATCCTTTCTAGTATGTTCTCTCCCTGCAAAGCTGCGGCACATCTGTACCATTCCCTAGCTTTGAAAAAAGAGATAAGGGGAATTTATGCAGAGAGCTTTTGCAGATAGCGCTCATATGCGGTCTGATAGATTTTTCC
>OLPV01002368.1_pt1 | contig 12438 bp, 10 predicted proteins | sample 1671961 | NCBI WGS metagenome assembly OLPV01 (sample SAMEA3136630, study PRJEB25190) | human gut metagenome | biome: human gut; feature: human-associated habitat; material: faeces | place: Austria | collected 2013
GTCAAATTTCTTATACAGCGGTACCAGGATCGGGAATGTGATCAGGTACGCCGGTGTAAAGTTTCCTGTCAAAATCGCAAATGCTGCAATTACAGATGTCAGAATCATGATTACGATAACATTCATCTTATCACCAAGCTTATTTGTCACCGCTGATACGATGGTGTCAAATACTCCGGCTTCTGTAAGCATCTGGAAATACAAGAATGCAAACAACAACATGAATCCTGCCGATCTCATGATCGATCCAAACTGATCCAGTACGAAATCACTTGTCTCCTGCAAGCTGAATCCCAGAAACAGTGAACAGATGATAGGTACGATAAACAATACAAAGTTAAATGGTACTTTCTTTGTGACAACGGTTGCCACTACGATCAATACCAGAATAATCGCCATTACTGTAGCGTTCATGGTCTGCACCTCCCTAGTTCATATGTGCTTTTAAAAATTTCTCTACGATGTCCATATTTTTCTCTGTCCAGAATGCCGGATCGCCGTGTTTTGCATTCTCGATCAGATAGAATTCTACTTCTTTTTCTTCTTCTCTTAATTTCTTATAGAGACGGATACTCTGCTCCGGTGCTACCAGGTCATCAGCAAGTCCGTGCATCATCAGTACTGGTGGCATCTCCGTATCTTTCTTTACATAATTCATACAGGTAACTGCGCCTGAAAGTTCCGGATATTCATATACGTTCTTTCCGCCGATCAGCTTACCTTCCGGACTGTCCGGCTCTCCCTGATTCAGTGTAGTCGGGAAGTCTTCTTTGATCTGTACACAAGATACTCCGTAGAAATCTACGATAGCATTGACTTTGCTTGAATATTCTCCATATACATCTGTATCCATCAGATCCTGATCTGCGGTAACGCCTGCCAGGAATGCTGTATTTCCACCGCTTGAATCTCCCAGAATAAAAATCTGATCCGGGTCAATGCGGTATTCTTCTGCATTCTTTCTAAGGAAACGGATACCCGTCTTGGCGTCTTCTACCTGTGCCGGGAAGACTGCCAGATCACTTTCTCTATATTGAAGGATCGCAGTTACAAATCCTCGTCTTGCGAGATCCGCCATTGCCCCGAGACGTTTGTAATTGTCCTGTTTCATCCATGCAGAGCCCTGTACATAGAGAATTGCCGGATAAGTTTTTTCTGCTTTATCGGCAGATTCCGGTACCATCATCTGAAGTGTACGCTCGATTCCGTCTCTGTTTACATAAACTACATCATGTTTATAAAGACCATACATTTCCGTTCCGTCAGCTGTAATTTTTCCAACTTCTTCCATACTCTCAACCTGTGCACGGAAATCTTCAAAGTTCATATTTTTGATTTCTTCACCTGTCATTTTGTATTTCCTCCTGACCTGTTTTGTATATTGTTAATTTTATAACTAAGTGTTGGTGACAGGTCAAGTGCATTTGTATCAATACATTCTATGGATTTTGTCTGTTTTCAAAAAATATTATTAGTGTTTTCTATTAATTTATTTTAGTAAAAATAGATTTTTCGACATTTTCGTTCGCTAAAGTGCGAAAACCTGAGACATACTCTCAGGTTTTCACATTCCGCTATTTATCTATTCTTGTCCATCTGCTGCCAACAGATTCTAAGTGTTCAGCAGATTTACCATTTTTATACTTTTAACTCTCACAGCATATTATGAATTTTCAAGTGGGATATAGATTTTCAGATAATTCCAGTCATTGCCTTCTTCGTCATGTGTGATCTTGATCCGGACTCCGTAAGCATCTGATGAGACTTCTTTCTGAAACTCACTGTAAATCTCCCGGATCTTCGCAGGTAATATTCCTTCGGATGCATAAGAGCCTGTCATCTTCAGATACAGAACGAAGGCCCTGCCACCTTTAACGTATTCGTAACCTTTCCGTTCCTTTAAAGATACGTGTTCTTCTTCCACAAAGGATGCGGTGACTGCCTGTCCCCAGGAAAATTCATTTTCTCTTTTCCCGCTGACATCCGGTTGGCCATCCTGATTCCTGTCTATGCCTGAATCGCTTTTTATATCTGCATTGTTCATACTGTCTTTGCTGATTTTCAGCACGGATTTGCTGTTTGGTGCGTAATCCATGAAGTTAATGCCATCCGATACAAGCTGTCCATTATCTTCGTAGTCCAGATTCTTTGTCTGGAAACGGATATAAAGATCCGGCATCTCTTCGATATACCAGTTGCCAAGTTTCTTCTCAATCTCATCGGTCTCTTCCAGATAATTTTCTACCCGTTTTTTGATGCTTCGAAGTTCTTCTATCGAGGCATCCACTTCCTGAAGTCTTTTTTCCAGCATCTGTCTCATCTTGATCTCATCTGCATCTTTTGTCAGCGTTCCGACATCCTTCAGTGAGAAACCAAGATTCTTATATTTCATGCATTCGTAAATGTCTGTGCATGTCCGGATATCATACAAACGGTAATTCGAATGTTCTTTTCTGTTAGAACTGAGCAGTCCTATCTTTTCATAGTACTTGATTGTATGTACCGAAACGCCTGTGAATCTGGCAAGCATTCCTACTGTTCTTTCATTCATTGCTTAATCTTCACCTGTCTTTTTTTGTAATTCTTTTTACGTTTCTCAGGAATGATTTTTCAGATACACTCCAGAGTCTGCCCCTCTTACAGCTTCTTATATATTCTCTTACTTATCTGCCTCTTTATTTGCAGTATCTTCTTTATTTTCTTTCTCTTCTTCAATTTTCAGAAGCTTCTTTTTCTTCCTTGCCAGTCTTAGTTCTTTGAAAAATGTCTTCATCATCTGACTGCATTCTTCTCCCATCACACCTGTCGTCAGCTCCGCCATATCCAGAAGATTCAGGATAGACCCGGCACAGCCTGCTTTGGGATTCATGCATCCTACTACTACACGTGTCATTCTGGATTGAACGATTGCGCCTGCACACATCTGACACGGTTCCAGTGTTACATACAGGGTGCAATCCTCCAGTCTCCAGTCATTCAGCTTCTTACTTGCTTTTTTTATCGCGATCAGCTCTGCATGTGCCAGAGTATTGTTATCAATAGTTCTGCGGTTATACCCTCTTCCGATCACTTTATCCTGATATACGATCACACAGCCTATCGGGACCTCTCCGATCGCATATGCTTTCTGTGCCTGCTTAATCGCCTGCTTCATATATTTTTCATCTGTGCTCTGCATTGTTATTCCCCACTTATATATTCATAATATCTACGGATCCACGCACATTTCTGCACCAGTATCCGAAGTTCTCCTGATCATTCTTTTCTTCTTCTGTAAGTTCTATCCCCAGTTCCGTAAGGCTTAAGAATTCCGGGAATCCAAAGCTCTCTGCTGCCTTTGCTTCCTGCGGATAATACACTCCCGGTACTCCTAATTTTAACCTGTCATCTGCAACAGTCAATATCAGATGGTGATAATTGTAGTATCCATGGACCAGAAAACTATTATTTGCAAGGCGCCACTCACATCTTGGAAGCATGACAAGGTCTTTTCGTTGGATTTTTCGTACGTGGAAATGTTTTCTTTTCTCCATGTCATTATTCTTTTTTATTCTATCCTTCTCTTCCTTATCTTCTTTTTGGATAGTTCTCTTTTCTGCGTCATTCTTCCTTTTCATTTCTGGATGAATATTTCTTTCCAGATCTTCTGATTGAATATTCTTCTCTTTTCCATCTTCTTTTCCATAATCACTTTGTCCGCTTAGTTCAAAGACATTATTCTTCACATCTTTATCTAAGATGTCTTTATCCGAGATATTTTTATCCAAGATATTTGCCCCTGTCTTTTGTGGAATCGCCTTTTGTTCTTCATCTTCATTTTTTTCACAGTGAGCTGTTCCTTCTTCCTTCTCCCACACCTTCATCTTACAGACATCGGTCATATCCTCATCCCACAGAGCTGCATACCAGTGACCATCCTCATCTTTTAAAATGATCCCCGCGATGCGCTCATAATTTTCAGCTGTTATGGTCTTTTCCGGCGTATAACAAAGTTCGTAATTCAGTGCCGTGCCGGCTTCTTCCGTCTGACCAGCATAGATTCCCATACATTCTTTTTCACACAGAAAGAACAGATACACCTTAAGTCTCTGCCCGTTCATTCCGGTGTGCAGTCCTTTTCCATGTACCTGCACCGTAGTCACAGTTTCCTCCTGGTCCACTCTTACGAATCCTACATTTCTAAGCCGTCTTCCTTCTTCATATTCATATAGATAACGGATAAATCGTTTCATAACATCCCTCACTCATATCATATCTTTTCAGTCTGTTATCACAATTTATTCTTCCGTATCATCCATTATTCCACAATCCTATCACTTTTCTTTTACACTTGCTTCTTCCCAGAGTGATACAGATAACCTGCAACCCGCCAAAGCATCCGTAGAAAACTGACAGTGACAGTTCCCGTAGGCGACGGCTTTCTCCGAACATATAATGATAAAAACAATGCTGCTACAAAATTTTTATTTTGCAACAGCATCTTTATCCTGTTTTTTTCAGCTACGCTCTAATCCAGATAGATCGGCGGTATATAATCCTTCCCTAACAGTGCTTTTTTACGCTCCTGATATCCAAGAAATGCCCACTCTGTCATGTCCATCCACTGGTGTTTTCCTCTGTCATATACCTGCACATAGCCGATTCTTTTCTTGTTCATTCTGACACTGTTCGACTCGTACTCATGTCCGGTATATGGATTCAGTTCTCCAACTGAGAGATCCTCTTCGCCGGCCAGAAACATCCCATCATCCGGATCGTCTGGATCTGCAGCCGTACCGTCCGGCACATTTTTCTCATGTCCGTCCGTTGCAACGGCTTCTTCCATCTCTTTCTTTTCAGCAAATGCCATATCTGTTCCGGCATTTCCCGGTACATCAGCTTCACTGGCTTCTTTTTCTGCTTCATATGCATCTTCCATCTCTGGTGCTTCGTGCTTGATGTATTTTTCAAAAAATGCTCTCCAGCCGTGTGCTTTCTTCTTTTCTTCCTGTAGCGGTTTCTCAGAACCCGGCTCTTCTTCCTGTGCCGTTTCATTTTCTGATACCGTACTTTCCGATGCGGAATCTCCTGCTTTTGTGGTTCCTTCTGTCTGTGTATTTCCAGCCTCTTTATTCCATACATAATCGAACAATGTCTCCTGGACAAAGTCCGAATCTGCTTTTTCATCAAGTTCGGTTCTAAGGCGTTCCTTCTCTTCCTGAACCTTACCCGTCTGCAAAAAATCCGTCATTTCTTCAGTTCCATCGTCACCAGATTCCTGCCCTGCCTCTTTTTTATGTCTCAGATTTTCAATCTTCAGATCCTCTTCCCTGGTTTCATCATGTCCTTCATGTTCTTCCAGAATATCCAGATAAAATGGACAACCCAGTATCTGCGCGATCATACGCATATCCTGTTCCTGAAAATTATCTCTCCCCAGCCGCTGTGTAAGGTTCTGGCGTGACATCTTTTTTCCTGTCTCTTTTTCTATCTTTTCAGCAAGTTCTTTTATCGTCATCCCTTTACGGCTCAGGATAATCTTCACCTGTTCTCCAAATGTTAAATCCAACATCCGCTTCCTCCTTATTACTTTCTTCTTATTTGTACTCTCCCCTGACGTTCTTCTACGTCATCTATCATTTGTAAACGATTTTATATCTTGATAAATCATTCTTTTTCCTTTTATATTCTAGCAAATCACTAAAAACCCGTCAACTTCTGCTTTTTTCTGATTTCTTTTATTATTATCTGTATCTTGCAGATCTTCGCATACATTTTGACATCCTAAAAATGCAGCATTTCATTCATTTTTTTCAGGATTTTCTCATTGATCTTTGTCTTTTTCCGGTCATACGTAAGGATTCCATTGACCTCTTCTTCAATGTCCGATAACTGCGTATAGATCGTTGCGCTTAAGCCCCTCTTAATATTCGGTATTACCAGTTTACGGATCAGCTTTTCGTATCCCCTGGTAATTGCCTTTCGTTTCTTAAATGTCTTATAACCGTAGACTTTCTCGTCATACATGCTGTGCCCCGGAAGATTCAGTGAATATCCCCCGAACTCTGTAAGTGCAGTCACCCTCTGTTCTGCCTTTACATGAAGCGGGAAAAAGTATTCATGTATGCTTCTGATATCACCGCCGCCCTGGTCAAACCAGCCGCTGGCCGCATCGATCAGTCTGTCCGGATCTGCCTTTTTCACCAGTTCAGTGATCCTCTCTGTCTCAAACTGGCCCCATCCTTCGTTGAATACCACCCATACGATGATAGACGGATGATTGTATAACAGCTTCACTGTTTCCTGCATCTCATCTTCAAACTGCTTCCGGCCCTTCGGATCCTGGCGCCCCATCAGACGCAGTTTGTTGTCTTTTGTCTTAATATGAAAAAGCTGCATAGCCGTAGCAAGATACGTCACATACCAGCTCTTATATTCACGGCCCCCGTTCACCATATCCTGCCATACCAGCATGCCGATACGGTCACAATGATAATACCATCTCTGCGGCTCGATCTTGATATGCTTACGGATCATATTGAATCCCAGATCCTTCATCTTCTGGATATCATAAATCATCGCCTCATCTGTCGGTGCCGTATAAAGGCCGTCCGGCCAATATCCCTGATCCAATACTCCTTTTTGGAAATATGGCTCATTATTCAGATACATTCTCGGAATTCCTTTATCATCATTCTTCACTTCTATCTTGCGCATGGCAAAATAGCTGTCTACCTTATCGTCTCCCATCGTGATACTGACATCATATAAAAATGGATCTTCCGGGCTCCAGCTTCTCATATACGGAAGCTTCACAACCAGCGGTGTACCTATCCTGCCTTTTGCCCTTACCGGCCACATCTTTCTGGCAGTGATCTCAACTTCGTATTCTATAGCTTTTTCCTGTTCTTGTTCTACCGTTTTTACCGGACACGCCTCATCCACCTGTATCATCACCGCAGCATGATCATATAATGGCGTAATCTTCACATTTGCAATGTAGTTTTCCGGCAGCTGCTCCATCCAGACGGTCTGCCAGATACCACTTTGTGCCGTATAGAACATCCCGCCTCTTTTCAGCTTCTGTTTGCCTCTGCTGTGATAAGAAGTATCTGTAAAATCTCTTACCTTGACGGTTACATAATTATTTTCTTCTCTTAAATACTCTGTTATATCTATTGAAAATGGAAGATATCCACCCAGATGACTTCCGGCTTTCTTTCCATTGATATAGACGGCTGCATATTGATCCACTGCTCCAAAGTGCAGCAGCCACCTCTTTCCCTCTTCTGGCCTTATTTCTTCCGGAAGTCTTCTCTTATACCAGAGATATTCCTGCGGTTGTAACTGCCTGTTCACACCAGATAACGCCGCCTCCGGTGAAAACGGAACCAGGATCTTTCCATCCATCTTCTTCGGGAACCCTTTCGTATCCCGGATTGCATATTTCCATGTTCCATTCAAATTCACATAGCTTTTCCGACGCATTAAAGGTCTTGGATACTCCCCTAACACATTGTTAACATCCACATGGTCTGCCCATCTCGTCTTTAACTGCTTCATAATCTGTACACCCCTTTTGTCATGCGCCCCCGGAAATCTCTCCACACAAATCCGTGTGCAGATACTCCTTAAGTGCATTATATCAATCTGACTTCGTGTAAGCTCCCCTCGATCTCCGGATCGGTTGTGATCACGGCGATTCTTGCGTCCCCCTGCTCAGGTATATACTCTCTGCATAGATAGTGATCGCGATACTTCTCCGGTTGTGTGCTCATATACGGCACGCCATCCTGATCCCAGGCAAATGTATAAGTTTTCATATCAAGTCCCATTCCTCTTCTGGTCGCTTTCATGAAACTTTCTTTTAACACCCAGAATCTGTAAAACCAGTCTGTCCTGTCCTTCTCATCCTTACCGGAACGGATCTGTTCGCATTCCTGCTTACCAAAATACCGCTCCGCTACCGGCATCAGAAGCTTTCCCTTCATCTCTACGTCACATCCAACTTTTGCATCTGTCCTGTCACTGCACGCACATAATACATAGCGTCCCGAATGGGACAGATTGAACACCGCCTCTTCCGGCACATCCAGCTCTCTTTGCATCATCTGCCACAGCGTCCATGCCCCGATGCTTCTCGCACGGTCATCCTTATTTACATATTTGTCTGCCTTTTCTTTTCTCCATACAGGCACTTTATTATAATATGCCTGATACGTTTCTTCTATTAATAATGCTGTAATATCAGCAATCCATACTCTTACCATATCGGATACACCTCTTTAACCACTATGCAACTTAAGTCTAACACACTTTTTTAAAAATGAAACATTTTCTCGAATAAAAGTGTTGACAAGCTAATACAGTTGCGTTAATATATCATTAGTTTCACGCTTTAAGTATTTAAAGTTTTGCAGTGCGAATATTTTACAGTGCGACTATTTTACAGTACGACTACATTGGATCAGGTCGGGCAACACAATCACACGGGAAATGAAATATTACACAGGCATAATTATTCATACATCTTGAGGACACAATGGAGGATATAAATTATGATTATCGTATTAAAACCACGTACAACAAAAGATGATGTTTCTCGTGTAGAGAGCATGGTCAAAAAAAGAGGCCTGAACACTCATGTAGTGGAAGGTGAAGAGATGACAATTATCGGCTGTATCGGAGACACAGCTAAGATAGATTCCAAATTATTCGAGATTGACTCAGCAGTCGACAAGGTTATGCATGTACAGGAACCTTACAAACTCGCCAACCGTGCATTCCATCCGGAAGATTCCATCGTGGATGTATCGGGTGTAAAAGTCGGCGGAGATCACCTGGCAATGATTGCCGGACCTTGTTCCGTAGAATCTTACGAACAGGTTCTTGAGATCGCACAGGCAGCCAAAGCTTCCGGAGCTAACTTACTCCGTGGTGGTGCTTTCAAACCAAGAACAAGCCCATATTCATTCCAGGGACTTGGTCTTGAAGGTCTTGATATCTTAACAGCAGTCAAAGAAGCAACCGGTCTTCCAATCGTAACGGAACTTATGTCAGATAAATATCTGGATGTCTTCAATGAAAAAGTAGACCTTATCCAGATTGGTGCACGTAACATGCAGAACTTCGATCTGTTAAAAGAATTAGGACAGCTCGACCGTCCGATCCTCTTAAAGAGAGGCTTAAATGCAACATACGAAGAATGGATCATGTCAGCAGAATACATCATGGCATCTGGTAATGAAAATGTCATCCTCTGTGAACGTGGTATCCGTACATTCGAAAGCTATACAAGAAATACTCTGGATCTTCAGAGTATCCCGGTACTCCGTAAACTGACACATCTTCCAATCATCGTTGACCCAAGTCACGCCGGTGGAAAATGGTGGTTAGTAGATTCCATGGCAATGGCTGCAGTTGCTGCAGGCGCCGATGGACTGATGATCGAAGTACACAATGATCCGGAATCCGCTCTCTGTGACGGGGCCCAGTCATTAAAACCTAAGAAATACGACCAATTAATCAAACAGGTTGCACAGATTGCAGGCGTTGTCGGAAAGACAATCTAGACGTTCCAATCTGTCATCTGCTATAGATGCAGGACAGACCAGACAATCCGTAACCTTACAGGAGCTATATTATGAAACTTACAGTTAATCTGGGAAAAGACAGTTATCCTATCTATATTGAAAACAACATATTGTCCCAGGCTGGAGATTATATCCGCGAGATTTACCACGGGAAACGTATCATGATCGTATCGGATGATAATGTATTTCCACTATATGGTGACAAGCTGATCGGAACCTTAAGTTCCACTTACGAGTGCCACCATCTGGTACTTCCTCACGGAGAAGCAACCAAAGATTTTCAGACACTTCCAACCGTTTATAAGGCTATGCTGGAAGCTAAGATTTCAAGAAGTGATCTGGTGATCGCTCTTGGCGGCGGTGTGATCGGAGATCTCGCCGGATTCGCGGCAGCCAGTTATCTAAGAGGCGTAAAGCTCGTACAGATACCGACTTCCCTCTTAGCTCAGGTAGACTCTTCTGTCGGTGGAAAAGTTGCTGTAGATCTTCCGGAAGGCAAGAATCTGGTAGGTGCATTCTATCAGCCTTCGCTGGTACTAATCGATCCGCGTGTCTTAAACACGCTGAAGGAACGATTTATCAACGATGGTATGGGAGAGGTCATCAAGTACGGCTGTATCAAAGATGCAGGCTTATTTGAAACCTTGGAGTCACACAGTTCTTTTGAAGATTTGTCGGAAGAACTTCCTGCCATCATCACTCGTTGTGTAGATATCAAACGAATGGTTGTAGAAAATGATCAGTTTGACACAGGTGAGCGTATGTTACTGAATTTCGGACATACACTGGCTCACACCATTGAGCAGCATTTCCATTATCAGCGGGAAAGCCATGGAGAAGCCGTTGCGATCGGCATGTATCAGATCAGTAAGATCGCTGAAGAAAAAGGACTTACACCAGAAGGCACTTCAGAAAGAATCCTGAATGTCTTAAAGACTTACGGACTTCCTTATGAATGTGGTCTGGAACTTGGAACCTTAACCGGAGCCATCGCATTAGATAAAAAGAATCTGAACGGCAATTTGAACGTCATACTGCTCCATGAAATCGGAGACAGTTATATCGAATCTACAGACATTTCGTTCTTTGCAGACAATGCAAGACTTGTATAAATATATACAGAGAACCTGCCACTGGCAGCTTCTCTTGCATACTTTGGTATGAAAAGCGGACGGCTCTATATGCCGCGTCCCGCACTAAAAAATAATGACTGTAAATTTGGAGGATATATATCATGGGTAAATTAGAAGGAAAAATCGCAATTGTAACAGGATCAGGAAAAGGAATCGGACGTGACGCAGCACTTGCTATCGCAGCAGAAGGTGCTACCGTCGTGACAGTAGCAAGAACACAGTCTGATCTTGATGAAACAGTAAAAATGATTGAAGACGCAGGCGGAACAGCAATCTCACTTTCCAGAGACTTAACAGACGGAGAACAGGTTGCAGATATGGTTAAAACCGTTGTAGACAAATACGGAAGAATCGATATCCTCGTTAACAACGCCGGCGGATACCCAAAAGAAATCTACAAAAACATCGAACACCAGGCAATCAAGATCTGGGAGTGGTCAGAAGAACAGTGGGATCAGATCATCAAGACAAACTTAAGAATCCCATTCCTTGTAACTAAGAACGTTGTACCTGTAATGATAAAACAGGGCAAAGGAGATATCGTAAACGTATCTTCCAGAATGGGACGTATCGCTTCCCAGATGGGTGCATACGCTGTAGCGAAAGGCGGTATCGTAACAATGACCAAGACAACTGCCATCCAGACAAAAGAATACGGAATCAAATGTAATGCCGTATCTCCTGGAATCGTAGACACACCGGGACAGAGAGTATACAACCACTCCGTAGGACAGGACGGCTGCCCAATGGGAAGCTCTAAAGATGTTGCAAAAGCAATCATCTACCTGCTTGCAGATTCACCGGCAGTTATGACAGGACAGTCTATTGACCTCTTCACAACAGTATAAAATCATATGACTACCAAAAAAGCTCCGGATCACCGTTCATGAATGGTGATCCGGAGTTTTTTATATCGCCATGCATTCAAAAAAGCTGGTAGCAGCTAGTTTTCTATAGATACTTTGATACAGAAAATCTGACGCTGGCAGCTTCTCTTGCATACCTGGGCATTAAAATAGGACTGCATTGTTTGGGAGGAGTGCAGTCCTGAGGAAAAAGTTATGAAAAAGATTTAAAGTGTGTTCTTTCGAACAATTCATAGTATAGAGGTTAATTGTGATGAAATCGTGATGAAATTACGAACGAATTGTTAATAAAGGCGAAAGATTTATGAAAGAAGGGCGCAACCGCGGGTACTTACCCCGGTTACGCCCTTAAAATTTTTATTTTCCAGGCTGTCCATAATATGCATTAGCTCCGTGTTTTCTGAAGTAATGCTTATCCTGTAATTCCTGTGGTGCCGGTTTTACTTCCGGATTGATCATCTCGCATCTTGCTGCCATCTTGGCTACTTCTTCCAATACAACTGCATTATGAACTGCTTCGTGTGCATCTTTTCCCCATGTGAATGGTCCGTGGTTCTTACACAGTACTGCCGGTGTTGCGATGTAGTCCAGATCGTCTTCGTCGAATCTGTCTGCGATCAGTACACCTGTATTCTTCTCATATGCTTCATCAATCTCTTCTTTTGTGAGATTTCTTACACATGGAACTTCTCCGTACAGGTAATCTGCGTGTGTAGTTCCGTAGCAAGGAATTCCTCTTCCTGCCTGTGCCCAGCTTGTTGCCCATGGTGAATGTGTATGTACAACTCCACCAATCTCAGGGAAGCGGTTATACAGTTCTACGTGTGTTGCTGTGTCAGAAGATGGATTTAAATCACCTTCTACTTT
>OLPV01002378.1_pt1 | contig 12418 bp, 10 predicted proteins | sample 1671961 | NCBI WGS metagenome assembly OLPV01 (sample SAMEA3136630, study PRJEB25190) | human gut metagenome | biome: human gut; feature: human-associated habitat; material: faeces | place: Austria | collected 2013
CGATGGAACCCATCACTGTAAAATATAAGGTACTGGATGCCCGGGCAAAGGTGCCTGCCTATGCCACCCCCGGCGCAGCTGCCGCCGACCTGTGCGCTGTGCTGGACGCACCGCTGACCGTTGCCCCCATGCAGCGGGTGCTGGTGCCCACCGGCCTTGCCATCGAGCTGCCGGGTGCCCATAGCGTGGCGCTGGTGTACGCCCGCAGCGGCCTGTCCATCAAGCACGGCCTGTGCATGGCAAACGGCGTGGGCGTGGTGGACAGCGACTATCGCGGCGAGCTGAAGGTGCCCATGGTCAATCTGGGAGCCGAGGCTTACACCATCCAGCCCGGCGAGCGGGTGGCGCAGCTGTGCATCGCCCCGGTGTATACCGCCGCCTTTGTGCCCGCCGAGGAGCTGGGCGACACCCAGCGCGGTGCGGGCGGCTTTGGCTCTACCGGCCGATAAGGAAGGGACGCGGCGAAAATGAAGGAAAATGAGCTGATTTTAGCTTCCGGCAGCCCCCGCAGACGGGAACTGCTCTCCCTGTACACCACCGACTTTACGGTCTGCGTCAGCGATTTTGACGAGAGCGCCGTCACAGCACCCACCCCGGCGCAGTTGGTGGAGCAGCTGGCCATCGGCAAATGCCTTGCGGTGGCAAAGCAGCACCCGGATGCCGTTGTCATCGGCTGCGACACGGTGGTGGATGTGGACGGCACCGTGTTCGGTAAGCCCCGCGATGCAGAGGACGCCAAGCGGATGCTGCGCGCCCTCTCCGGCAAGACCCATCAGGTACACACCGGTGTGTGCATTGCAAAAGGGGACAGGGCAGAGCATTTTGTGGACAGCTGCAAGGTGACCTTTTTCCCGCTGGGGGAGGAGGAGATCGCGTTCTACACCGCCACCCCGGAACCCTACGATAAGGCCGGCGCCTATGCCATTCAGGGGCGCGCAGCCCTGTGGCTGGACCGCATTGAGGGCGACTACTACACCATTATGGGGCTGCCGGTCAGCCGCACCGTACAGCTGCTGGCGCATTTTTTGTGAGAAAAATGGAAAAATGATAGAAAACTTGCCGAAACGCTTGAGAAATGAAGCACTTGCGGCTATAATAGAACCGTGTTATTCTGCGCAGGAGGGTCTGTTTACCGCAGACTGTCCGGCATTCTGGGATAGATTTAAGGAACGATCGTAAGGAGAATTGGAACAATGAGTTTTCTGTCAAAGGACGTTGGCATTGATCTGGGTACTGCCAATACGCTGGTCTACATGAAGGGCAAGGGCATCATCATGCGTGAGCCCTCGGTCGTGGCGGTGGACACCAAGACCGATGAAGTGCGCTGCGTGGGCGGCGAGGCAAAGGCTGTCATCGGCCGTACCCCCGGCAGTATCGTGGCGGTGCGTCCCCTGAAGGACGGCGTCATCGCTGATTTCGACATCACGGCCAATATGCTGGAGAACTTCCTCAAAAAGGCCTGCGGCAACAGCATGTTCTCCCGTCCCCGGGTGGTCATCTGCATCCCCTCCGGTGTTACCGAAGTGGAGCGCCGCGCAGTGCGCGAGGCTACCCTGAAGGCCGGTGCCCGTCAGGTGTCTGTCATTGAAGAGCCCATGGCTGCTGCTATCGGTGCAGGCCTGCCCATCAGCGAGCCCACCGGCAGCATGATCGTGGATATTGGCGGCGGCACGGCGGAAATCGCTGTCATCTCTCTGGGCGGTATCGTGGCCTCCCGCAGCGTGCGCATGGCCGGTGATATGTTCGATCAGGCCATCATTGCTTTCATTAAGCGCAAGTACAACCTGCTCATCGGTGAGCGCACCGCCGAGCAGATCAAGATCGAGATCGGCTCTGCCTATGCACTGGACCCGGAGCTGACCATGGAGATCAAGGGTCGCAACCTTGTGGACGGCCTGCCCAAGAACATCGTGGTGCACTCTGAGGATGTGCGCGGCGCGCTGCTGGAGTGTCTGGTCAAGATCACCACTGCCATCAAGGAGACGCTGGAGCGCACCCCGCCGGAACTGAGCGCAGATATCATCGACCGCGGCATCACCCTGACTGGCGGCGGCGCTCTGCTGCGCGGTCTGGATCAGCTGATCCAGAGTGAGACCGGCATTGACGTCCATATTGCGGATGACCCGCTGGATTGCGTGGCCAAGGGTGCCGGTGCGGTGCTGGATCATGTGGATGTGCTGCATGATGTGCTGGACACCGATGGAGGACATATGTAAAAGCGGCTCTCTGCGGAGAGTACTGCTTTAAATGCGGAAAAGTTTCAGACACAGCAGCTGTGCGTTTTTCCGCTGCAAACACTGCATCTTGCGCGGATGGTACGGCTGTCCGCGCTTTTTTCATGCAAAGGCCTGCGGTAGGACGTGGGCACCCCGACAGGAGGGAAGCACCCTTTGAAAGATTTTTTTGATACTTGGAAATTCAAGATCCTTGTGGCCGTGGCAGTATTTCTGGTGGGCATCATGGCCTACGCCGGTGCCAACGGCCGCCTGACCGCTGCCCCGCAGGAGCTGCTGGGCGTGATCCTGACCCCTTTCCAGAAGGCGGCGGCTGTGGTCAGCGGCGGCGTGGGTGCGGTGTGGGAAAAATACACCAGCATCGATGAAGTCATGGAGCAGAATGAGCAGCTGGAAGCGGAAAACGCCGAGCTGCGCCAGCAGATGGTGGACTACGACCGCATCAAGGCCGAGAACGATGCCTACAAGGCGCTGGCGAACATTCAGAAAAAGAATAGCAATGCCACCTATGTGTCCGGCTTTGTCATCGGCCGCGACCCGCTGGACGAGTTCGGCGGCTTCACGCTGGACAAGGGCACCGCAGACGGTGTGGCGGTGAACAATGCTGTTATCAGCGACCGTGGCTATCTGCTGGGCATGGTGGTGGAAGCCGACCCGACCAGCTGCAAGGTAATGACCATCCTGCACCCCAGCTTCAACGCGGCGGGCGTTGTTTCCCGTACCCGGGAAAACGGTATCCTGAACGGCAATACTACCTATGCGGCGGATGGCCTGTGCATCCTGACCAATCTGGAGCGCAGCACCGAGACCCGTGCGGGCGATCAGATCATCACCACAGGTCTGGGCGGGGTGTTCCCGCCGGATCTTCTGGTGGGCACAGTGCAGGATGTGGTGCCGGAGGCTAGCGGCAAATCCTCCATTGCGGTGGTGCGCCCCGGTGCCGACCCCCGCACCGCCAAGCACGTTTTTATCATTACTGCGTACTAAGGAGGGCACACTGCTATGGAATCTCGCCGCAAGCGCAGCCGCAGCCAGCTGCTGAAGTGGGGCTGCTATGTGCTGGCGCTGTTTGTGTGCGCCGCTTTGCAGACTACGCCCGGGCTGTTTCAGCTGGGGCAGGCAAAGCCGCTGCTGGTGCTGCCGCTATGTCTGGCGGTGGCAGTATTTGAGGGAGAGTTTGCCGGGGCATTGCTGGGCACGGTAGGCGGCCTTTTGTGGGACTACGCCGCCGGGCGCACGGTGGGTATGCTGGCGCTGGAACTGCTGCTGCTCTGCTTTGGGGTATCGGTGCTGGTGCAGCTGTATTTACAGGTGAACTTTGGCAACTTTGCCGCAGTAAGCACCGCAACAGCGCTGGTGGTACTCTCGCTGGACTGGCTGTTTTTCTATTATATGCCGGGCTATGCCAGCGCTGCGCTGCGGTACATTGCCTTTGTACTGCCCAGTGCAGTGCTGACCATCCCGGCGGCGCTGCTGGCCTTCTGGCTGGTGCAGCGCATCCATGACGGGTTTGGGCTCGACAACGGTGTGGTCTAACCCGTAAAAGGAGAACCAGATGAACGAAAATGAACGCAAGGTCGTGGTGCGGCGGATGCTGTTGCTCATTGCAGTGGCCTGTATCATTATGGGGCTGTATACCTTCCGGCTGATTTTTTTGCAGCTGGTCAACGGGGACGACTTCAAGGCAAAAGCCACCACCACCACGGATTATAAGTTCACGGTTACCGCTGCGCGCGGCAATATCGTGGACAGCACCGGCAAGCGCATTGCCACCACCAGCACCGGCTATAACGTGGTGTTGAACAAGCTGCAGATGGGAGATCAGGATCTGGACACCATGTTGCAGCAGATCGTGGAGCTTTTGCGCCAAAACGATGAAAAATGGCTGGACACTCTGCTCATCAGTGAGCCGGACGCCGCCGGCAACTATACCTTTACGGACAGCGCCGACAGCACCAGCGACCAGAAAACGCTGGCAGACATGAAGGAGACGCTGGGCTTGCAGCAGTACGCCACCGCCAACGATGTGATGGAGATGCTGGTGGAGAAGAACCATCTGGAAAGCTTTTCTCTGCCGTGGCAGCGGGTGCTGGCGGGCATCCATTATGAGATGGACCGGCAGGCCTTTTCCAACGTGAACAACTTCATCATGGCAGAAAACGTCAGTCAGGTGACGGTTGCTGCCATCAAGGAACATTCCCTCACTTTGCCGGGCGTGGAGATCGTGGAGACCAGCACCCGCAGCTACGAACAGGGAGATATCCTCCCCGCTGTGCTGGGGCGTGTGGGCAAGATCACCGCCGAAAAGTGGAAGGTGACCGACGAAAACGGTCAGGTGACCTATCCGCTCAAGGAAAAAGGCTATAACATGAACGATGTGATCGGCATCTCAGGCCTTGAATCCGTGTACGAGGACGAGCTGCGCGGCAAGGACGGCGTGGAGACCATCACCCGCAATTCGGACGGCGTGATCGTGGACACCAAGATCACCACTGTGCCGGAGCCGGGGCATACCGTGCAGTTGACCATCAACAGCGACTTTCAGCGTGCGGTGGACAAGGCCCTTGCCAATAACATCGATATGATCAACCGGGTGTACAATACCGGCGATATGAAAGCCGCCGCCGGTGCTGCGGTGGTGCTGGATGTGAAGGACGGCAGCGTACTGGCAGCTGCGAACTACCCCAGCTTTGATCAAAACCTGTATGCCACCAACTATTCCGAGTACAGCGCTGACCCAAGTCTGCCCCTGTTCAACCGGGCGCTGCAAGGCCTGTACACTCCCGGTTCTACCTTTAAACCTGCGGTGGCAGTGGCGGCGCTGGACAGCGGCCTGATCAACCAGTACTCCACCGTCAACTGCACCGGCGTGTACACCTATTATAAGGATTACCACCCCCGCTGCACCCGCCACGGCCACAGCGGCAACATTGATGTGGTCACTGCCATCAAGTGGAGCTGCAACATCTTCTTCTACGACGTGGGCCGCCGCCTGACCAGTGACGTCTACGATGCCTACGCCTACAAGCTGGGTCTTGGGCAGCGCACCGGCGTGGAGGTCAACGAGGCTGTGGGACGCCTGACCAAAAAGACGGATAAAAACTACACCTCCTCGCTGGATATTCAGGCCGCCATCGGGCAGGGCAACACGGTGGTAAGCCCCATCCAGCTGGCTACCTACGCCGCCACGCTGGCCAACAACGGTGTGCGCTACCGCACCCACTTTGTCAAGGCGATTCTGGATACCAACACCGGTGAGGTGCTCAGCGAGACCCAGCCGGAGGTGATGGATATCATCGAGGGCAACGGCAACACCTTTGATCTGGTGCGGCAGGGCATGACACTGGTGCCCAGCACCATCAGCGGCAAGATCTCCAGCTACCCCATTGCCATCGCCTGCAAGACCGGCACCCCCCAGCGCAGTGAGACCTACGCATCGGGCAAGCACTACCTGAACGCCATGATGATCGCCTATCTCCCGGCAGATAATCCGGAGATCGCCATCGGCATCACGGTGGAGTACGGCGGCTACGGTGCCCGCACCGGTGATCTTGTGGTGGATATCGCCAACGCCTACTTTGCCATGAAGGACGGCACGCTGGAGGTGGACCCCTATGTGGATCCGCGCACCGTGGTGCAGGAGGATGCCGCAGCATCGGATACCGCTGCCCAGACCGCCCCGGATGCTGCGAATGATGCACAGACCGATGCAGCCGCCGCAGAACCGCAGCAGACGACCGCGCCCGTAGGGGTGACAGAGGAAGAAAACAACGATGCAATGCTTGCGCAGTAAAGCGCAGCTGCGTGCAAAGTGCTGAATTTGAACGAAAATTTGAATATTGTGTCCAAAAACCTGTTGTAAATGAGTTGCGTTTGTGATATCATGTATAACAAAGGAAATTTATCAAGCGTTTTATATATAAATGTTTCAATAGAGGAGAGATCTACAGATGACGATTGCCCTGATCGCGCATGACTCCAAAAAGGAGCTGATGGTTCAGTTCTGCACGGCATACTGCCGTATTCTGAGCCAGCATAAATTGGTGGCGACCGGCACGACCGGCAAACTGATTTCCGAGGCCACCGGCCTGCAGGTACAGCGTTTTCTGGCCGGTGTGCAGGGCGGTGACCAGCAGATCGCGTCCCGCATTGCCTGCAACGAGATCGACCTGCTGCTGTTCTTCCGCGACCCCATCAATGCAAAGCCCAGCGAGCCGAACGAGATGACTCTGCTGCGCCTGTGCGATGTGCACAACATCCCCATGGCTACCAACATTGCTACTGCTGAGGTACTGATCCACGGACTTGAGCGCGGAGATCTGGACTGGCGCGATATCGTGCACCCGCAAAACTAAGATATGCAAAAAAGAAGCGCTGCATCGTACAGATGCGGCGCTTCTTTTTGCTTTGCCGGTAAAAATGCAATGCGGTTTTTCTGCGGTGTCAGACCGTTCCGTTCACTTTAAAATCCTGTGCCATCTCCTGCACGTCGGCGGCGGTAAATTCGCCTAAGGGCAGCAGCAGCCGGGCAAGGGTGTCCTGCGGCAGCGCCGCCAGTGCGGCGCTTTCGTCCAGTGCAGCATCCACGGCGGGGCAGACGGTGTGCACACCATCGCTGCCCAACTCTACCCGGGCGTGGTGCCCGGTGGCAATGTACTGGATGCCCAGCTTATCGGCAGCGGTCAGCAGGGCGGCAAACCGGGCGTCGTTGCCGCTGCCCAGCACCTCGGCGGGCTGGTCGGCCAGTGCCTCCGCCTTCAGTACGATGCACTCGATGCCAAGAGCCTCGGCAGCCTGCCGTGCGGCTGCGGCCCAAGCGCTCTGGTCAGCGGCCAGCTGCACCACAGCCCCGGCCACGCCGAAGCCCTGCTGCTGCAAAATGCGCACCACAACGCCGCAATCCACGGAGCCGTCCATGCTGACAAGCACTTTGTCCTGTGTTTCGTAGGTGTCGAACCCGTTGCCGGGCAAAAATGCGTCGCTCATGTTCCTTGCCTCCCGCCATGTGCTTTGCTTTGTGCTACGGCCAGCTGGTCGCAGCGTTCGTTTTCAGGGTGGCCTGCGTGGCCCTTTACCCAGACGTAGGTGATCTTGTGCCGTGCCTCCTGCTCCAGTGCCTGTGCCCATAAGTCCGGATTCAGGGCAGGGGAGCCGTCGGCTTTTTTCCAGCCCCGGCGCTTCCAGCCCTTGGCCCAGCCCTTTTCCAGCCCGTTGATCACATACTGACTGTCAGAGCACAGCCGCACCTCGCAGGGTTCCTTGAGCTGGCGTAGCGCCTCGATAAAGGCCGTCAGCTCCATGCGGTTGTTGGTGGTGCTGGCGTCGCCGCCGCTCAGTTCCTTTTCGTACACCTTGCCGTCAAAGCGGTAGCGCAGCACTGCACCCCAGCCGCCCGGGCCGGGATTGCCGCTGCAAGCGCCATCTGTGTACACCTCTACCTGTTTCATGGGGTTCTCCTTATAGAATAGAATACCTTTATTTAGCGCTATTTTGCCCGGGATGTCAAGAGCCAATGTATACGCCGGCCCGGTTTTGCCAAACCTTGGAATTGACAAAACCGGTGCGAGATACTATACTTAGCGTAACAAAATGCGTATAGGGGTGCACCAAAGGCGTGCGCCCGGCTGTTCCGGCAGAAACGCCACAGTCGCATCGAACAGATGGACTTACATGGCCAAGAATCTCTTGCGGAACCAACAGCACTGCTGCAAAAAGCACGCTGAACGATAAATTCTATACGATGCATCAACCGGAAGCCGATGCAGTTTCAGGTGCTTCCCCTGTGCAAGGTGCGGCTGCTCTCCCCGGCGGGGGCGCGGCCTGACCTGCAATTGAATCTGGAGGTAAAGAATGGCTCAAACAAAAGAAAATAACCCTGCACCCCGTGCAAAAGCCCCGGCAGCGCCCAAGGCAGCTGCCGCAAACGGCACTGCTCCCGCAGGGGAAAAGCACACCCGTCCCACCACCCGCCGCCCCTACTATAACCGCCGCCCGCGCCGTGCGCAGCAGCCCAAGGAGGCAGCGACCCCCATCCATATCTACCCGCTGGGCGGTCTGGGCGAGGTCGGCAAGAACATGACCGTCTACGAGTGCAACGGTGATATGATCATCGTGGACTGCGGCTTGGTGTTCCCGGACAGCGAGATGTTCGGCGTGGATATGGTCATCCCGGACTTCACCTTTGTGGTGCAGAACAAGGATAAGATCAAGGGCCTGCTCATCACCCACGGCCACGAGGACCACATTGGCAGCATTCCCTATCTGCTGCAAAAGATCAGCCTGCCGGTGTATGGCACCCGTCTGACCTGCGGCCTGATCAAGAACAAGCTGGAGGAGTTCGGCCTTGCCGGCAAGACCAAGTTTGTGGAGATCGTGCCCCGTCAGAAGATCAAGCTGGGCTGCTTTACCGTGGAGCCTATCCATGTGAACCACTCCATCCCGGATGCCGTGGCTTTTGCTATCGACAGCCCTGCCGGTACCATCATCCAGACCGGCGACTTTAAGATCGACTACACCCCGCTGGCCTGCGGCGTGACCGACCTATCCACCCTGTCCGAGTACGGGCAGCGCGGTGTGCTGGCTTTGCTGAGCGACTCTACCAACGCGGAGCGCCCGGGCTTTACCGCCACCGAGCAGAAGGTGGCCGCCGGTGTGCGCAGCCTGTTTGCCCGCGCCCGCAATAAGCGCATTATCATTGCGACCTTTGCCTCCAACATCTACCGCGTGCAGCAGATCATTGATCTGGCCGTGGAGGATGGCCGCAAGGTAGCCTTCAGCGGACGCAGCATGGTCAACAACACCGCCATGGCGCAGGAACTGGGCTATATGCACATCCCGGAGGGCACCCTGATCAGCGTAGACGAGCTGAACCAGTACCCGCCGGAGCAGGTGGTGCTGGTGACCACCGGCAGTCAGGGCGAGCCTCTGAGCGCGCTGAGCCGTATGGCCTCCTGCAGCCACCGTCAGGTGCGGGTAGGCCCCGGCGACTTCATCATCATCTCCGCCAACCCCATCCCTGGCAACGAAAAGAGCGTGACCAAGATCGTCAACGGTCTGCTGCTGCTGGGTGCAGAGGTCATCTACGAGAGCATGTACGATGTGCACGTTTCCGGCCACGCCTGTCAGGAGGAGCAGAAGCTGATGCTCACCCTGACCAAGCCCAAGTACTTCCTGCCCGTGCACGGCGAATATAAGCAGCTGAAAAAGCACGCCCTCACCGCTGCAAGTCTGGGCATTCCCACCAGCAATATCCTGATTGCCGAAAACGGCTCCAACGTTATCCTCTCGCAGGACGAGATGAAGCTGGGCGAGCCGGTGACCGCCGGCGCCGTCATGGTGGACGGCCTTGGCGTGGGCGATGTGGGCAATGTGGTGCTGCGGGACCGCAAGCACCTCTCCGAGGATGGCCTTGTCATCATCGTGGCTACCGTGGACAGCAAGACCGGCAAGGTGCTGGCCGGGCCGGATCTGGTAAGCCGGGGCTTCGTGTATGTGCGCGAGAACGAGAGCCTGATGGACGGTGCCCAGAGCATTGTGGAAAATGCATTGGAGCGCTGTGTGGACGAGCACGTCCGGGACTGGAACAGCGTAAAGACCCGTGTGCGTGAGGCGCTGAGCAGTTATATCTACCGGCGCACCAAGCGCAGCCCGATGATCCTACCGATCCTGATGGAGGTCTGACCCGGGCGCACCGCAAGGCGGTGCAGCGTCTGAGGAGGCAAAAAAACCAATGAAACGTAAACCAAGATGGACACTGGAAATGCTCACGGCCAGTCTGGCGGTGCTGTGCGGTCTTTTGCTGCTGGTGCTGCTGCTGCAGCGCCCCACGGCATGGCCGCTGCTGGCTGTGCTGGTGGTGCTGTGGGGCATAGGGGCAACCCTGTTCCGTTGCAAGCTGCGCAGCTGGGTGGTGCGCTGGACAAGCGGCACCACCTTTGAAAAATCCAAGGTGCAGTTCAGTCTGGAGCCCCTTTCCCAGCCTGCGGCGCTGCTTTCCGGCGAGACGGTGCTGTGGTACAACAGCCAGTTCCGCACCCGTCTGCTGGGCGGGCAGGATGTGCTGGCCAGCCGGGTGCAGAAGCTGCTGCCCGGGCTGGATCTGCAGCTGTGCCGCAAGCGCGAGGGGCAGCTGCTGACCCTTGCCGACGGCTACTGGAGCGTGCACAGTTCCACCGTGCCCGGCGAAGCCGAAAGCATGACCCTGCTGGTGCTGAACGAGGAGACTGAGCTACGCCGCATCGAAGCAGAGTACAAGGCCAGCCGTCCGGGGTATCTTGCCTTTCAGCTGGACGGCTACGATGATGTGTTCGGGGATCTGATGGACAGTGAGCGCGCCCGCCTGCTGGAGGGCGTCAACCGCATTCTGGAGGATATGATCGGGCGCGGCAGCGGCTTTCTGCGCCGGGTAGGCAGCGGCGGCCGCTACATCGCAGTGGTGGAGGAGCGTCAGCTGGAGCAGTTCGCCAACCGCGGCTACGATGTGCTGGATAAGATCCGCGCACTGGACCCCGGTGTGAGCCTTTCGATGTCCATTGGTATCGGACGCGGTGCACGCACCCTGCGGGAAGCGCAGGATATGGCCGAGCACGCGTTGGATATGGCGCAGGGACGCGGCGGCGATCAGGCCGCTGAGATGACGCTGGATGGCTTTACCTTCTACGGCGGCGTGAGCCATGGTGTGGAAAAGCGCAGCAAGGTGCGCAGCCGCCTTGTGGCCGACCAGCTGGTCAAGCTGATCAAGGAAGCCGACCATGTGGTCATCATGGGTCACCGCATGAGCGATCTGGATGCTATCGGCGCAGCCGAGGGCGTGCTGCGCATTTGTAAAATATGCGATGTGCCGGCGGTCATCGCCGTCCGGCGGGACGCCACGCTGGCTGCCAGCCTGATCGATGCGCTGTGCAAGGCGGGGCAGAAGGATGACTTCATTGACCCCAAGGACGCCCTGCCCATTATCTCCAAGCGTACCCTGTGTATCGTGGTGGATACATATCAGGTTGGCCTTGTGGAAAGCAAGGATATTCTGGAAAAATGCGGCAAGGTTGCTGTCATCGACCACCACCGCAAAGGTGTGGGCTACATTGAGAACCCGGCGCTGGTCTGCCACGAGCCCTATTCTTCCTCGGCCAGCGAGCTGGTCACCGAGCTTTTGCAGTATGTGGGCGAGCGGGACGACAAGCCCAACCGCATTGAGGCCGAAGGTCTGCTTGCCGGTATTTTGCTGGATACACAGGACTTTACCCTGCACACCGGTGTGCGCACTTTTGAAGCCGCTGCTGCACTGCGCCGCTACGGCGCAGAGACCGAGCGGGTGCGCAGGCTGTTCGATGTGACCATGGTGGAGTACAACGCCAAGGCCGATCTGGTGGAAAAGGCGCAGATGTACAAAAACTGTGCCATCTCCATTGGCGGCGAGGTGGCCCCGGAAGCCCGGGTCGCCATTGCGCAGGCCGCCAACGACCTGCTGCGCATTCAGGGCGTGGACGCCAGCTTTGTGGCAGTGCAGGTGGGCAATGGGGTAAACATCTCTGCCCGCAGCATGGGCGCTGTGAACGTGCAGGTAATCATGGAGTCGCTGGGCGGCGGCGGGCATCAGACCATGGCAGCAGCCCAGCTGAAGCATATCACCCCGCAGGCGGCTCGCAGCCGCATTCAGGATGCCATCGACCAATATTATCTCTCCCAGAAAAAGACTACGCCGGAAGCACGACCGGCAAAAGGGGAATAAAACATGAAACAGTACGATTATCTCATCGTTGGTGCCGGTCTGTTCGGTGCCGTGTTTGCCCACGAGGCAAAAAAAGCAGGCAAAAAGTGTCTGGTCATCGATAAGCGCGACCATATCGCGGGCAATATCTACACCGAGAATGTGGAGGGCATCAATGTGCACCGCTACGGCGCGCATATCTTCCACACCAACAACAAGGCTGTGTGGCAGTATGTAAACCAGTTTGCAGAGTTCAACCGCTACACCAACAGCCCGGTTGCCAACTACCATGGCCAGATCTACAACCTGCCCTTCAACATGAACACCTTCAACAAGATGTGGGGCGTGGTGACCCCTGCCGAAGCCAAGGCCAAGATCGAAGAGCAGAAGGCCGCTGCCGGCATCACCGACCCGCAGAACCTCGAAGAGCAGGCCATCAGCCTTGTGGGCACCGATATCTACGAAAAGCTCATCAAGG
>OLPV01002381.1_pt1 | contig 12413 bp, 7 predicted proteins | sample 1671961 | NCBI WGS metagenome assembly OLPV01 (sample SAMEA3136630, study PRJEB25190) | human gut metagenome | biome: human gut; feature: human-associated habitat; material: faeces | place: Austria | collected 2013
CATGTGTTGATATTTATCAGGCTCTTACGGAAGATAGACCTTATAAAAAGGGATTGTCCCATGAAAAAACATGTGATATCCTTGATGACATGGCACATAAAGATTTTATTGATTCAGATATTTCAAAGACAATTAGAGAATGTTTTGGAAGAACCTGATGCCATATATGAAAACAGAGGGTGTTTCAGACAATAGTATTTTCAGTTATGTACTAGTATGACTCTTACGAGGGAACCACCGGCACGACATTCCAGATTACATCATGTTCGATCGGAGAGGTAACTGTAGAAAAAATTGGTAAAAATGCTGTATTTTTCGGGGGAGGGGGGTACAACATTTTGTGTGAAAAATAGAATAATAAAATTGTTCCCGAAATTTATTGACTTTGAGAAAAAAATTTGATATATCAGAATCGAACAAAAGAGAAAGGAAATAGCAAACTATGCCGTCAAAGAAAAATATGATGAAAAAGAACTTGGAAAATTTACATCTGAAGGAAAGGATAAACTATGGCTACAGAAAAGTCATTATTATGATGTTAGTCTCAGGTCTGTTTTCTATTGTGGTTATAGGTATGCTATTTGCCAATACGATGCATTATGTACAAAATGTTACTGTTGCAGACCGGGCGGTGAAAATCTGCAGGATAAATGTTAACTCATCAGCGAGAAATATCAGGGAAATGGCATTAAATAATGATACATCCTCTTATGACGGTTATGAGCAGACGGTAGAAAGACTGCTTGCAGAAGTTAATACCCAACTGAAAAATTTAAAGAACTCCGGAGTTATTCCGGATGCGGATTGTGAAGAATACGCATCTGCCCTTACAGACTGGGGAAACATTGGTTATTCCATCATGAAAGAAATCAAAAGCGGTGACAAGGATAAGGCAGTTGATTCAATTCTGAATGATTGTACCCCGGCATTAAATAAAGCCGTAAAAATTGCAACAAGATTAGATGAAATGACCGATGAGGTAAGCAGCCAGGCAGTCAGAATTACGGTTATTTCTGCAGTGGCAGGAATTGTGTGTATTATTATTTGTCTGGTTTTGGCATGGAAACTGGCAATAAAAACAGGCAAAAAAGTACTTGAGTCAATTTTAGTACCATTACGTGAAGTGGAAGCCGTTGCACAGGAATTAACAGATGGAAACCTGCACAGCACGCTGGACTACCATTCAGATGATGAGATTGGAATACTGGCACACAATATGCGCAAATCCATCCGCATTCTGGGAAGCTATGTAGATGATATTGGACGTTCAATGAAGATGTTTGCAGAAGGAAATTTTGATGTGCAGCCGGAAGTAGAGTGGAAAGGGGATTTCGTTGGAATTCTAAACTCCTTTATGTTGTTTGAAGAAAGCATGGCAGAGACAATAAAGGGAATCCAACATGTTTCAGATGAAGTTTCGGGTGCCGCAGATCAGGTAGCATCAAGTTCCAATGACCTTGCGGATGGAGCAACAAATCAGGCAGCAGTTGTAGAAGAACTGACCGCAACAGTCGCAGGTGTTTCTGAACAGGTAGGAAAAAATTCACAATCCGCAAAAGAAATCAGTGGAAGAGTAGACGAACTTGGAAATGCCATTCTGGAAAGCAATGGTAAAATGAGGGATATGGTTGATTCCATGAATGAGATCAACGGGGCATCAAAAGAGATTGACAAGATCATTGCAACAATCAATGAAATTGCGTCCCAGACGAATCTGCTTGCATTGAATGCTTCCATTGAGGCTGCAAGAGCAGGGGAGGCAGGAAAGGGATTTGCAGTGGTAGCGAATCAGGTCAATGTGCTGGCAGACCAGAGTGCCCAGGCAGCAAAGGAATCCGCAACATTGATTGAAACCTCTGTGAAAGCCGTGGAAAAAGGTATGGTGATTGCAGGGCAGACGGCATCACAATTGCAGGAGGTCGCTGAGAATTCCCAGATCATTACAAAAGAAGTCACAAATATTGCAGAAACGTTAGAGACACAGACAACAGAAATCCAACAGATTAATGATGGAATTGAACAGATCAATGATGTCGTACAGACGAATTCGGCAACATCTGAAGAATGTGCAGCAGCCAGTCAGGAGATGAGCAGTGAAGCGGAAAATCTGCGTGAAATGATCCGGAAATTTAAAGTTGCAGAAAATAAAAATTAAAAACGGTGCAAAAAATTATTGATGTTGAATTTACATATAAAGTTGTCGCAGGTAGGAACTATAATTTGACTTGTGACATATATAAATGCGGGAAAAGGATGCAATGAGGAAATGTGCGTTATTGGTTTTAAACTGATAACGCACATTTTAAATTATATGAATAGTAATATCATCGCAAAAAAGCATAAAAGTAGAAAAAGTTAAAAATATCGTGGATATAGTGCTAGAATTGTTGAAAAAAGTAAGTTAAAATACAGGAAAACAACAAGTGTAAAGGGGAAATTTTATGGAATATTCAGCAATTTTTCATGATATGGATAAAAGGTTTAGCTATGCGGTTGATAAGGATTTATTCGTGATACGCGTGCAGGTAAAAAAGGATGATATGAAGGAGGTAATCCTTCACTATGAGGACAAGTATATACCTATGGAGCGTAAGGATACCAGAAAGACAGTTCCGATGAAGAAGGTTGCTGTCTCACAGTTTCATGATTATTATGAAGCACAGATAAAGATGCATTTGATCTGTCTGCGTTACTTTTTCGAATTTACGGACACGCAGGGAGAAAAGGTATATTATGGAAATTATGAGTTTGATAAGGAATGCATTACAAACAGGGACAGAATGTTTGACTGTCCGCAGAACCTTCGGGAGGAAGAGATGTTTGAGGTGCCGGAGTGGGCAGCAAACAAGGTCGTGTATCAGATTTTCCCATCCCGTTTTGCAGCAACGGAGCCGGTAGACAAAGAACTGTGGTATAAAGCACCGATTACGCCTATGGATGATCTGCATGGAAATCTCAGGGGAATCATCGAACATATGGATGATATTCAGAATCTGGGAATCGATGTGCTGTATATGACACCTATCTTTCAATCAAATTCGTGCCATAAGTATGATACCACGGATTACTACCAGATAGACCCGTCCTTTGGAACAACAGAGGATCTCAAAGAGCTGGTACAAAAAGCGCATGAGCGTGGTATGAAGGTAGTCCTGGATGCGGTATACAATCATACGGGAAGAGAATTTTTTGCGTTTGCGGATATCCTGGAAAATGGTGAAAAATCCAAATACCGGGACTGGTATTTTATTGATGGATTCCCACTTAAAAGCGAATGGGGAGAGATCCCAAACTTCAAATGTTTTGGTTATTATGGCGGAATGCCAAAGTTAAACCTGAAAAATCCTGAAGTTGAAAAATACATTACGGATGTTGCATGCTACTGGATTAAGGAATGCGATATTGACGGATGGAGACTGGATGTAGGAGACGAAATCAGCCATTTCTTCTGGAAGAATTTCAGAAAGGCAGTAAAGGCTGTGAAGAAAGATATGCTGATCATTGGGGAAATCTGGCATTATGCAGGAGATTTCCTTGAGGGGGATGAATGGGATACAGTCATGAATTATCCATTTTACCTGAACCTGATCGATCTGCTTGCAGACGAAAAGATTACGGTCAGCCAGTTCGTACAAAATCTTGGATATTTGAAGGGACGCTTACACAAAAACTGCTATCCCCTTATGTGGAATCTGATTGACAGCCATGATACCGCAAGATTTTTACATCTGTGTAACGACAATAAGAAAAAGCAGCATCTGGCAGCCGCTTTTCAGTTGTTATTGCCAGGAATGCCTATGATTTATTATGGAGATGAGTATGCGATGCCGGGAGCAAACGATCCGGACTGCAGACGGGGTATGTACTGGGATGAAGAATACCAGGACAAAGAGATGTATGAATGGTATAAGCGGCTGATTCAGGTCCGGAAAAGCCATGCATGTATTGTAGAAGGCGAACTGGCTGGGAGCGTCACAGAAGATGAGGAAGGGACAATTGTCCTGATCAGAAAAAATGGCGAGGAGACCATTGCCATGATTTTCAACTGCAGCAGCAGTGCAAAAAAATTTAATGCGTACACCGAGAAGTACAATCTGCTTACCGAAAACACCTTTGATGGAAAGGTAGAGGGGTTTGATGCTGCGGTAATCGTGCTTTAAGAAGCCTTACGGCAGATGGTTTCCCGGGAGTTTGTCTGTGGGAAGAATAGGGAAAGCACTAGTATTTCTGGTCATGTAAAGTACGGAGGATGATATGACGAATGTAAAAAAGAAGGATGGAAAACGGTTTGGGGCAATCGTACTTAGCCTGATGTTATTGCTCTCCCTGGTGCTTCCATATCCTGTGATGGCAGACCAGACAGCGGCAGACCAGACGACGGCAGCTTCCGTTTATGCCATTCACAAGACAGGTGATGATAAGGAAAATTTTGTGATTGTTATCATGGGTGAGGGCTATACCCGGGAACAACAGGATCAATTTTTGAAGGATGCAACGGCAAAAGCACAGGGGCTGCTAAAGTGGTCTCCTTATAAAGAGTATTCCGACAGGATCAATATTTATGCAGTACAGACGGTATCCAATGAAACTGGTGTGGGCGTGATGTATGGGGAGTCGAACCCGGACACATATTTTCATGTGCAGGCATTCGGAAAATCCTGCTATTTTACAAAGGACGGGGAAGATAAAGCCAAGGCACTGAGGGCAGAGCTGGAGAGCAGATATCTGGATACCGGTGCAGCCGTTGGAACCATCCATATCATTTGTAATACGACTGCGAATATTGGTTCTTCTTCCAATGCACTCTTTTCTTTTTCGGCAAATTCGGGTGAGAATGCGCAGGGGGATGTCATGACCCATGAAATTTCCCACAGCATCGGAAGATTAGGCGATGAGTACGATAAAAAGATGCAGGGAGAAAATATTTCCGACACATCGGATCCGGATAAGATTAAATGGCATAAGATGCTTGGGTTCCGTGGAATCGGAATAACGGCAGCAGGAACAGAAACGGTATTTGCACCGAGCCGCGTCTGCATGATGAGGGATCTTGGGAATCCGTTCTGTGAAGTGTGTAAGATGGAACTGGCGCGGAGATTAAATAACCGTGATTATGTCAGCAGGCAGGCATCTGTTTATGTGTGCGATCCTGAAATTACAATTCCGCATAGCAGGACAGGAACACTTGACAGGGATAGTGACCAATACCGGATCGATGAGACAAATATCACAAAAGCAAATGGAAAGGATCTGGAATTCCGTACAGTCGTACAAAATATAGTGGATGCCAAACAGCATTTGAAGATTACTTTCCGCATTACTGGAGCAGACCATACAGTCAAATATGAAAAAGAAGAAACATATACCGTTCCGCCACACAGTAACTGGTATGATCCGGATGCTGCCAGAGAGTCCCTTTCTGTCACACTTCCTGCGGTAACTGGTCTGGTTTCCGGGGACAGACTGGAAGGAAAGATCATAGATGAGGACACTGGGAAAATTCTGGCTGACAATCAGACGGCAGGACAGGCGTGGAGTACCGTAACCATTCGTTATATGCTGCAAAACGAAGACGGGACCGAAACAACAGTGCCTGATACGGCACCCGCGACAGTATATGTACCAAAGAATTCTGCGTATACGTTAAGAAGTCCGGATTTATATGGATATACATGTGTAGGAAACAGTGCAAATCAGGGAGAAATAAACATCACAGAGGATCGCCAGGAGATCACTTATTATTACCGGAAAAACAGTGAGATGCCGGAAATACAAACCGTACCTGTCCGCGTAACTTATGATGGAAAACCCCATACATTTGATATCAAACAGGAAGATGGTGTACAAATCAGTTACAGTTTGACAGAAAACGGATCGTATACACAAACGGAGATGCCATTTTACACAGAAGCAGGCCAGTATAAGATTTATTTTAAAGCGGAAAAGGCATCTTTTATTCCAACATACGGGGAGGCTGTCCTGGAAATCGAAAAGGCTTCCACCAGCATGCAGCTGACTGCAAAAAACGATACGGTCAAAGGTGCGGGGACAGTAGAATTACAGCTTTGCAGACAGGGGATTCCGGAAGATGCCGGGATAAAAGTAACCTGTGATGTTTCCGGGATCACATTAGAAGAAAAGGGAACGGATCACTGGATGGCAACGCTTCCGAATGAAACGAAAACATATACGTTCACCGCATGTTATAATGGGAATGGCAACTATACAGGAAGTAAGGCAGATTGTCAGGTCCGTGTAACGGCGGATCATTCCCAGACCGGGGGCGGTTCTGGTGGAAGTTCCGGAGGCAGTTCAAGTGGAGGTTCCGGAGAAAATGCCGGTGGAAGCACGGACGGATCATCTGGCAATGTTTCACCGGATTCCGGCACATTACCGGCACCGGATCATGCAAAAGAAGAACCGGGGAATGTGACACCGCCACCCGCAGCAGATACGTCCGTTTCTGTTAAGGATATTAATGTCAAAGCAAAATCTGCAGTTAAAAATAATACGGTCAAAGTGAAGAATATTGCAGCAGTTTTGAAAAAAGAAATTACAAAGGCAGAAAAAGAACAGGGTGGCAGGATAAAAGACCTGTCTGTTGAAATAACTTTTGATACGGCAAAAGCCGGAAACTGGAAGAATCTGCATCTTGAAATGGACGGGCAGGCGGTAAATTTACTTGTCAAAAAGAATGTAAAAGAATTGAAGGTCAATGGTGGCAATGTAAATCTTACCTTTGATTCGAAGGCATTAAAAGAATTAAAGAAAGAAATGAATACAGCTGTGGTTATCAAAATGAAACAGGCTGACAAGAAAAATCTTTCTGCTAAGGCAGGGAAAATTATTGGAAAACGTCCGGTTTATGATTTTTCCGTCACAGGAATAAAGAAAAAGCAGTCGTCTATCCTGAAAAAGGGACGGATCAGGGTCGCTGTTTCCTATAATGCTTCGAAAAAGGAAAAAGACAAAAAGATTTTTGCATATAAAATTGATAAATACGGTGCAGCAGTTAAGATACCGGGATCTTATTATGATTCCGATACAAAGACCGTTAACTTTGTAAGCCGTGGGTTTTTCACAGTTGCAGTAGGCTGTGAAAAATGATGAAACATAAAAAATCATCGTTCACGTTAAAAAAACTGTAGTTCATGTCGAAAAAGACAAAAACCGGTTTTAACTTGGTATAATGATAGAGCTCATTTTAGTAAAAATAAGTTCATACCGTGAATGATGGAGGGGATAACAATCATCGTTTTAGAAGAAATATTAATGGCAAACGGATTGACCGTGTTAATGATGTGGTTCCTTTTGTTTTGCAGACGAAAGAACAGAGAGAGCCTTCATGTGGGAGATAAAATATATGATGGAATAGCAATCGTAAATTTAGTGGGTGCATTGTCTGAAACCATTGCTTTTCTCGTAGATGGAAAACAGTTTACTGGCAGCCGGCAGATTAATTATATCTCTAACAGCATATGCTTTATAGGGACAGTCAGTATGGGTATGCTTTGGTGTATGTACGTGGAATTGCGTATCTATCGAAATTATAAAAGAATGGTTCAAAAAGCAGGAGTGGAGATATTTCCCTGGCTGGTAGAAGTAATTATGGTTTTATGTAATCTGTTTGGAACAGGGATTATGTTTAAAATATCCGGGGAGAATGTATACCAGAGAACTGCCGGTGTGCTGGTGGGATATATTTCGCTTGTCATATATTTTGCTTACAGTATCTATCTGGTGTATCATTCCAAAAAACAAGGGGTTAACCTGAATTTTTTCCCGGTGATCTATTTCGTTGGTCCTTGTTTTGCAGGTGTGGTTATCCAGTTCCTTTTTTATGGAATTACATCATCATGGGTGCTGGTTGCGGTCGCATTGATATTTGTGCAGATGCAGTCATACGCAGAGAGTTTGTATATGGATGAGCTTTCCGGATTATATAATCGGAGATATTTTAATGCGGTGCTTGCGGAAAAGAAAATTGCAAGCCATAAATCCTTATATGGAATCATGATGGATGTAAACGATTTCAAGTGTATTAATGACAATTTAGGTCATAGTATGGGTGATAAGGCTATTTGTACGTTGGGAAATATACTCATCAGATCCATACCGGATGCTGGTATGGCAATCCGGTATGCGGGAGATGAGTTTATTGTGCTGCTGTCAGGTGTTGATACGGAGCGTGTCTTAGCGACAATGGAGGAGATTAACCGTAATCTGTCCCGGTTTAATGAATCCGGAATAGAACCGTTTCATTTAAGTGTTTCCATGGGATACACGGAATTTGGGACAGAAGATGATGCAGAAACTTTTTTAATGCATATGGATGAGAAAATGTATGAGGAAAAACGGAAATATCATATGCGAAAGAAATCAGCCGGTTTGGAAAATAAAGTATAGCATTACGTTCCTGCCATTTGTCCGATAACTGGTTGCAATGGCACAAGAAAAGAAAATATTATAATCATCAAACGAGTAGCAGACTGGTGTAAATCCGGTTTTGCTGCTCGTTTTTATATTTATGGTTATAGGCAGGGATGCTCCAGATTTCAAGATAGTAAATAACCGTGTTATGGTAAAGAATAACGGTTTCTCTCAAAAATATACAATTTAGACTTGAAAAATATAAAAATATATGCTAATTTATACAAAAAGAAATTTCGTAAAATTTCGTAATGAAGGGAGAAAAGCAAATGACAAGAAAACGTATAAGCGCATTGGGGATGGCAATGCTTATGCTTATCATGACAATCAGTACTGTAATACTTGATACAGTACCGGTCAAAGCGGATGGAGGTCCTGTGATAGAATTTCATTATCACAGGGCAGATGGTGATTATGATCCATGGTCTGTATGGATGTGGGCCGAGGGACAGGAAGGAAATGACTATCCTTTAGAGGCTAAGGATGGTGATGCAGTTGCCAGAATTGAAATTTCAGCCGGTGTGACTTCCGTAGGATTTGTTGTAAGAACACAGGATTGGGCGAAGGATTATGAAGAGGATCAGTTCATTGATATATCAGAAATGGTATCAGGAACTGTGATCGTTAAAGTCGAATCAGGTGTTGAGGGGTATACAAAGGAATACGGCGATGATGCAGTAAGGGGAATAAAGCTTAATACTGCAAAGTACAATGGGGATAAGATGATCACCGTCACAATGACTGGTGATATTGAAGGAGAACTTAAAAATGCCTTTAAGGTAGAAGGTAAAGATGGGGAAATTCAGATAGCAGATGTAAAAGAGGGAGATGATTCTACCTATACACTTACTCTGAAAGAGGAACTGGACAGTTCAAAGAGTTACCAGATTACATATGATGGTACCGTAAGTGATATCAGAATGCCAATCATATATTCAACAAAAGAATTTGAAGATGAGTATACATATGATGGAGATGATCTTGGTGCTACATGGAGTAAGGACAGCACAACATTTAGGGTGTGGGCACCTACTTCTGAAAAAGTTATGCTTAATTTATACGAGACAGGAGATCCGGACGATAAAGAGCCGAAAGAAAGCATTGAGATGAATGCCGATAAGAATGGAACATGGGTTGCAAAAGTGGATGGGGACTTAAATGGAACCTACTACACATACAGTTCAACAATCGACGGTTCAACAAAAGAAGCCTGTGATCCATATGCCAGAACGACTGGTGTAAATGGACAGCGTGCCATGGTAATCAATCTTGAAGAGACAAATCCTGACGGATGGGATAAGGATACCAATCCACATGCAGGAGAGAGCATTAATGATGCGATCATCTACGAATTACAGATGCGTGATTTATCAGCAGACAAAAGTTCTGGCATAAAAAATGTTGGTAAATTCCTTGAAATGACGGAGACCGGAACAAAGACCAAAGATGGTATTTCAACTGGAATTGATCATATTAAGGAACTTGGTGTGACACATGTGCATTTACTTCCAATCTATGATTTTGGTTCCGTAGATGAAGGAAACGATCAGTCGAATTTATATAACTGGGGATATGATCCGGTTAACTACAATGTACCGGAGGGTTCCTATTCTACAGATCCACACAATGGGGATGTGCGTGTAAAAGAGGCAAAACAGATGATTAAGTCTATGCATGATAACGGACTTAGCGTTGTAATGGATGTGGTATACAATCATGTTATGAGTGCAGATGATTTCTGTATCAATAAACTTGTTCCGGGATATTTTTCACGTATCAATGAAGACGGTTCGTATTCAAACGGCTCAGGGTGTGGAAATGATACAGCATCCGAGAGAAACATGGTACGGAAATATATTGTGGATTCCGTATGCTACTGGGCAGATGAATATCATATGGATGGTTTTAGATTTGACCTGGTTGGACTTTTAGATACCGATACAATTAATGAGATTGTAGAGGAAGTACACAAGACACATCCGGATGTCATTTTCTATGGGGAAGGATGGACCATGGAGACCGGTGTCACAAAAGATAATGTGACATTGGCTACACAGGGAAATTCCGCTTCCACTCCGGATTTCGCATTTTTCAACGACAATATGCGTGATGGATTAAAAGGAAGCGTATTTGATACTGCAACATTCGGATTCGTATCAGGAGCAACGAATGCAGAGAAGAAAATGGCAGATTCATTCATGGCAAACGAGTCATGGTGCAAGGAGCCAAGCCAGATTATCAACTATGCATCATGCCATGACAATAACACACTTTTTGACAGAATTGCAGGTTCTAAAACAACTTCGAGTGAAGAGGACATCATAAAGATGAATAATCTTGCAGCAGCATTTTATATGACTGCAGAAGGTGTGCCATTTTTGCAGGCAGGAGAGGAAATGCTTCGCACAAAGGTCAATGATGATGGAACATTCAATTCAAACTCATACAATGCAGGAGACGAAGTAAACAGCATTAAGTGGGATACATTATCCGACAAGAAATACGCAGATGTATTTGAATACTATAAGGGACTTATTAAGTTCAGAAAGGCACATCCGGCACTTCGATTATCTACATCAGAGGATGTGAAAAAATATGTAAAATCCGTAGAAGGACTTGGAGATAATATTGTAGGAATTAATATAAAGGGCGGTCAGAAAGATGAAAGTGCAAAAGAGATGTATCTTCTTTTTAATGCAAACACTGACAAGGCAAAAGTTACAATTCCGGAAGGAAAATGGAAAGTCTGCATAAACGGACAGAAAGCTGGCGTTGAGACAATCGAGACAATCAAGGGTGGCGAGTATACAATGGATGGTATCAGTGCACTTGTACTTGTAAAACAGGATGGTGCGGCCATGACGATTGTTATTGTTCTGATTGCAGCAGCGGTAGTTGTTGCGGCAGGAGTTGTTATTGTTGTAATGAAAAAGAAAAAAGCAAATAGATAATGAAGTTTATAATTAGTGTCTGCTTACTCAGCAGGCACTAATTATTTTGTATGGAATATCTGCATGACCCCATAAGTATGCGGCAAATGCGGAGCCGTGACCTTTCTCGACGGGCAGGAAAAATTCCGGCAGGTTGCGCACGTATTACACAATTGCTTGAGATTGGCGTGTGTTGTTGTATCCAGATGCAGGATCAGCGTTGCTGTCTTAAGCGGCCGGAGCATCTGCCCCTCGGTAAGCCGGATACCATCCGGGGCAAGCCGCCCATAAATCTGTGGGAGCAGGTCAAGGGAATAGGTATCTCCCAGAAAAGATAATTCTGCAAGATACAGGCGGCTCTGACGTTCTACCACATGTGCAAACTCTTCATAAGCCTTTGACAAAAGCAGCAGGCTGATGCAGTCCACAATGTAAGCCTCCTGGATCTGTTCATGGTTCAGATATAATTCCGACAGTTCATCCACTCCGTTTCCAAGCGTCACAAACCCATAGGCATAGTGAGGCAGAGAAACCCCGTCTAAATCCTGATCCAGAGAGTAATACGCATAGGATTCAACCAGGGGAAGAAGTGCCGTATAAATTGCCTGAATATGAGGCAGGTCATCTGGAGGGAAATGGAAACGGCTGCAAAATTCGTTCCAGTCACCGGAGGATAATCCGGGAGTAAGTTTACATTTCATGGGATGCATCCTCCTTATCGGAAGCAGCCATAACGGCTGCAATTTCCTGAAAGCGGCCCGTGACCTTATCATAGTTCTTTCGGTGATGGGGAAAGCCACAGTTTATGCAGGATTTGATGCCATTTTTTAAATATTCACAGTTTCCACCACAGGATTTCCCGAGTGTATAGAGGGGACAATAACAAAACAGGCAGTTAAAGTCCTCCTCCGGAATTCCTTTATGGCATGGAAAATATTCACATTTTTTATTTTGAAAAAACTTATAATATTCGCTCAAAATGGTTTCCTCCAATCAAAGCACAATCATAGCATAATTATATCGGAACAACAAGCGGATCGCAAGAAATGCGAA
>OLPV01002382.1_pt1 | contig 12410 bp, 7 predicted proteins | sample 1671961 | NCBI WGS metagenome assembly OLPV01 (sample SAMEA3136630, study PRJEB25190) | human gut metagenome | biome: human gut; feature: human-associated habitat; material: faeces | place: Austria | collected 2013
GATGAAGACCTTGCTCTGCTTCAGGCTGTCCACGCCGTTGGCGAGCTTGAAGCGGAGGGTCGGTTCCTTGGCGCTGGCGAGGAAAGTGACCCGCTGCTTGTAATCCGGGTCGGAACACAGCGCGCCCACGGCTTCGAAATTCAGATTGCTCAGGGTGAACAGCACGTCTCCGGACTTCTGGCGGATGTCCTTGATGCCGACTTGCCGTGCCTTCGCCCGGAGCAGGGCGATATCGATGAGATTCAGCACGCCCTTGGGCGGCTCGCCGTAGCGATCGACGATCTCGTCCAGCAGATCGTCGGCGTCCTCCTGAGAGCGGATGGCGGCCATGCGGCGATACAGGTCCATCCGTTCCTCGCCCCGGGAGACGTAGTCTTTGTCCACATTGGCGGTGACGTTCAGGTCGGCGGTGCATTCCGGTGCCTTGGGGGCTTCGCCCTTTTCCTCCAGAACTGCCTCGTCCAGCAGCTTGAGGTACATGTCATAGCCCACGCTGGACATATGACCGGACTGCTCGGCGCCTAAGAGATTGCCCGCGCCCCGGATTTCCAAGTCCCGCATGGCGATTTTGAAGCCGGAGCCGAATTCGGCAAAGTCCCGGATGGCGGAAAGCCGCTTCTCGGCGACCTCGGTGAGATTCTTCTCCGGACGGTAGGTGAAATAGGCATAGGCGTGGCGGGTGGAGCGTCCCACCCGACCGCGAAGCTGATGGAGCTGGCTCAGGCCGAACCGGTCGGCGTTTTCGATGATGAGGGTGTTGGCGTTGGGAATGTCCAGACCGGTTTCGATGATGGTGGTGCATACCAGCACCTGAATCTCGCCCTCGGCCATGGACTGCATCACGTCTCCCAGCGCGTCCTCGCCCATCTGGCCGTGGGCGACGCCCACGCTGATGCCCGGAATCCGGCGTTTGATCGCGGCGGCGCACTGGTCGATGGTTTCGGTGCGGTTGTGCAGATAGTAGACCTGCCCGCCCCGTTCGATTTCACGGCGGATGGCGTCGTCCACAATGGGCTCGCTGTATTCCATCACGAAGGTCTGCACGGGATAGCGGTCGGCGGGGGGCTGCTCGATGGTGGACATGTCCCGGATGCCGGACAGCGCCATGTTCAGCGTCCGGGGAATGGGCGTAGCGGAGAGGGTCAGCACGTCCACGCCCTTGGAAAGCTCCTTCAGCCGCTCCTTATGGCTGACGCCGAAGCGCTGCTCCTCGTCCACAATGAGCAGACCCAAATCCTTGAACTGGACGGTTTTTTGCAGCAGCTTATGGGTCCCGATGATTAAGTCAACGGAACCGGCGCGGAGCTTCTGTAAGGTCTGCTGCTGCATTTTCGGGGTGCGAAAGCGGCTGAGCACGTCGATGGTGACGGGGAAGCCCCGGAAACGCGCCACGGCGGTCTGGTAATGCTGCTGGGCAAGCACCGTGGTGGGAACCAGAATCGCCACCTGCTTGCCGTCCATGACGGCCTTCATCACGGCGCGGAGGGCAACCTCGGTTTTGCCGAAGCCCACGTCGCCGCAGAGAAGACGGTCCATGGGGATGGGGGACTCCATGTCGTGCTTGATGTCCGCGATGCAGCGAAGCTGGTCGTCGGTCTCCGGGTAGGGGAAATTGTCCTCAAATTCCTTCTGCCATGGGGCGTCGGCGGAGAAAGCGTAGCCGGACTGGCGCTTCCGGGCGGCGTAGAGCTGGATCAGCTCCCCAGCCATGTCCTTGGCGGCCTTGCGGGCTTTGGCCTTTGTCTTCTGCCAGGCGTCGGAGCCGATTTTGTTCAGCTTGACATTGCTGTCTTCCCCACCGCCGCCGATGTATTTGCTCACCAGATCCAGCTGGGTGGCGGGGACAAACAGGGTGTCGCTGCCCTGATAGGCGATTTTGATATAGTCCTTGACCGCGCCGTCCACCTTGATCTGCTCCATGGCCACGAACCGGCCAATGCCGTAATTCTCGTGAACCACCAGATCGCCGGGGGTCAGGTCGGTGAAGGAATTCAGCTTCTGGCGGTTAGTGGAGCCGGTTTTTTTCGCGGGTTTCCGCTTCGGCTCGCTCCGGGCAATCAGCTGCCCCTCCGTCAGAACGGCGATTTTGGACAGGGGATACTCCATGCCGAAGGGGAGCGTGCCCTCCGTCAGCAGGATCTGGCCGGGCTTGGGCAGGGTGGTCAGGGGAATGCACTGGAATGCGGACAGCCCCTTCTCGTGAAGCAGCTGCTGTAACAGCTCCGCCCGGCGGCGGGTGCCGCAAAGCACCAGACTGCCGAACTCCATTTTCTGATAGTGACTCAGGTCGGAGACGGCGGTGTCCAGATTGCCGCCGTAGCCGGGAAGCTGCTTGGCGGTGAGGGGGTACAGCTGCTTTGGGGGGCAGTCCTCCGGGTAGGAGGTGCCGCCGAAGGCATCAAAATAGACGACGGTTTTCTTCCGGAGAGTTTTGCAGAAGTCCTCCCACTGGCACACATAGTCGCAAAGCTCTCCGGCCACCAGACCGGCTTGCAGGAGACTGTCCAGCTGCATCCCCATCTCGTCACTGCGGCTTCGGGCGGCGCGGTGCAAGCTCGATTGGTCACAGAGCACCACCAGGGCATCTTCCGGAATGTAGTCGGCAGCGGTTGCCATTTCCGGATAAATCAGAGCCATATACCGGTCGGAAGCCGGATTGTGCAGGTTATTTTCGTATTTCTCTAAGTCCCGGCTCAGGGTGGTGACGAGAAGCTCGTTGACGTTTTTTCGCCGCTTCTGCCGGGCAATCAGATTTGTCAGGTCGTGGCACAGGCCGCCCAGACCTCTGGGGTGGAGCCCTGGCTGGGTCTCGCCTACGGGCAGGACGGTGACGCATTCCGTGTTTTCGTTCCGCCGCTGGGTCTGGGGGTCAAAATAGCCCATGGTATCCAGCTCATCGCCGAAGAACTCCGCCCGGATGGGCTGGTCGTTTGCCGGGGAGAAGATGTCCAGGATGCCGCCTCGGAGGGCGAACTGTCCCGGCCCTTCCACCATGCCGCAGCGGCTGTAGCCCGCGGCCACCAGCCGGGCGGTCAAATCGTCCATGGAGTATTCCTTGCCAATTTCCAGCCGGAAGGAAGCTTCCTTCAGGATTGCCGGAGGCATGGTGCGAAGGCTCATAGACTCCCAGCTCATAATCTGAATGGGGGTACGCCCCAGACACAGATCATAGAGCTGACGAAGCCGCTTCTGCTCCCAAGAGCGGGACACCACGGCGGCATCGTAGAGCGTCAACTCCCGGCCGGGCAGAATCGGCACATCCGCTTCCAGAAAGCTCTTCAGCTCTTCCTGAAGCCGCCGGGCGGCAATGTCGTCCTGACACAGGAGCACCATGGGTCTCCCCAGCTCCCGACAGAGCCCGGCTAAGATATGGCTGCGGTTAATTTGGCCGATGCCGGTGATGGCAACGTTTTCTCCCTGCCGGAGGCTTTCCAGAGCCCCGGTGTATTCGGGCATTTTTTTCAGCAGGGAAAACAGCTGTTCGATCATTTCTTCACCTCATTTTTCGGAACGCGGCAACGCGGAAAGAGAAGTTTCTTCTCTTTCCGTGAGTTTGAAAAATACAAATTCCAGAGAATTACAAAGGCTGGAATCTATGCGATTTTTTACGACAAAAGTGTATGGGCGGCCATTGGCCGCCCGAAAAGGAGCGGTTTTGCGCATAACAAATGACAGAATTCTCGGACGGCCAATGGCCGCCCCTTCATTCCATTTCGGGGAAATGAATTCATTTATGGGGTCAGGGATGGGAGCCATTAAACCGATTGGCAGCCTCGGGAACGCCTTTGTCGATGATAGCAAGTGCCGCCTGACCGGCGTTTTCCAGAGACACGGCCATAGCCTTTTCGTCCAGGGCAGAGAAGCTGCCCAGCACCCAATCCGCCAGATCGTAGTCCGGGTTAGGCTTGGCACCAACGCCGATTTTCACCCGGGGGAAGTCCTGGCTGCCCAACTCCTGGATGATGGATTTGATGCCGTTGTGTCCTCCGGCAGAACCCTCTGCCCGAACCCGCAGACGTCCGGGAGCCAGGGAGATATCGTCAAACAGGACGATCATTCGCTGGGGCGGAATTTTGAAGAAGGCGGACAGCTGCACTACGGACTTACCGGACAGATTCATATAGGTCTGGGGCTTGAGAAGGTACAGCTTGATGCCGTTGTAGGTTGTCTGGGTGTAAAGTCCCTGAAATTTCAGCTTATCCACCTTGGCGTTCAGCTTTCCGGCCAGAATGTCCAGGGCCCGGAAGCCGCAGTTGTGCCGGGAACGTTCATATTCCTTACCGGGATTGCCCAGACCCACAATGAGCCAGGCATCCTGGGGTGTGCTCTTGAACATAGTCTATGCTCCTATAATCTTTATGATTTCCGGTTATTATACCACGGAAAACGGAAGAAAGGCAATATCTGTTTCAAACAAAAAAACGATGGGAATCCCATCCCTTTCTGTATGGTAAACGAAATTTTGTTTGAAAAACATCTTGAGACTTTTCTTCTGATGTGCTATACTGAACGGAACGAATCCTGAAAAATAAGGGGTAACAGAATGAACGATACAATCCGCATTCAGGGTGCCAGAGAAAACAACCTGAAAAACGTGAATTTGACCATTCCCAGAGACAAGCTGGTGGTGTTTACCGGCCTTTCCGGTTCCGGAAAATCCAGCCTTGCCTTTGATACCATCTATGCCGAAGGCCAGCGCCGGTATGTGGAGAGCCTGAGCTCCTACGCCCGGCAGTTCCTGGGTCAGATGGATAAGCCGGATGTGGATTCCATTGACGGTCTGTCCCCGGCCATTTCCATTGACCAGAAGACCACCTCCAAGAATCCCCGCTCCACCGTGGGCACGGTGACGGAAATCTACGATTATCTGCGTCTATTATGGGCTCGGGTTGGCGTGCCCCACTGCCCCAAGTGCGGCAAGGAAATTCGCCGCCAGACCATCGACCAGATCGTAGACCGGGTGGAGGCACTGGGGGAGGGAACCCGTTTCCTGGTGCTGTCCCCCATCATCCGGGGGAAGAAGGGCGAGCATAAGAAGGTGTTCGAGGATGCCAAGAAGTCCGGCTTCGCCCGGGTACGGGTGGACGGCATCCAGTATGACCTGACCGAGGAAATTCCCTGCGAGAAGAACAAAAAGCACACCATCGAGCTGGTGGTTGACCGGCTGGTGCTGAAAGAAGGCCTGCGCCGCCGCTTGACGGACTCCATTGAAACCGCCTGCAATCATTCCGGAGGCCTTGTCACCATTGAGCTGCCCAAAACCGGGGAGGAGCTGAGCTTTTCTCAGAACTATGCTTGTGAGGACTGCGGCATCAGTCTGACGGAGCTGGAGCCGAGGATGTTCTCCTTCAACAATCCCAGCGGTGCCTGCCCCAGCTGTATGGGTCTGGGCTTCCGGCTGGTGGCGGATGAAGATCTGGTGATTCCCGACCGGGACAAGTCCATTCTGGACGGGGCCATTCAGGCCTCCGGCTGGTCCAGTGCCCGGACGGATTCCGTGTTCCGGATGTATTTTGAGGCTCTGGCTCAGAAGTACCACTTTTCCCTGTCCGTTCCCGTGAAGGAGCTGTCTGACGAGGCCATGCGGGTAATTCTCTACGGCACCGGCGGGGAAAAGCTGCGGATGACTTACAACCGGGGCAACGGCATGGGGGTGCTGGAGCAGCCCTTCGAGGGCATTCTGAACAACATCTCCCGGCGGTTCCGGGAGACCCAGTCCGACGCCGCCCGGAAGGAGCTGGAAGAGTGCATGTCCAGCGCACCCTGTCCCCAGTGCGGCGGCAACCGACTGTCGGACATTGCCCGGGCGGTGACGGTGGGCGGCCTGGGCATCATGGACTTTTGCGCCCTGAGCGTCGAAAAAGAGCTGAAATTCATGAATGACCTCCGCTTGGAGGGAAATATGGCGGTGATTGCCCAGCAGATTGTGAAGGAAATTCGCTCCCGGCTGCAATTTCTGTCGGACGTAGGTCTGGGCTATCTGACCCTGGCCCGTTCCTCCGGTACCCTGTCCGGCGGCGAAAGCCAGCGGATTCGGCTGGCTACTCAGATCGGTTCCTCCCTGATGGGGGTCCTGTACATTCTGGACGAGCCCTCCATCGGTCTGCATCAGCGGGATAATGACAAGCTGCTGGAAACGCTGAAGCATCTGCGGGACATCGGCAACACCCTGATTGTGGTGGAACACGACGAGGACACCATGCGTGCGGCGGACTTCATCGTGGACGTAGGCCCCGGAGCGGGAAGCCACGGCGGCGAGATCGTTGCCGCGGGCACGGTGGATGAGATCATCGCTTGCCCCCGTTCCATCACCGGCCAATATTTGTCCGGGGTGAAGAAGATTCCCGTGCCCACCACCCGACGGGTCGGAAACGGCCAGTACCTGACCGTCCGGGGAGCCTCGGAGAACAACCTGAAGAACGTGGATGTGAAGATCCCCCTGGGTACCTTCACCTGCGTCACCGGCGTGTCCGGCTCCGGCAAGTCCAGCCTGGTCAACGAGGTGCTGAATAAGACCCTGCTTGCCAAGCTGAACCATGCCCGCACTCGCCCCGGCACCTGCCGGTGCGTGGAAGGCATCGACCAGCTGGACAAGGTCATCGACATCGATCAAAGCCCCATCGGCAGGACCCCCCGTTCCAATCCGGCCACCTATACAGGCCTCTTCAACGATATCCGGGATCTGTTCGCCTCCACCAACGACGCGAAAATCCGGGGCTACGGCCCGGGGCGGTTCAGCTTCAACGTCAAGGGCGGCCGGTGCGAGGCTTGCTCCGGCGACGGCCTGGTGAAAATTGAAATGCACTTCCTGGCGGATGTGTACGTTCCCTGCGAGGTCTGCCACGGCGCCCGTTATAACCGGGAGACCCTGGAAGTCCAGTATAAGGGGAAGAACATCGCCCAAGTGTTGGACATGACCGCTGAGGAAGCGGTGGATTTCTTCGAGAATCTGCCGAAGATCCGCAGAAAGGCACAGACTTTGGTGGAGGTGGGCCTGGGCTATGTGAAGCTGGGTCAGTCCAGCACCACCCTGTCCGGCGGCGAGGCTCAGCGGGTGAAGCTGGCCACGGAGCTGGCTCGGGTGTCCACAGGCCGAACCATCTATATTCTGGACGAGCCTACGACAGGCCTTCACGCGGCGGACGTGCACAAGCTTATCGAGGTTTTGCAGCGGCTTGTGGATGCGGGAAATACGGTGCTGGTCATCGAGCACAATCTGGACGTGATCAAAACTGCAGATCATATCATCGACCTGGGCCCAGAGGGCGGCGACGGCGGCGGATACATTGTCGCCACCGGCACCCCGGAGGAGGTCGCCCAGGTTCCTGAAAGCTATACCGGCCAGTATCTGAAAAAGTACCTGTAAAATGTTCGTAGAAACGAAAAAGGCTCCCCTTGCTGATCAAGGGGAGCTGGCAAAAATCTTTGATTTTTGACTGAGGGGATCAGAACTTGCATTTTTCTGAGTAGATAAATGTTATCGACAGGCATAACGGGTCGATGAGGGCATCGACCCCTACTAGAGCCTATCTGACCGTGTATGCTGTGCAACCTCATATTTCCTTTTTATAAAGCGAAACCGGCAGACAGTCTGAAAGCTCCGTCAGAGCGTGATCCCGCTCTCCGGCGTAGTCGATGCGCATGATGGGAGACCGGAGAACTCCGGCGGTTTCCCGGCGCAGGGCAATGGTCAGGGTGACCCGAGTGCCCCAGCCCTCCGGCTGGTCGATGAGCACCGCGCCCCCGTGAGCGGCTGCCGCCGAGCGCACCAGCACCATGCCCAGACCCAGCCCGAACCGACTGTCCTCAATGCCCGGCTGGCGCAGATACCGGCTGAAGAGATTCCCTTGAATCTCCTGGGCAATGCCGGGGCCGTTGTCCCATACGCTCAGCCGCAGAGACGTTCCTCCTGTGAAGAGCGTGACTCGGACGATGCCGCCCTTGGGAGTGAACTTGAAAGCGTTGGACAGCAGATTCAGCACTGCCCGCTCCAGCAAATCCCGGTCGGCAAGGCACAGAAGGGGCTTGGACAGCCCCTGATACTCCAGGCGGATTCCGGCGGCCTGGGCAAAAACAGCGGTTTTCTCGAACAATTCATCAAAAAACGCAGTTAAATCCGCCGTCTCCATCCGGGCATTTCCCGGCCAGCGTCCCGCGTCGGACATATTTCCCACCAGACGAAGCAGCTGGTACAGCCCCCGATTCAGGGCAGCTGCCTGGGGATTGTTTTCCTCGCGCATTGCCTGAACCCCGTGCATGACCGCCGACAGGGGAGAGCGAAGCTCCCGGGCGGCCAGGGACAGTGCCTGTAAGGCGGTGTCTCCGTTGTCCGACTCCAGAGTAAACACATCCGCAGAGCCGTCTTTGGTCACGCAGCCCTGGAAGGTGGTGTCGGATAGGTTCAGCTGCACATACAGACATCCGGTTTGAAAGTTCTGGTAGCTTTCCAGCCCGGAGGCGATGAGCGGCGCAATGTCCATGCCCGGCTCCAGCAACAAACCCTGGGCAGCGGCGTTGACCTGGGTAATCCGACCCTCTTCCACATAGAAACCCGGGCGGATCAGCAGATTCAGCCAATCCCGCAGTTCTTTGTTCTTCTCCATAATGCCCTCCCAATTCACTTCCAGTTTGCGCAGTATTTCCGAAAACTTACCCGGCGCAATTCGACAGTATCCCTATCATAGCGGGAAATGACCAAAATAGCAAGGGGGATTTTTTATGGCAAATCCGTCAACCCATAAGGGGCACCGGGAACGACTGAAAAATCGGTTTCTCGGTACAGGTCTGGACAGCTTTACGGACGTGCAGGCCTTGGAGCTGCTGCTGTTCTACGCCATCCCCATGAAGGACACCAATCCCATTGCCCATGCTCTTCTGAACCGGTTCGGCAGCCTTTCTCAGGTGCTGGACGCCCCGGTGGAGGAGCTGAAGAAGGTGCCGGGAATCAGCGACCACGCGGCAGTGCTGCTGCATTTGACCACGGAGCTGGCCAGATTTTACCAGGTGGACAGCGCCCAGCGGGTGGAGGTGCTCACTTCATTAGATGCCTGCGGAGCCTATTTGGTGCCTCGGTTCTTTGGCCGGAAGGTGGAGACGGTGTTCCTCCTTTGCCTGGACGCCAAGTGCAAGGTGCTCTGCTGCCGCCAGATCGGGGAGGGGAGCGTGAACGCCGCCAGCATTTCCGTGCGCAAAGTGGTGGAAACCGCCCTGAATGCCAACGCCACCTCGGTGGTGCTGGCCCACAATCACCCCAGCGGCGTGGCTCTGCCCTCGGCGGACGATGTCCAGACCACCCAGCGGATTGCCCAGGCCCTCCACGCGGTGGACATTGTGCTGATCGACCACATTGTGGTTGCCGAGGGAGACTACATTTCCATGGTGCAGTCCGGCTATTCCTTTGAGCCGGGGCTGCTGCCCTGAGGAGGAACAATATGGATCATTTCAAACTGGTATCCGAATACAAGCCCTCCGGCGATCAGCCGGAGGCCATTGAAAAGCTGGTGAACGGTGTCAACTGGGGACTGCATGAGCAGACCCTGTTGGGCGTTACCGGCTCCGGCAAGACCTTCACCATGGCCTCCGTCATTGAGAAGGTGAATCGTCCCACTCTTGTGCTGGCTCACAACAAGACCCTGGCTGCCCAGCTTTGCAGCGAGTTCCGGGAGTTTTTTCCGGAAAACGCGGTGGAATATTTCATTTCCTATTACGATTACTATCAGCCTGAGGCCTATATTGCCCATACGGACACCTACATCGAGAAGGATTCTTCGGTGAATGAGGAGATCGACCGGCTGCGCCACAGCGCTACCTCCGCCCTCTTTGAGCGGCGGGACGTGATCGTGGTCAGCTCCGTCAGCTGCCTGTACGGTCTGGGCGACCCCATCGACTATAAAAGCATGGTGATCTCCCTCCGGGTAGGCCAGGAGTATCCCCTGGACGAGGTGCTCAAGAAGCTGACGGAAATCCGCTACGAGCGAAACGACCTGGATTTCTCCCGGAACAAGTTCCGTCTCCGGGGGGACACGCTGGAGATTTATCCGGCCTATTGGTCGGGACGTGCCATCCGGGTGGAGTTTTTTGGGGATGAAATCGACCGGATCAGCGAAATCAATGCGGTTTCCGGCATTGCTGAGCGGTTTGTGGAGCATGTGGCCATCTATCCCGCCAGTCACTATGTGGCCTCCAAGGAAAAGCTTCACCGAGCGATGCTGGAAATTCAGCGGGAGTGCGACGACCAGGTGGCCTTCTTCCGAGCCCACGACAAGCTGATTGAGGCCCAACGAATTGCCCAGCGTACTGCCTACGACCTGGAAATGCTGACGGAAATCGGCTTTTGCAGCGGAATCGAGAATTATTCCCGGGTGATTCAGGGTCGGGCGCCGGGTACGCCGCCTACCACGCTTTTGGATTATTTTCCCAAGGATTTCCTCATGTTCATCGATGAAAGCCATGTGACCCTGCCCCAGTGCCGGGCCATGTACGCCGGGGACCGGAGCCGGAAGGATGCCTTGGTGAATTACGGTTTCCGGCTGCCCTCGGCCTACGATAACCGGCCTCTGAACTTCCCGGAGTTTGAGCAGAAGATCAACCAGGTGATTTATGTATCCGCGACCCCTGCCGACTATGAGCGAACCCGTTCCGGTCAGATTGTGGAGCAGGTGATTCGGCCTACCGGACTTCTGGATCCACAGGTGGAGGTTCGTCCCATCGAGGGGCAGATTGACGACTTGATCGGAGAAATTAACGCCCGCTCCGCCAGGAACGAACGGGTGCTGGTGACTACCCTGACCAAGAAAATGGCAGCGGATTTGACGGTCTACCTGCAAAAGGCGGGTATCAAGGTGCGCTACATGCACTCAGACATCGGTGCCATGGAGCGCATGGAGATCATCCGGGATCTGCGGATGGCGAAATTCGATGTTCTCGTGGGCATTAACCTCCTGCGTGAGGGTCTGGACTTGCCGGAGGTGAGCCTGGTTGCCATCCTGGACGCGGATAAGGAGGGCTTCCTGCGCAGTGAGACCAGTCTGATTCAGACCATCGGTCGGGCGGCTCGGAATGCCGAGGGCAAGGTTATTCTCTACGCCGACACGGTAACCCCCTCCATGCGGGTTGCCATGGACGAAACCGCCCGCCGCCGGGAGATTCAGGACGCCTACAACAAGGCTCACGGCATCGTGCCCAAGACCGTCATCAAGTCCGTCCGGGATCTGATCGAGATTTCCTCTCCCACCGCTGAACGCAGGGGCAGAACTGGCGTGAAGATGACGAAGGTGGAGAAGGAGAAGGAAATCGCCCGTCTGGAGAAGCAGATGAAGGAAGCCGCCAAGATGATGGAATACGAGTACGCCGCCGTCTTACGGGATCAGATCATCGAACTCCGGGGAAACGGAATGTAATTCCCAAGCCTTCCCCTGGGAGGGTGGCGCTCCGCGCAGCGAATCAGAATCACTATGATTGCCGGTGGCAATCATACCATAATATACAGGTGGCTCGAAGAGCCGGATGAGGTCGCTTCTTAGGAATTCTCGGCCAGAGATTGTAGGGGACGATGCCCACATCGTCCCAAAACAGAAGCCTGTGCGCATGTTCCTAGACTCCATAAATGTTTCGACTCTGGATCCTCCGGAGGCAATGTTCTTGTCCCGGCAAGAACATTGAGAAGAAGCCGGCTTAAGGGGCGCTGCCGAAAAGCCGCCCCCTTAAGAATCCCCCGGCCGCTCCGCCGGAGGCACGTCAGAATCTTTTGGGTTGCTATGGGTGGTTTTATCGGGGCGCTTACAGTATACGCACAGGCTTTCGTCTCGGGACGATAAGAGCACTGTCCCGAAGGGACACCGCACCTATTCACTATTCACTATTCACTCTTCACTTTTCTCTATTCATTAAAAACTGGGCGCGGGGCATTTGCCCCGCGCCCGTGTTCTCTTATCAGTCCAGATCGTCCCCGTCATCGCCGGTGGTGAGAATCTCCCCGTAGCGCACCCGCCGGTGAACCTTCACTTCCTCCACCTGCTTGTGAACCAGCTCCTTGACCATCAGCGGCTCCTTGATGTTCTTCATCACCAGGGTAGGCCGGGTCTTGTCGGAGGAAATCACCGTCACCGTGCCCACGCCGAAAAGCCTCTGCCACAGGGAGCGGTGGGTATCGATATCCCGAACCCGGTACAGCAGCACCTCGTCATCCCGGATGTTCAGGAAGCCCTCGGTGACAAACAGCCGATCCTCGGACAGGCTGTACTTGGTGAAGCTGATGGGCAGCCCCAGATGACGCTTCCGATCCTGCCACAGGTACTCAATCTTGATAGCCATAGTGTTTCCTCCCGTTTTTTCTTTGAGGCAGCACCGCACAATTGTGTCTGTGCGCTTCGGCGGATCTTTTCCGCCAATTCGGCGGTTTGAAAAGTTCG
>OLPV01002391.1_pt1 | contig 12395 bp, 9 predicted proteins | sample 1671961 | NCBI WGS metagenome assembly OLPV01 (sample SAMEA3136630, study PRJEB25190) | human gut metagenome | biome: human gut; feature: human-associated habitat; material: faeces | place: Austria | collected 2013
TTCAACTGTTTGATTCTATGGACGATTTGTTTTTCAATATTTATAAATCCAAATGAACTTATATATATAAATGTAAATATTATTACATATGAGTATCTAAAATAATAACTTGTCGAATTTTTAAATAATGAAAACAATATAAATAGTGGTGTATAATAACATGTTGTAATCATAACTATTAGCATTAAACAAGATATAATCTTCTTTTTCATAGATATATTTTTTGAAGTAATCATACATAAAAATCCAATTACAGGAAAAGCTCCACAATATATTGAAAGTGATTGTGATGTGCTAACCGAACCTATATGATAATTAGCAATTGTACTTATTATATTTCCGTAAAATTCATTTTTTATCATTGCTATATCAAATGTACCGCCTTTTCCACCCATTAGAGAAAATACTACAGGGACAAATAAAGCTCCTGATATCAATACTCCTACAAACATAGCTAATGCATAAATAACACAAGTTTTAAGATTTTCTTTAATTTTTTGTTTTATTTCTATATTTTTAATGATTAATTCAAATATAAAATAAAATGCTGAAAATACACAATTTATTCCTCCAGTATACCAATTAAAGATTATAGATAAGCCAATAGAAATGCTTAAAAAATGTATTTTTTTCTCTCTTATTACTTTATCAATTCCCCAACATATTAATGGTAACATATATATTCCATCTAACCACATAACATTGGATGCCTGCGCTATACTATATTGCATTAAAGAATAAGATACAGATAAAACTATATTAATTAATGGATTTATTTTTTCATAAAATCTTTTCTTTAAGAAATAAGAAAATGTAAATGATGCAATTGATAATTTTAATAAAATCGCAATATTTAGAAATACATTTTTATCATTTATAAATTTTAACAACAAATTTATAGGTGATGCCAAATAATATCCAAAAATTCCTATTGCAGATCCTCCTATTGCTGTATTAAAGCTATAAAACATACTATCTTTTCCACATAAAATATTTTGTAAAAATGAAAAGAAGTCTAAATATTGTATTTGCGCATCCATTACAGCAAACGATTTATCTCCAAATGGTGCATATTTAAATATTATATATGCTAATAGTACTATTAGCATGGTCGAAAACAATGAAATAATACTTGTATATTTCTTTACTTTTTTATGCATTGCTATAATTCACCTTTCTCTTTTATTCTTATATCTATTTAAAAAATATATTTATTGCACTTTTCAACTCAGTATATGCTTTTTTACTTATTTCTTCTATCTCTTCATTTGTGCTATATCTATTACTTTTGTTTTTTAATAATTTTTCTACATTTTCAGCAGGTATGCTACTACTAAAATTTATCATGTTATCTGAAAATTTATAAAAATCTCTTAACCAATGCATTTTATTTTCATAATGTCTATGCTTATTTAATATTATTGTAAGAATATTTTTATTTAGAATATTCGAAATTAATGTAATATGATATCTCATACTTATTATTACATCATTTTCATTAATTATTTGACAAGTTTCATTTATATCATTAGGAAATTTCGTTATTCTTTGGACTTTGTCTGGAATTTTATCTATTATTTTATTATACATATTATAATCCACATTTTCTTTATTATAGGATTGTATAAAATTAACTTCGTAATTTACTCCGCCTACTATCTAAATATTTGTATATGTTTCTTGTTAGTTGAATTAATTCTTCAATATTATTATTATAGTCAACATAACTTATTCCGATTTTTAATTTTTTTACATTTTTTTCTTCATTTATTGTTACCTTATTAAATACATTGGCCCATACAATGTCCTCAACAATTTTTACCTTTTCTACATTGATTTTAGATTTTTTTAAAACTTCTAAACTATTAATATCTCTAAGCGAAAAATACGTGGAATTATTTACTATATAATTTAATTTTTCAATAAATTCTTTATTTTTTAATTCTGAATTTGTACTCAATCCATACAACATTACTCTTTTTTCAAATGCAATAAATCTCATTGATAAATTTACTAATATTTTTCCTAATGTTATTTCATTTTTACTTTCATAATCAATGTCGTCTAATAATGCTCCACCAGAAAAAATTAATGAGTCATATTCTATCGCAAGTTTATTGTAATCCATTACATTTGTTGGATAATGTATAAATTCACATTTTTCATATTGTGTTATGTCGATCTCGGGATTATCACACAACATTACTGTTATTCTGAAGTTTCCAACTTTATTTATTTCTCTCATCATTGTTTGTAGCATTAATTCATCACCTAAATTTTTTGCTCCAAAGAAACCACATATTAGGACTTTATGTTTTTTTTCATTATTGCAATTTATTTGAATTCCATCAATATTATAATATTTAAATTTATTATACATATCTATATTATTTTTTAATAACTTTTCAAGATTTTCTATAGTTTTATTTGACAATTCATTTATATCCGCTATTTCTGTTCTAATTTTATGCAATTTTTTGTTTTCTTCTTCCATTTTGTAATTGAGTTCAATTATACTTTTATATGATTCGATATTACTTTCATTCAGATTTTCAATTTTTTCTTCAATTTCATTTTGCTTATTCTCAAGCTTGCTAAAATCATAATTTAGAAGCTTACTCGATTTTGTAATATAACTCTTTATCTTTCCCACAATAAAACTCCTTATTTTCACTTTTATTTTATTTTATTAAGTAACATAAAGTTTCCTTTGGTCTTTCTTAATGCAATTATTCTTTTATTAATGATTTTTTCACTATTATAATATTCAGGATATTTCTTTAACTTATCATCAAATTCTATAAAAGGATTTTTCTCTTTATATAGTTCAGTTACAATCCAATACATTGTATAACATAGGTTTATTACCATATGTTTTTCAATATAATTTTGTTTTTCCTTTGACAAACTATCTTTTCTAGCATTATATTCTTCAATTATTCTCATACACACTTTTTCTAATTGTTTTACATTTTTCTTATAAGACTCTGGTGACACAGATTGTCCTGCTCTTCCCAAATAATAACTATAAATATATAATGGATAAAAAGTCACAGTATTGCTTACAAATGTTCCCATTAAATTAAATTCATTGTCTACATAAAAACAGTGTTCATCAATTTTAAACTTTAAATTTTGCAATAAATTTGTCTTATAAGTTGTAGTATGAAGAAGTGGTCCCCAATCTATTTTTTCATTTTCCGGTACACATATTTCATCAAATTTATATTTATACCCTGGTATCATGTTTTTATATAAATCAGTTTTTTTATACTCGCCGTTAACAGCAAAATCTTCATAATATTCAGTAAAAATCATGTCTGAATCTTCGCTTTCAATAAATTCCATAAATTTATCTAATTGATTAATTACATAATAATCATCCCCATCAAGTAATCTAAAATATTTTCCTGTTGCTAATTCTATACCTTTATTAATTGTAGATCCATGTCCTCCATTTGGCTTGTCTATCATTCTAATAATGCTTTGATTTTTTCCTTTATAATATCTATTTATAAATTCTTCCACAACTTCTACAGTATTATCTTTAGATCCATCATTTATAACCAAAACTTCAAGTTTATTTGCATATTTTGATCTTAGCAAATTACATAATATTTGAATAATAAAACTTGATACATTATATGAAGCTATACTAATCGACAATAATGGTTTATTACTTATCTCTGGAATTTCTATCTTTTCAACTTTGTTAAATTCTTTTATCATTTTCACATCGCTCTTACCTTCAGAAATTATATCTACATTGTTTAATTTTATATTATTTACTTTTTCAAATATTTCTTTCTGTTTTAAGTTCATAAATATAAATTTAAAATTTTCTCTTGTGTTATATGATTCTATATCAGAATTTTCTTGAATATGATATTTATCAGTAACACCTTTTATATCACAGTTTAAATCATCGCCATATGAATATAATATTATTTGAGTATCCTTAATATCAACAGCATTCAAAATCTTATAATATGTTAACACTGGTTTATGAATCAAAATTTTCTTATATTTCTTCTTTAGTAATAAATTTCTAACTTGATTATATCCTGTTCTTAGTATGTTAATATTATCAAATTGATAAGAATAAGTATCTGCTATAAAATAATCGTTTGCAACAACAACATCTATTTTTAATCCTTCTTTTAAATATTCTTTTACTCTCCTATATATTTCTATATTTATATTTTTAAACTCGTTTGAAGGGAAATCTGGTACAAGCACTAAAATATCATTTTTAGCAAAATTATATATTTCCTTATTTAAATCTTCATCGCTTTTACTCTTTATTTCTTTTTTTATCAATTTTTTAAATTTATTAATCATACTAAATTCCTCCTAAAATTTTTACTTTAACTCATTACTAACAATATTCATTGCCTCTTTTATTACATCATCCATATCATAATATTTATATGAAGCCAATCTACCTCCGAAAATAACATTTTTCTCTTTATTAGCTAAAGCTCTATATTTTTCAGCAAGCTCATTATTTTTTTCATCATTTATTACATAATAAGCTTCTTTTTCTGGAGTCCAGTCATCAGGATATTCATATGTTATTACAGTTTTTTTACTTGATTGTGTTGTATCAAAATGCTTATGCTCTATAACTCGTGTATATGCAACTTCTTTGCCTGTATAATTAACAACAGCATTTCCTTGATAATTTTCTTTTTCTATAATTTTTGTATCAAATTTTAATGATCTATATTCAAGTCTGCCTAGTTTATATTCAAAGTATTCATCCAACATTCCAGTATATATCACCTTTTCGGCAATTTCGTTCCATTCTTTTCTGTTATCAAAATAATTCGTATTTAATCTTACTTCTATTCCCTCAAGCATTTTTTCAACCAGTTTTGTATACCCCCCAATTGGTATTCCCTGATATTTGTCGTTAAAGTAATTATTATCATATATTAATCTGACTGGTAATCTTTTAATTATAAATGCTGGCAATTCTTTGCAATTTCTATTCCATTGTTTTTCTGTATATCCCTTTATTAACTTTTCATATATAGTTCTTCCAACTAATGAAATTGCCTGTTCTTCTAAATTGCTTATATTTTTTCCTTCCATTTCTTTCTTTTCTTCATTTATATGTTTCAAAGCATCCTCTGGAGTAATAACATCATTCCATATTTTTGAAAATGTATTCATATTGAAAGGCATATTATAAATTTCGTCTTTATATCTTGCAACTGGAGAATTTGTATATCTATTAAATTCAACAAATGAATTAACATAGTTCCAAACATCTTTATAATCTGTATGAAATATATGTGCACCATACTTATGTACCTGTATTCCTTCTATTTCTTGAGTATATACATTTCCAGCAACATTATTTCTTTTATCTATTACTAAAACTTTTTTTCCATTATTTTTTAGTAAATTCGCACAAGTACTTCCGAATAAACCACTACCAACTATTAAATAATCAAATTTTTCCATATAAACTATCCTCTCCTTAATATTCTTCTAAAAAATTTCCAAACTTTAGACTTCGTAAATTTTCTCCATAATTTAATGTTCCACAATTTTTCTTTCAATTTTTTAGCTGTTTTTAATTTTTTTACTGTCTTTACATCTTTACTATATACTTTTCCAAAGAACTCACTGCTTTGATATATTGTTTTATCTTTATCTTCAAACAGGCTAGCTATTATTAACTCTTTTGTAATTCCAATGGATTTGTTTAAAGCCTGTCCCATTTTCATCTTATCTTTATTAGGATTATTATATATATAATCAAATTGTTCATCCATATTTTGAGCCATCTGCTCTAGTGTAAATCTATTTAATATTTTTTTTCTACAATTTGATTTTACTTTATCTAATCTTGAAATTACATCATCTATTGCTTCAACATAATTATCAATTTCTTTATCCGTATAGTTAAAGTTATATATCTCTTTTTCATCTTGATAACTTGGTACTAATTTTCCAACATCGTCACCAACCAATTCTCTCTGTCCTCCAACATCTGCAGAAATTACCGGTACCCCCATTGATAAAGATTCATAAGCTGTTAGAGCCAGTCCTTCCTTGATTGAACAATTAATTGTTATATCAGATATTCTATACATTTCTGGCGTTTTATTCGTGCTTGGTAAAAATTTTATATTTTCTTGCAACTCTTTGTCTTTTAAAGCTTCTTTTAAATTTTCTAACATAGAGCCATCACCAACAATTAAAAACAATACATCTTTTCTTTTGCTAATGGTTTTTTTAATAATTTCTGCTAATAGCATTGGCCTTTTTTGCTCTGATATTCTACAAATATATCCGATTATGGTTTTATTATTGTTTTCTAAGCCATATTTTTTTCTTAATTCCATTTTATTATATTTATCAGGACTGAATTTTTCAGTATCAACACCTATATAAACAGTTTCAACTTCATTATCTTTTCTTTTAAAATAATTTACCAATATTTCTTCAGTAACCGAATTGCAAACCAATGTTTTGTCAATTATTCCTTCTAACATACTAGAGCTACGAGCGTACCCACCATTTCTGTTATACCATTCTTCCATATGAATATAATCAACAATTGGAATTTGTGGATACATTCCTTTTAAATATGGTAAAATTGAATAACCAAATAAGCTACTTGTATTAAATATCATATTTATATTATTCTTTTCCATAATATATTTTATAAATGGTATATAATCTTTGCACTCAATAAAAGAAGTAATATCATATACATCTGCTATGTTTTCAAATTCTTGTCTTAAATTATTTATTGCTGGCTCTGTAGAAATTAAAGTAAATGTATACTTATTTTTATCTAATCTTTTTATCAATTCTAAATTAAATATATCTGCTCCACCAATAATAATCCATGGAACAATCATAAGAATATTTATTTTATTATTTTTTTTCTGCTTTACTTTCACAAGACTTTCATTTTCTAGATCTATTTCTTCATAATTATATTTAAAAAATGGAAATTGTACTTCTTTATTTATGCTTTCCTCATATTCCACATTAATATGCTTTTTAACATTATAATATGAACTATAATTTTGATATGACATCCAATTCAAATACCATGTAGAATGTACTGGTGCCATTCCTTTTTCTATCAAATTTTTCCAGAATATTGAAAACCCCGCTGTATAGTCAGCATTGCTTTTAAAACCATTAATTTCTTCAAAAGCTTCTCTTCTAATCATAAATAACAAATTTGAATTTAGTTTTTGTGGAGAATAATATTCATCAAATAATTTATTTTCTGTACTTTTTTCGCCATATACAACAGCATTCGAATAAGCCCATGATGCTTTAGGATGCGTGATTAAAGACCAATATATAGTTTCTAAATATGTAGTTTCCATTAAATCCCCTTCTTTAAAGAAAACTAAATATTTTGACTCTTGGTTAACATTTTTTTCTCCATAATTGTATGCATCGAAAATATTATCATATACTTTATCAATTAATTTTATTCTTTTATCGTTTAGTTTGTATTCATTATAATTTCCAATAATTATTAATTCAAAATTAGGATATGTTTGATTCAATATAGAATTAATAGAATTAATATTCATTTTATCATTATTTATTATTGGAAATATAATAGATATAATTGGTACTATATTTTCATATTCTTTATCATTCAATTGTTTTCCAGGTTTTTTATCAAAATTAAATTTCATAAGTACATCCTCTCTTTTTTATATTAATTTATAATTCTTCAGCAAATTTTCTTTGTAATTTACTAAATATAGCATATCCAATCACACAATTAACAATACCAATTATTAATAAAATTCCTAAAGGCTTTATCTCAGGCATTTGATGTAAATAAAACATTGATCTATATGCACTTATTAAATATGTCATCGGATTATATCTTAATATCCAACTGAAATCAGCTGGTATTGATTCTGCATTATAAACAATTGGTGTTATGTAGAATAATAGTTGCATTAGAACACCTATAATATGTTGCATATCTCTAACATATACTGTAATACTTGATACAATTAATGAAATGCCTATTAGTAATACATACTGTACAAGCATTACAATCGGATAAAATATTAAAAATCTACTTAAACCAACTCCTTCAAATATGGCAAATCCTACAATTAATATTGTTGAAATTACAAAATTAACTGCCTCACTAGTAACAACTGATATTGGTAATATCTCCCTTGGGAAATATACTTTCTTTATTATATTTCCATTTTCAATCATTGTACATGACGATCTTATAATTACTGTTGAAAAAAATGTCCACGGTATTAATGCAGAACATAGAAATAATGTATAATGTGGTTGTCCATTTCTCATAATTAATGGAAATATTATTGCATAAACTGCAATCTGTAACAGTGGATTTACAAAAGACCACAATACACCCAAAAAAGAATTCTTATATTTACCTCCTACATCTTTCTTTACTGATGTTCTCAGCAATTCTCTATAATTATATAAATTTTTAAAAACATTTAAACACTTCATTTAATCACATTTCCTTCCTAAATTTGCTATATTCTTTAAGTTGTTTCTTTTATATATTCTTTAATTACTTCACTAGTATCTCCATCCATTTTTACTTTTCCTTTATGAATCCATATTGCTCTGTCACAAAGTTCCTTTGCTGAATTCAAACTATGTGTTACAAAAACCATTGTTTTTCCTTCTGCTTTTAATTCTTTCATCTTTTTTAAACATTTTTCTTGAAAATGCTGATCTCCAACTGATAATATTTCATCAACAAGTAATATTTCTGCATCTACATTTATGGCAACAGAAAAAGCAAGTCTCATATACATTCCAGAAGAATATGTTCTTACTGGATTATCAATATATGTCCCTAACTCTGAAAATTCTATTATCTTATCCAATCTTTTATTTATCTCATCTTCTGTTAGACCAAATATAGATGCATTAAAATATATATTTTCTCTACCAGAAAAATCAGGGTGAAAACCAGCTCCTAATTCAAGTAAAGATGTTAACTTACCATTTGTTGTTATTTTCCCTTTATCTGGATATATGATTTTAGTCATAAGTTTTAATAATGTCGATTTTCCTCCACCATTAACACCTATCAAAGCTACTGCTTCACCTTTATTAATTTCTATGTTAATATCCTCTAATACTTGTCTTTCTTCTTTTTTGTTTCTATTCCAGAATAATATTTTTTCTTTTAAACTATTTGCTTTATCAAAATATACTTCAAAGCTCTTATATACATGATCCACAATAATACTCTTACTACTTTCTTCTTGCATACTATACCTCTTTCTAAATTTATTAAATCCCCTAAAATTTTTTTAATTATTTCACAAAATCTCTAATTTGTAAATACATAGCTTAACATAAATTTATTAAAGTTTACTTTAACTCTGTAACTTGATTTACTATTTTTTTCAAATATATATTAGTTTTTATACACCCTGGTATATACATCATAGCTATTAATATTTTATTAAGCAAGGTTCTATTCATTATTTTATATTTCTGTCCAGTCAAGTACCCAAACAAAATAAAATGCTTAATAACATACAACCTCTTACCAAAAGAAACCCCTTTCATATCCATATCATTCAGAATCTCATAAAAATACATATAATACCCAAATGGATTATTCACAAATTCCTTATTAATATTCTTTGTATATCCTTCCTCTTGATACTCACATACCATCATATACTCATTATTACAAATCATCTTGTAATCCTTATCCATTTTATGATACATTCTAGCTTCGGTAACAAATCTTTCATTATGCTCTAATTCATATCTATACTTTTTTCTAACTTCAGTAATAAAAGCCAATGCTTTTTCGCCTGTTCCGCCTTCTTTAAAATATAAATCAAACATTGTTGTTTCTTCTTTTTTAAATGTATTTCCCATATTATTTCCATTTTGATCAATTTTTAAAAAAGCAAATGCATAAATATCTTTTCTTTCTTTGTTCTTTTCATATAAATCCTTAATTTTATCAAATGCTCCATCTGTAAAATAATCATCAGAATCACATTCTATCCATATTTCACCTGTTACATATTGTGCTAAATTATTTATTGCTGTCATTTTGCCTTGATTTTGTTGTTTGAAAAATTTTATTTCAATTTCATTTTTAGCAATATAATCTTTTATCAAATTTTCTGTTTCATCTTTAGAGCCATCATCCATTATTAACCATTCTATTTCATAATTATTAGATTTATTTTTTATTAAGCTTTCATATAATTTAGGTAAACATTTTGCTCTGTTATATGTTGCTGTTAATATGGAAAATTTCATTTAATCACCTACTAATTCTATAATTTTTTGCAACTTTTCTGTATTGTCATATTCAGTATTTGTTTGTGTATTATTAAATATTTTGTCATCATTATCATTTAATAGCTTGTACAATCCATCATAAATTTCATCTTCACTATTTTCTAATATCAATGCCTTTGGATAATTTTCTATGCACTCTCGTGCTGCTGTATTTGTTATTATTATTGGTTTGTTTAATATTTTTGCTTCTTCTAATACCATTCCATATCCTTCAAATTCAGATAATAAACAAAAATAGTTTGCATTTTTTATATATGGATATGGATTTTCTTTTTTACCTAATAAAATGAATGTATCTTCTACATTTTCTTGCTTTATTAGTTTTTGAAGATTTTCTTTTTCTGGTCCATCTCCAATTATATATACTTTGTGTTTTAAACCTTGCTTTATTAATTTACTATGAACTCGTATAAATCTATCTATTGCTTTTGCCTTTACTAGTCTGCATACTGTTACAAAATTCGTAATATTTTTATCAAACTCAATATTAATACTTCTATTTGATTTTTCTATTACTAAATCTTTATCTATATAATTATAAATAACATGCATATTTTCTGTACTTAAATCATTATATACAGTTTGAAATTTTTGCATATTATCTTGACTTACAAATACCAAGTTATCATATCGTTTATATATAGTTTTATCTACATATTTTTTTATCTTCGATTTAAAACTTTCTCCGAATATTTTCTCTATATCACTATGAATCCACGCTATTTTGTGCACATTTTTGTTTTTTGTACTAAATAATCTTGTTATTGGTCCTTCTAAAAATGCTATTTCTGTGTCATAATTTTGTTTTATTTTTTTATTATAAATTATTTTGCTGAATAACAATATTTTTATTGGAATCCACATTTTTTGTAATTTTGTTAATTCATCATATCTGCAATTATATAAAGCTTTAAATTTTACATTTTTGTTTAAATCATTTTTTAGCTCTCCATTGTCATATATTGAAAATATTGTTATATCGTATTTTTCTGATAGCTTATTTGATATATCTACTAATACTCGCTCTGCTCCACCTAGTGTTAGGCTTGTTATTCCAAATAAAATTTTTTTAATTGTTATCACCTCTTTAAGCACTAAAAATAGCACAATATATTTTATATGTAAATTTATTTACTGTTTTCATATAAAAATTTTTTGCTGATTTATCTTTTTTTAGTATTTCATTTTTCTTCCAATTTGGAAATTCGTTATTTAGTCTCGTCCACGTTTCATTTAATAATTGCTTTCTTATTTTTGCATCTTCTATTTTTGTAATTCTAAATAACGAACTGCATAATAGTAATCGTGCGTATGTATATTCAAGCTCTGTTTTATATTCTTCATATAAATTGTTTTCTTTGTAATATTTTATTACATTGTCCATTATTGTGAATATTTCTTTGGTTCTTTCATTTTGCGTATTTGATATTGATGAACTTCTTTGAATATAGTGTATTAATGGCTCTTTTACAAATGATACTTTATTGTAATATGGAACCATTTTATAAAAGAATTCTACATCTTCATATCTTAGCCCTTTGGGGAACTCCATTTTGTGCTCTTCTATTAAGCTTCTTTTTATTAATTTATTCCATGCAACAACTCTTGCATATGTTAACATTTCTTTTTTGTTGTTATATATTTTCCCCGTATCAACTTTTTTTCTATCTGGATATTCCCATATAAAATCACATTCTACCAAATCACTGTCATCTTCTTTTGCCTTATTGTACATTTTTTCATATGTATCTAGCTCTACATAATCATCTGAATCTAAAAATGCAATATACTCTCCTGTTGCATGTGGTATTCCATAATTTCTTGCATCTGATAATCCACCATTTTCTTTATCTACTAATTTTATTTTATTTGGATATTTTTCTTGATATATTTCTATTAATTTTTTTGAATTGTCTGTAGATCCGTCATTTACAACTATTATTTCTATATCTTTTAAAGTTTGATTTACTAATGAATCCATTGACCTTACTATATATCTTTCTACATTATATACTGGTACTATAATACTAACTTTAGGCATATTCCCTCCTATTATCTTAATT
>OLPV01002394.1_pt1 | contig 12388 bp, 10 predicted proteins | sample 1671961 | NCBI WGS metagenome assembly OLPV01 (sample SAMEA3136630, study PRJEB25190) | human gut metagenome | biome: human gut; feature: human-associated habitat; material: faeces | place: Austria | collected 2013
TATTCTATCAGATTTTAAAAAGACTGTCGACAGTCACTTTGTCAACAGTCTGAAAATATCACTAAATGGTGATATTTATGTTTCTATTTATACATAATTCCTTTATAATTGAAAATAAAGAAAGAGGTCTAATCATATGGAAATTAGTTATAATCGTTTGTTTAAATTATTAATTGATAAAGGTATGAAGAAAACTGAATTTGCAAAAATTGCAGGACTCACTCCTGGAACGTTAGCAAAACTTTCAAAGAATCAAACAGTTTCAATGGATTCTTTAATTAAAATGTGTAAAACATTAAATTGCACATTTGATGATATTGTAGAGATAGTTGGGGAAGAATAAAATGGCAAAGTATAGTGTTAATAATCATTCTGTTGAAAATATTATTTCTTGGATCAATAGTGGCGAAATTGCAATTCCAGAAATGCAAAGACCATTTGTTTGGGAAGCCAGTAAAGTAAGAGATTTGATGGATTCTTTATATAAAGGTTATCCAGTAGGTTACATAATAATATGGAAAAATCCAGACGTTAAATTAAAAGACGGTACTTTTAGTAATGGTAAAAAAATTGTTATTGATGGACAGCAACGAATTACAGCCCTAACTGCAGCAATCACTGGGCAAGAAGTAGTTAATCAGGAATATAAAAAAATTCCGATTAAAATTTCATTTAATCCACTTGATGAAAAATTTGAAGTTTGTAATCCAGCACTCGAAAAGGACAGTAAATATATCAATGATATATCTGAAGTTTTTAAACCTGATTTCAATTGTTTTAATTTTGCTATACAGTATGGCAACCAAAATGATTCAAATCCTTCTGATATTAACAATACACTTGTTAAGTTGAAAGGGATTTTAGGAAACAGTATAGGTGTTATTGAATTAAATCAAGAATTGGATATTGAAACAGTAACAGATATTTTTATTCGCATTAATTCAAAAGGAACAGTTCTATCTCAAGCTGATTTTGCAATGAGCAAAATATCTTCAAATGAAAAATATGGTGGAGATATTATTCGAAAAACAATTGATTACTTTTGTCATTTAAATCAGAGGCCTATGGATTTAGAAACAATAAAGTCTAATGATCAAGAATTTGCAAAATTGGATGAATTTAATAAAATTCAATGGATTACCGATAATACAGATGATATATATTCACCGACTTATACAGACATTTTACGTGTTGCATTTACTTCACAATTTCATAGAGGAAAATTATCAGATTTAGTGAATTTGTTATCTGGAAGAAATTTTGAAACACGTGATTATGAAGAAGAAATTGCAGAAAAATCTTACGATAGATTGCATGATGGCGTACTGAAATTTATTAATAAAACAAATTACGATCGTTACATGATGATTTTGAAATCAGCTGGTATTATTGATGCTTCTTTAATTAGATCTGATAATGCTTTAAATTTTGCATATGCACTATTCATCTTGCTTAGAGATAAAGGTGTACATCCTAACACTATAGAAACGGTAGTTAGAAAATGGCTTGTATTATCAATTCTTACAGGAAGATATTCTGGCTCTCCTGAATCCATGTTTGATTATGATATTAAGCGTTTTAATGCAAATGACCCAGAGGAATATTTGAAGAGTGTTGAACTTGGGCAATTATCAGATGCCTATTGGGAACATATACTACCTGAAAGATTAAACACTTCCGTTGCAAGTAGTCCATATTTTAAACTATATTTAATGGCTCAGGTGCATTCAGGTGATAAAGGCTTTTTATCTAGCCAAATTACTGTAGGCGCATTAATTTCTAACCGAGGAGACATTCATCATCTTTTCCCTAAAAAATATTTACAAAGAAATGGTCACAACTCTAGGTCTGAATACAATCAAATTGCAAATTATGCGATTACCCAATCTGAAATTAATATTCAAATAAAAGATGATGCACCAAATATTTATATGGCAAAAATTCTTGAACAAATAGAATCTAAAAAATCGGTTATTGGTGGAATACTAACTAAAGAACAATTGAATGAATCATTCAAACAAAACTGCATTCCAGAAGAATTTGTAAATTACGATGTTAACACTTATTATGAATTTTTAGCCAGAAGAAGATATCTAATGTCGCAAAAGATAAGAGATTATTATTTTAGTTTGTAGAATCCTTAATGTTAAAGCTTTGAGATTGGAGAGGATATTAAATGAGCAGTAATTTAGGATATGAAAGTGAAAAAACTTTAGAAGATAATTTAATAAAACAGTTATGTGCTGATGGCTATGAGTTTGTTGAAATTAACGATATTGATGATTTGCACTTGAATTTTAGAAAGCAAGTCAATAAACATAATGCCTCAAGATTAAATGGTCATGAATTGTCTGATAAAGAATTTGAGCGATTATTAGTGAAAATTCAAGGGAAAGGTGTATACGGAAGTTCTAAAACCTTAAGAAGTCTTCAAGACATAACAATGGACGATGGAAGTACACAATACATAGAACTTTTTAACACTAAAAATAATGAATGGTGCAAAAACGAATTTCAGGTCACTCATCAGGTAACTATGGTTGGGAAGTATGAAAATAGATATGATGTTACTTTACTTATCAACGGGCTGCCACTTGTTCAAATAGAACTTAAACGAAGAGGCATTGATTTTAAAGAAGCCTTTAACCAAGTGATTCGTTATAAAAAACATTCATTAAATGATCTTTTTAGATATGTTCAGATATTTATTATCAGCAATGGGATTGATACTAAATATTTTGCAAACAGTGATAAAGAAATGGACTTCCAATACACTTTCTATTGGACAGACAAGAATAATAATCGTATAGATAATTTATATGATTTTGCATTAGATTTCCTACCTAAATGTCATATATCTAAAATGATTTCTAGATATATGGTTGTAGATGATACACAAAAAAATCTAATGGTTATGCGCCCTTATCAATACTATGCAGTAGAAGAATTAATGAAACGAGCCTATGAAACAAATAACAATGCCTATGTATGGCATACAACCGGTTCTGGAAAAACATTAACATCTTTTAAATTAAGTCAGTTATTAAGCACAAACCGAGAAATTGCTCAAGTGTTCTTTTTAGTAGATAGAAAAGATTTGGATAGTCAAACCATTGAAGAATTCAATCGTTTCCAGAAAGATACGGTTGATATGACTGATAGCACTGACACATTAATTGCTCAAATGAAAGATTCTTCAAAGAAGATTATTCTTACAACAATCCAAAAGATGTCTAACGCATGTAAAAATGATAAGTATCAGGATGTTATTGATCGCTTTGAAGGAAAAAAGGTTGTCTTTATCATAGATGAATGCCATAGATCCCAATTTGGTGAAATGCATAAAATGATAAAGAAAAAGTTTCCAAGAGCACAGTATTTTGGCTTTACTGGAACACCGCGTTTTGCAGAAAATGCCAGTCAGGATGGTAGAACTACAGCAGACATTTTTGAAAAATTAGTCCATCATTATTTGATTAAAAATGCAATTGCCGATGGAAACGTTTTGGGCTTTAATGTTGATTATGTTAGAACAATTAGTTCAACTGTAGATATTGAGGATGATGAAGAAGTTGAAGCTATTGATACTGAAGAAGTTTTAATGGATGATCAGCGTATTTCTAACATTGTTGATTATGTTTTAAAAATACATAATTCTAAAACTAACAATAGAAGATACAATGCTATATTTACTGTTCGTAGTATTCCAATGCTTATTAAGTATTATGATGAATTTAAAAAGCGCAATACTGATTTAAAAATAGCCGGAATCTTTACTTTTGGTGCAAATGAAGATGGAGAACTTGAAACAGAACATTCTCGTGATTCACTTGAAAGAATGATTAGAGATTATAATCAAATGTTTGATAAAAATTATAGTACCAATACTTTCCCTGCATATTTTACAGATGTATCAAAAAAAGTAAAAAATACAGAGTTAGATATTTTATTAGTTGTTAATATGTTCTTAACCGGATTTGATGCAAAAAGATTGAATACTTTATATGTTGATAAAAGATTAAAACATCATGATCTAATCCAGGCATTTTCAAGAACAAATCGTATCGAAACAGCTAATAAGCCATATGGAAACATTGTATGTTTTCAAACAAACAAAAAGGCAGTTGACGATGCGGTTAAGTTGTTCTCATTGACAGATAATGCTGATGAAGTATTAATGAAACCATATGAATATTATAGAGATGAATTTAGAAAAGCTGTTGAAGAACTATTAAAACATACTCCTTCTCCAGAAGAAGCAGAACATGGTGGAGACGAACAGGAAGAATATAAATTTGTGTTATTATTCCGTGAATTAGTTCGCTTAATGGTTAAATTAAAAACATTTGACGAGTTCGAATTTACTGAAGATGAACTTGGAATGTCAAATCAATTATATGAAGATTTTGTAAGTAAATATAAAAAAATCTATCGAGATATCCGACCAGATCAGCAAAAAGCATCTATTCTTTCTGACGTAAGTTTCGACATTGAACTTCTTAGAAATGATAAAATCAACGTTCATTATATCTTAGAGCTAATTAAAAATGCTGTAAGTGAACCATCTAGAGAAAAACGTCGTAAAACTTTAGATGAAATTGAAAAGATGATTGAATCTGCAACTGATCCAGAGCTATACATGAAATCAGATTTGATTCATGGATTTATTGATAGTATCGCAAGTGAGATGGATCCTGATGCTGATTTTGAATATGAATATAATCAATATATGGAAGAGCAACGTACCAATGAAATAAGAGAAGTTGCTGCAAAATATCAAATACCAGAACCTAAAATTAATAGATTAATTGGTGATTACGAGTTTGGTGGATTTGTAGATAAAAATGACATTAAAACTGATCTTACAAAAGACGTAATCAAACGAGAAAAAGAAGAAAATAACTTTTCTTCTAGTATGAGAGCTAAAAATTCTATAACAAATACAATCACTCAATTTATAAAAGATGTTGTCATCAAATATATGTAAAGTGCAATTTATTTATATTGCACTTTTTCTATTGATTTTTTATCTCTATTGAATTATGCTATTTATGTAAGTTGCAAAGGAGGTAAAACGATGAGTACAAAACTTTCCGATTTGTCAGAAATTAGTTTAGGTACCATTCTTACAAGAGTAAAGCCAAAATCTGAACTTCAATCATTTAAACAAATATCAACAATTAGTATGCAGGAATTAAGTTATATTTGTGGAAAGGATGATTCTTCATTTGATGAAATCATTTCCAAAATTGACATAGAAAAAGTTGATAAATGTTTACTAACAAAAGAAAATGATATTGTAATTGGTTTATCTTCGCAGATGGCTATGGTAATAACAAAAGAGCGCGCAAATAGTTTATTACTTTCTAATTTTTGTCTAGTTCGAGTCAATGATACAAATCTCTTGGATCCTTATTACTTTGCTTGGCTATTTAATGAAAATTCAATAATGAAGCATCAACTTACAAGTAGTACGCAAGGACAATCATACGTAAAAATGATAACCCTTGATGTTATAAGAGATTTAGAATTGGATTTACCACCAATAAACAAACAAATCCTTATTGGTAAAATCTATTATCAATCAATTCGAAAAAATCGTTATGAACGAAGATTAATTGAATTGAAACAACTATTATTAAATAAAAAACTTGAAAATATACTTTAGGAGGACATTATGGAAACACAAGAAATTCAAGCTAAACAGCAAGCAGAATTACACACTCAATTATGGGCAATGGCAAATGATTTACGAGGAAGCATGGATGCTTCAGAATTTAAAAATTACATTTTAGGATTAATCTTCTATCGCTATCTATCAGATAAACTTTCAAATTTTGTAGATGAAGAATTAGAAGACGACGATATTTCTTATGCTGATGCATGGAAAGATGAAGATTTTAAACAGGATATTATTGATGCATTGGTAGATGATGAAGGTGGATTAGGATATGTAATTGAACCAGCTAATCTCTGGTCAACATTAATTGATAAAATCAATGTAAAACAATTTGATATTTCTATGTTAGCAAAGGCAGTCAATGATTTAACTGAATCAACAATAGGATTAGGTTCTCAAAGAGATTTTGAAAACTTATTCGATGACATGGATTTAAATGCCTCAAAATTAGGAAAAAGTGAAGCAGACAGAAGTGCGCTTATTGCAAAAGTAATGTTAAAAATCGATGACATTAATTTTCATTATGAAGATGCTGAAATTGATGTTTTAGGTGATGCATATGAATATTTAATTGGTCAATTTGCTGCATCTGCCGGAAAAAAAGCAGGAGAATTCTACACACCACAGCAAGTTTCAAAATTATTGGCAAAATTAGTAACTGTTGGCAAATCAAAATTAAAAAATGTATATGACCCTACTTGTGGATCAGGATCATTATTGTTACGTGTTGCCAAAGAAACAGATGTTGTATCTTTCTATGGACAAGAAAAAGTATCAACAACATACAACTTGGCGCGTATGAATATGTTACTACACGGAGTGCCATTTAATCATTTTGATATTGAAAATAACGATACACTAGAACATCCAAATGAGGAACATATGAAAATGAGATTTGATGCAGTAGTAGCAAATCCACCATATAGTGCTAAATGGTCTGCAGATCCTAAATTTTTGGATGATGAAAGATTCAGTGCGTATGGAAAATTAGCACCAAAGTCAAAAGCAGACTATGCATTCGTACAACATATGCTGTATTTATTAGATGATGCAGGAACAATGGCTGTTGTATTACCACATGGTGTTTTATTTAGAGGCGCTGCAGAAGGAGTTATCAGACAATATTTGATCAAAGAAAAGAACTGGTTAGATGCAGTTATTGGGTTACCAGCAAACTTATTCTTTGGTACATCTATTCCTACATGTGTACTTGTATTTAAAAAATGTAAAACACATGATGATATCTTCTTTATTGATGCTTCAAAAGAATTTGAATCAGGTAAAAATCAAAATAGATTAACTGATGCAAATATTCAAAAAATCATGGATACATATTTAGTACGCAAAGATGTTGATAAATATGCTCATTGTGCATCTTTAGAAGAGATTGCTGAAAATGATTACAACTTAAATATTCCACGTTATGTAGATACATTTGAAGAGGAAGAAGAAATCGATATTCATGCTGTAATGAAAGAAATCAAAGAGCTTGAGGCTAAACGCGATGAGCTTGATAAAGAGATCGATGTATATTTAAAAGAACTTGGACTTTTGGAGGATTAATGCTATGGATAAGAAAAATAAAACCCCAAATGTTCCTAATTTGAGATTTAAGGAGTTCCATACAGAATGGAAAAAATTACAAATTGGTAATCTAATAAAAGAAAGAAAAGAATATACTTCAGATTTTGAAAAATATCCATTATATAGTTTTACGCTAGAATCAGGCATAACTCCCAAAAGCGAACGCTATGAGCGAAGTTTTTTAGTTAAAAAAGAAGGTGATTTATTTAAAATTGTACATCAGAATGATTTTGTGATGAATCCCATGAATTTGAGATTTGGTGCAATAAATTATAGTAAAATTAATCAGATTGTTTCGGTTTCTGGATATTATGATATATTTACGATTGATGAATGCAAATATAATGAATTTTGGAATGCTTATTTTAAAACTCCTAGAATGATTTATACATACAATACAATCGCTACTGGTTCTTTAGTTGAAAAAAAGAGAGTATATTTTAAACAATTGAAAGAGTTAAAAATGTATATCCCTAATGATATGGAAAAAAACAAAATAAATGAATTTATTAATTTATTAAATGAAAGAATTCAAACTCAAATTAAAATCATTAGTGACTACAATTCTCTAAAAAGAGGAATTACACAATGTATTTTTAATACAAGTCAACAATATTCTAGTGTTCATCTAAAAGTTATCCTTAGAGAAATTAGCCGAAAAAATAAAAATCGAGACAATAATAATATTTTATCTGTTAGCAATTCACTAGGTTTTATAAAACAATCCGAACAATTTGAAGATAGAGAAATAGCAAGTTCAGATACATCAAATTACAAAATTGTTAACAAAAATGAATATGCATATAATCCAGCGAGAATTAACGTTGGATCAATCGCTAGATTACAAAACTTCAATTGTGGCATTGTTAGTCCTATGTATACAATTTTTACAATAGATATATCAAAAATAACTTATGAATACTTCGATTTATTTTTGCAATCATCTACGTTCCAAAAACAATTAAGTCAAAAATTAGAAGGAAGTGTTAGGCAATGTTTGACTTTCGCAAGTATGCAAAACATCTTAATTAAACTTCCTCCATTAGAAACACAAATTGAAATATCTGGAAAGATGAAATTCATTGATTCAAAAATAAAGTTAGAGTCAGATTATTTAAACCTTCTTCAAAGTGAGAAGAATTATCTGTTAAAAAACCTGTTTATATAAACAAATTACACAATAGATATTTTTTTTGATTTTTCAATTGCCTTAGAATTTCTATTTCAGAATTTAATTCTTGATGAAGTTTACTTAAAAATAAGCCAACTTCATCTTGTTTTTTTATATCTGGAATTGGAAAACATAACTCATTAAACGCATCTACATTTAAATTTCGTCGCACTATACTCGCCCCTTGTTCTGATATATTCTTATATAATGATAAAGCGCGATATGACATCAGAATACGAGAGATATAAAAAGCGTTATATTCTTCTTTAACTTTGTATATACGATATGAAGGTGATACTAATCCATTATCAAACTTATCATTATAGGTTATATTACCCATCCACAAATTTTGAGGACTAATAATAATATCTCCTTTGTGCACAATTTTATATCCAATGTTATTTGAGCTTGCTGCTTCTTTGTTGAAATAATCTGTTTGTAAGAAAAGTCCTCTTTTTGTGGAACTAAGTAATGGATATTGATTTTGAATTTTACTTTTATCATTTAATTCAACTATAAAATCACTGATAGGTCTAGAATGCGTATTGGTAGATTTCCATAAAATCCTATCTTCAATGTCTTTTATTAAAGATTGTTTTAATTCAATGATTTTACTTTGAGTTTCAATCATTTCGTCTATCTTAGTTAATAATTTGACAATATGAAATTGTTCATCATATGTGGGAATAGATACACAAACCTCTTTCAAATCAGAATTATGTAAGTGTACTATGGATTTCCCTTGTGCCTTTTTAGCGATATCATATCGTCTAACACCATTTAATTGATAACTTAAAAAGGCTGCTGAAACATTTGATTTTGGACGTAATACATTCAAATCTCCACCTAATATAATATCATTTTGGTAAATAGCACGAGCAACTGCAATGTCGATAGGATCTTCTCCTGAACCAGGTATTATAAGGTCATTATTTTTAGATAAAAATGGATTTGAAAGAGTGGTAGTTGTTTTGCTTACAATATCACTTATTACTTCATTTTTATATGTAGTGTATAGCTCCCCATATAAAATGCATGGAAATCCTTCATTAGATAAATCGGATTTTGATAACCCATTTCCTTTAAAAAATAGACATATTTCATTAAGCTTTCTTTTGTGCCAATCACCTTTATAAGGAAATCTCAAATTAGGAACATATATCAATAAAAATTTCATATTGTTTTGATCTGGCCAGAGAGGAGGAATTAGAATGGTCAAAGAAAAAACAATTAATCAAATTACGGAAGAATGGAAGGAGGAAAAGAAAAAATATGTAAAGAAATCAACATATGCAGCTTACCAATTACTGATTCAAAATCACATTAAACCTTATTTTGGTGATCTTTATGAAGTAAACGAGGAAAAGGTTCAGCAGTTCGTTTTTGATAAGTTAGATGCTGGTTTAAGTGAAAAGACAATACGAGATATTATTATAGTATTAAAAATGATTTTGAAATTTGGTATCAAAAATGGATATTTAGAATATGTTCAAATTGATGTTAAATTTCCATCAAAGCAAGATAAAAAGAATCTTGATGTGCTATCAAAAGCTGATCAAAAAAAGTTCATGGAGCATTTACGAAATAATTTCACTTTTAAAAATTTAGGCATTTTTATCTGCTTAAGCACTGGTATGCGCATTGGTGAAATTTGCGGATTAAGATGGTGTGATGTAGATACTGCTGAAGGAGTCATAAAAGTCAGACATACGTTGCAACGTATCTATATTATCGAAGGCGAAACAAGACATACAGAGTTACTGTTAGATACACCTAAAACCGCTAATTCTGTTAGAGATATTCCAATGTCTAGTGAATTGCTAAAGATGCTTAAATCTCTTAATAAAGTGGTAAATGAAAATTATTATGTAATTTCTAATGATATCAAGCCAATTGAGCCAAGAACGTATAGAAATTACTATAAAAAACTTTGTAAACAGTTAGATATACCGGAATTAAAATTCCATGGTTTACGTCACAGCTTTGCAACAAGATGTATAGAATCAAAAGCAGATTATAAAACTGTTTCTGTTTTATTAGGACATTCTAATATTAGCACGACATTAAATTTGTACGTTCATCCTAATAAAGAACAAAAGAAAAAAACAATTGATAAAATGCTGAGATCATTATAGTAACAAATTCAACCCTATTGAAAATCAATAGGGTTATTTTGATGACAAGATTTTTTTCATAATTTAAAATATACTAGTAAATACAAAATATGGAGATGATAATTTGAAACAATTTAATGAGGGTGATGTTGTTTACTTTGTATCCTCTTCTATCTTTATTAAGAAAGCTACTGTTGTTCGTAATGCTGGTGGATTCTGTACCATCCGATTTGAGGATGGTAATTGTGGTACTTCTGGAACACGTGTTCGTGAAAGCAAATTGTATCGTACTGAAGAAGAAGCAAAGAAGGTTGTTCAACAACATCAAGATGCAAACAAGTGGAGATGATGGTTTCTCCACTTTTATTTTGGATTGGCAAATACAATACCTACCATTCTTGCTCTGTAGTAATCAAGAGTGTACGTATTTGTTTGCCAATCTTTTTTTGCATCTTCAAACGTATTGGTAATACCATCATAGTTACCATCTTGAATTGTAATGTTGTTCCCATCTACTTTTAATACTATACCAACATGGTTTTTGCCAATACCAGAAAATACAGCTCCTGCTTTTGGTGTAGATGATCTTTCAAATTTATCTGGATGTGCTTTTACAAGCTGATCTACACAATCCCATCCATTTCCTGTAAAGCCTGGATCATAGCCATATAATTCATAGAATCTTCCCCAGGCAAACCATGTGCATTGTCCGTATAAGCCAGCTTTGGCATATGGATTCTTTGTAATCCATGCTTCCATGTTATTAAAGTTTGGATTGGTTCCACCTCTAAAGGTAATTCCAACATATCGCATTACATGATCAACATAAGATGGATCTCCATACCCTGATACATTCAATTCTTGCTTTTTCATGTCTGAAAATTGTTGTGCATTGTATTTTGAGTAGCCACCAAAATTAGAAATTGCCCATTCAATATAGTTAGAACCATAATTGTATCCCTGAAGAGCTAGATAGATGTGTTCTGTATCTGATGGATTTTTTACATTTGCCTTCTTAACACAATCCGAAAAAGTATGTGTACCGACATCTATGGAATATTCAGGTTCCGTAATCCTATTAGGAACTCTAGGATATTTTGTATTGTATCCAGATTCACTAGCTTGCATAGGATCATTCCCTTTACCACCGGATTCTTGCATCATAATAGCTTGTAACAAAGATACATAGTCTTCTATATCATATTCTTTTGCATATTTACGAATCGTATCTTCATACGCAATGACTTCATCACTTAAAGAAACAATTTCACTATTAGATCCACCATCTTGTGCTAATACGCTAAATGTTCCAATAAACAAAGTAATGACAATTAATAAGATCAATCCTGTTCCAAAAGAAAAGAGTGTATTCAATGTGGATACACCCTTCTTAACAATATGAAATGATTTCTTTATAGCTTGAGTTGTATTTTGAACAATCGGTTTAGAAACAAATTGTTCTGTAGTTTGTTTTATCTTTGAAGTATTCATATTATTTATAACATGCTTCTTTGCCTTGACTACATAAGAGATCCTTTGTGGTTGAATATCATTACTTGATTCAACAATAGACTTCTTATTAGTTGATTTAATTTTATATTCATTACGTTTCTGTTTAATAAACTTAGTAGCACGATGTTTAGATTCAATTACAGTTTGTTTTGCTGCAATACTCACTTTATTTGTAGCTAGTACTTGTGGACTGGATTTAACTGAAGCATCTTCTTTTCGTTCAACATTTTTATTATGAATTGTTTGTTGCTTAATAAAATGCTGAATACTTTTAAACTGGTTCAAAAGTCAAGGACAAATATCTGACAGTTCTTGTTAAATGAGTGT
>OLPV01002395.1_pt1 | contig 12385 bp, 7 predicted proteins | sample 1671961 | NCBI WGS metagenome assembly OLPV01 (sample SAMEA3136630, study PRJEB25190) | human gut metagenome | biome: human gut; feature: human-associated habitat; material: faeces | place: Austria | collected 2013
ACCGTGGGCCGTTCCAAAGTCGTCCGAAAGTTCCTATACAGAAACTTTCTCCCTCTTAAAGTATAAAAACGGTGATACATGCTCCCCGTTTTTATGAATTTGTTTCACAAATTCTATCAAATGCGCGCTTACGCGCGAAAAACCCAATCCGATATAACACTGCATTTGATAGATTGAATGCCGCCGGTGCTTTCCGGCGGCATTGGGAATCACTGTGAGTTACTTGTCAGCCAGCAGATCCTGATCCCAGCCTGCCTTGATGAAGTAGCCGCCGAACTGGTCGTTGAATACCTTCTCGGTCTCATCAGACTGAAACGCTGCTACGACCTTCTTGTAGGTCTCCAGCTTGTCCGCATCCTCGAGGTCAGCGGAACGCGCTGCGATCAGGTTCCAGTACTCCTCGATGTCCAGCTGGTCATCCTTGTAGATGGCGTCCTCGGTCTTAAGGCCGAAATCCAGTGCGTAGTTGCCGTTTACGACAGCTGCGGTAACGTCAGCCAGTGTGGACGGGATTACGTTAGCCTTCAGCTCCTCGATGGTGATCTTGGTGTTGTAGGTCTCGATGTCGTCGATGGTCGGGTTGAACTCGGCACTGTCCTTCAGCTTGATCAGGCCCGCTGCTTCCAGAACCTTGAGCGCGCGGCCGCCGTTGGTTACATCGTCCGGAATGGCTACGGTGTCGCCGTCCTTAAGCTCATCAACCGACTTAACCTTGTCGGAGTACAGGTTCAGCGGGATGATAAAGGTGTTGCCGATATTCTCGATCTCGTAGCCGTAGTTGTCGATCTCGCTCTGCAGGTAAATACGGTGCTGGAAAGCGTTCAGATCGATCTCGCCGTTAGCGAGTGCGTTGTTCGGGGTAACGTAGTCCGAGAACTGTACGAACTCAAGGTCGATGCCCTCGTCAGCCAGCTTTTCCTTGGCCGGGGTCCACAGATCCTCGTAGATGCTGCCGACTACGCCGAGCTTTACGGTTACGGCATCGCCGGAATTGCTGTCGGATGCCTGTGCATTATCGGAAGCTGCGCTGCTCGAGCCACCGCAGGCGGTCAGGGACAGGGCGAGGGTTGCTGCGGACAGGGACAGTGCGATGATTCTTTTGAGCTTCATTTTAGGTGCCTCCATTATTGTGAAATAAAATTTTTAATTGACTGCTTTTATAATGTGAGCGACAGCTGATAATTCTCGCTCATGGTCTTGCAGGATGCGTTGAACTTCTCCTGCTCCTCCGGGGTGAGGTGCAGCTCAATGATCTCTGCGATGCCGTCGCGACCCACGATAGCGGGCACGCTGGCGTACACATCGTGCTGACCGTATTTGCCGTCCAACAGAACAGAAACCGAAAGAACGCGGTTCTCGTTGTAGAAGATGGCGCGAACGACCTCTGCGGCAGAAGCACCGATGCCGAACTCGGTGCACTGCTTGCCGCGCAGGATGGTCCAGCCGCCTTCACGGCCTGCGTCAGCAAGCGCATCCAGGTCGAGTTTGCCGAAGGTGTCCGGATACTCCTCGCGCCACTGGGAAAGCGGCTTGCCTGCGATGGTGACAGCCGACCATGCGACCATCTGGCTTTCGCCGTGCTCGCCGAGCGCGTAAGCGGTGATGGATTTCTGGTCAATGCCGATCTCCTGCGCAATCGCGCGGCGCAGTCTTGCGGAGTCCAGCGTAGTGCTGGTGGAGAAGATACGTTCCGGCGCCCAGTTCAGCGTGTGCTGAATGTAATGCGTGATAACGTCCGCCGGATTGGAGATATTGACGATAATACCGTCAAAACCGGATTCTTTGATAGATTTTGTTACATCCTTCAAAATGGCAATGGTCTGACCCAGCGTATCCATGCGGGTCTGATTGCCGGTCGGCAGCGGGCCTGCTGAAATGATCATAACCTGTGCGTCCTTGGCATCGCTGTAGTCACCCGCGGTGACCTTGGTGCGAACCGGAAGGTAATTGGTCGCATCGGTCAGGTCGAACGCCTGTGCGACTGCCTTTGCGTGGTCGGAGTCGATGTAGACGATCTCGTCTGCCAAACTCTGCGAAATCAGTGCGTAGCCGACATGGGAGCCGACATGGCCTGCACCGACAATAACAACTTTGCGATTGGAAATACTCATGTCAGACACTCCTTAATGCGTGTTCTTCTTGACGACCTTGCCGCCAACGAACTCCATAATACAAACAATGATAACGAGGACCAGCACAGTGACGTTGGTAACGTCCAGCATGTTGCGGTCATGGCCGTAACGGATGGCGAAGTCGCCCAGACCGCCGGCACCAACGACACCGGCCATTGCAGTCAGGTTCAGCAGGCTGATCGCCGTGATGGTTGTGCCGTGCGCGATGGCGGCTACGCTTTCCTTCAGGTATACGCGGAAGATGATCTCCAGCGGTGTGGAGCCCATCGAGAGCGCCGCTTCGATCAGACCGCCGTCCAGCTCGGCAAGTGCACTCTCCACCTGACGGGTGAAGAACGGCACCGCACCGAATACCAGCGGAACGATTGCACCCCGAACATAGATTGCCGTACCCATAATCGCACGGGAAACCGGCATTACCCACGTCAGCAGGATGATGAACGGGATGGAACGGAACAGGCTAACCAGCTTGTCCAGAATCTGATAGACGATTTTGTTTTCCAGAATGCCGCCCGGCTTGGTGACCGTGATCAGCACGCCCAGTGCCAGACCGAGCACGAACGAGATTGCACCCGACCAGACCACCATGAGCAGCGTGTCACCGATGGCTGCGTAGAAGTCCGGCAGCTTTGCCATCACATTCGGAATGATGTTATTCAAAAACTCTTGCATCCTTGATGACCTCCACTCCTACGTTTTTTTCAATGAGATAGGCGATTGCCTGCGTGATCTGTTCACGCTCGCCGCTGATGATGGCTACCGTGCCGCCGATAGGCGCATCCTGCACGATGGCGATATCCGAAAAGATGATGTTGAGCACAATATCGAATTTGCGCGATACCGTCGAGATGAGCGGCTCGGATACATTGCGCTGAATGTAGCTCAGGCGCACGATAAGCTCGCCCGGATTGAGCTTGACGACCGGCGAATCCTCCGCGATGAGTTCTTCGATCTTGCGGAGATTGGATGTCGTGTGGATGAAGTTCTTGGTGATATCCTCTCTCGGGTTGGCGAAAATGTTGAACACCTCGCCGGACTCGACCACCTTGCCGTGCTCCATAACGGCTACGCGGTGGCAGATCTCCTTGACAACGGCCATCTCGTGGGTGATGATAACCACCGTGATGCCGAGGGTTTCGTTCAGGTGCTTGAGCAGCTGCAAGATCGACTTGGTGGTCTGCGGGTCGAGTGCCGAGGTAGCCTCGTCGCACAGCAGCACGTTCGGGTCGTTCGCCAGCGCTCTTGCGATGGCAACACGCTGCTTCTGACCGCCGGACAGCTGCTTGGGATACGCTTCGGCCTTGTCACCGATGCCGACCAGCTCAAGAAGCCGCTGTACCTTGTCTGCGATCTGCTGCTTAGAAAGACCGCTGCCGCGCAGCGGATACGCTACGTTGCCGGCTACGGTGCGCGAGGGCATCAGGTTGAAGTGCTGGAAGATCATGCCAATCTTCTTGCGGGCCTGCCGCAGCTCCTTTGCCGAGAGCGACAGCATATCCTGACCATCTACGATCACCTTACCGGAGGTCGGCCGCTCGAGCAGATTGATGCAGCGCACCAGCGTCGATTTACCCGCACCGGAAAAGCCGATCATACCGAAAATTTCGCCCTTGTCAATCGTCAGCGAAACATCCTGCACCGCATGAACGGTTCGCTTGCCGCTCACAAACTCCTTCGAGATATGTGACAATTCTATCAAGAAAATTCCTCCTTATTCCTCTTAAATGCGAAAAAAAGCGGGAAGCTCGCAGCTCCCCGCTTCAGAAAATGCAATGAATCCGCAAGGACGCGCAGCGTCAGGCAAGCCGGTTCAAAGTAATTTCGTATTCTGTCGGTCAGGCAGCATCTGAGCATAATACAGCATGTTCATACACATTCGACCCGACATTCGTGCGTTTACGATGAACATTTTGCTCGCTCCCTTCCGATTCCCTACTGGATTTGTTGGTTATAGAATAACACAGTCAATCCCCAGTGTCAACCTCGGAATTGTAGGAATTTCGTTTTCTGGCGATTTTGCCAGTTTTGTATAAATCAAGCCAGTAAAATCTATGGGATTTGACTGATATTTTCGGCAGTTTGCTGTAATTCAAAGTAGTCTTCTTGGCAGGCATATTGGGTGTTGTACTTTTTATCGGACTTCAACTGTTATATACTGTATGTAACAATTCAATAGAAGGTGATCGCTATGGATAAAAAATTCTACGCACACACCCGCCCAATCAATGAAAACGGCGTTGAACGCACAGAATATCAGCTTCTCTCCGATCATGAGCGCGGTGTCGGCACGCTCTGCGGGCAGTTTGCCGAAGCATTCGGTGCACAAGCCGAAGGTCACGAGGTCGGTGTTCACCACGATGACGGCAAAGCAACCGCCGCATTTCAGCACCGTCTTCTGGATAATGGTCCAAAGGTCGATCATGCAACCGCCGGTGCACAAAACATCATGTTGTCAAACAATCTGCTCTTAGCCGCTTGTGTCATGGGGCATCACAGCGGTCTGCCGGACTTTGGCAGTACAAAAGACCCGCTCGGTGCACCTACTTTCACCGGCAGAATCAAAAAGTGGGGCACTCCCGCTATTCCGCCGCTCGACCCGGATTATCCCATTCCGCCGGTACGCCTGCCGCAGCGTCCGGTCACCAGGCCGTCGCTTTCCGAGTCATTCCGCACGCGCATGCTGTACTCCTGTCTGGTAGATGCGGATTATCTGGACACCGAGCAGTTCATGCAGGGCGATATGCCGCGCGGCACCGGAGATTCACTTGAAACGCTGCTCACCCGCTTGCAGACCAGGCTAAATGAATGGGACAACCCGACTTCCGAGCTGAACAAGCTCCGTCAGCATATCTTACAGGCGTGCGTTTCCGCCGCAGCCAATCCCAAGGGCATTTACACGCTTACGGTCCCGACCGGCGGCGGCAAAACGACCAGTTCTCTCGCATTTGCGCTGCATCATGCCGTTGAGCACGGTATGAAACGTGTGATTTATGTTGTACCGTACACCTCCATCATCGAGCAGAATGCCGACGTTTTCGCCAAGGTGCTGGGCGCGGAAAACGTGCTGGAGCATCACAGTCAGGTCGAATTTGCGGATGACGGCGAGGAAACGCCCGAGGCTTACCGCAAGCGGCTGGCCTGCGAAAATTGGGATGCGCCTGTGGTCGTGACGACGGCGGTGCAGTTTTTTGAATCGCTGTACGCGGCGAAAACCTCGAAATGCAGAAAGCTGCACAACATCGCAAACAGCGTCGTCATCTTCGATGAGGCGCAGACGATTCCGGTGCCGTTCCTGATGCCGTGCGTCTCGGCCATCGGGGAGCTGGTGCAGCATTACGGCGTGACTGCGGTGCTTTGTACGGCGACACAGCCCGCGCTGGGCAGGTTATTCAAGCAGCTTGCGCCGACGCTCGTTCAGCGTGAAATTGCGCCCGATCCGGATGGGTTGTTCGATGATTTCCGCCGGGTTTCGTTTCAGCGAGAAGGCGTTTTCACGCCCGAGGAGCTGGCGGGGCGGCTGGCGGAGGCGGAGCAGGTGCTCTGCATCGTCAACACGAGGAAACGCGCGCAGCAGGTGTATGAAGGTCTGCCGGAGGAAGGGCGCTTCCATCTCTCCACGCTGATGATTCCGACAGACCGCGAAGAGACGCTGAACGTCATTCGTGCGCGGCTGCGAAACGGGCAGGTTTGCCGCGTCGTTTCGACCAGTCTGGTGGAGGCAGGCGTGGACGTCGATTTTCCGTCGGTCTGGCGCGAACTGGCCGGGCTGGACAGCATTTTGCAGGCGGCGGGGCGCTGCAACCGCGAGGGAAAGCGGAGCGCGGCGGAAAGCGTTGTGCATGTCTTTGAAGCGGAAGGAACTCCTCCGCACTCCATGATACAGCAGCGCGAGGCCACGACGAAGGTGATGGGGGAATTTGAAGAGATCAACACCCGTCCTGCGATTCGGGCGTATTTCGATCGGCTGCTCTGGGTGAAGGGCGACGATGCGCTGGATGCAAGGCAGATTCTAAACGGCGAACGAGCCTGCACATTCCGAAAGACGGCGGAAGCATTTCGCCTGATTGACGCCGACACCTGCACGGTGTATGTGCCGAATGAAGGGAACGCGGAGGACATCGCGCAGCTTCGCGCGGGGCTGTACAGCAGGGCGCTGATTCGCCGATTGGGGCGAAGCTCCGTGAACGTGTATCAGAACGAATATAAGAACCTTGTTTTTGCGGGCATTGTGGAAGATCATCAGGAGGACGGATTCGGCATTTTGATTCAGCCGGATGCGTACAAGCCGAAATGCGGCCTTTCGACGGAAGCTGGCGATGGGTTTCTTGCAAAATAAAAATAGAGGATGCACTTGCATGCATCCTCAAACGGTTGGCTACTGAACAATTCAATATTTCAATCCACGTTTCAATCTAAAGATTGATCCGACAAGGGCATTGTATCATCATTTTATTGTATGGTCAAGAAACTTGTTGATGGTAAATCGTGAATGTTCGATTGTTGTACTTAACAACTCAATGAACATGAAATATTGACAAGAGGAAAAGGACGAGTTATAATGCAGATATACCGAACGACAAATGATGGAGGTGAGAAACATGTCTGTAAAAATGGAGGTCTGGGGCGATTTTGCCTGCTTTTCAAGAATCGAACTGAAAATAGAGAGGGTGAGTTATGATGTGCCGACGCCAAGCGCGGCGCGCGGAATCATAGAAAGCATCTATTATCATCCGGGATTAAAGTGGCATATTGATAAAATTTATGTTATGAATCCTATTCGATTCACAAGCATTCGTCGCAATGAAGTTAAGAACAAAATTTCCGCCAGCAAAATAATGAAGGAAGCCAATGGCAAAGGGGCTTCGTATATCGACCGAAACGAGGATATCCAGCAGCGGGCGACGACGATGCTCCGCGATGTGCATTATGTCATCGAGGCGCATTTTGAGATGACCGATCAGGCCAACGCGTCGGATAACCCGGGCAAGTTTCAGGATATCATCAAGCGCAGACTGCGCAGGGGCCAAGCCTATTCCCAGCCGTATTTGGGTACGCGCGAGTGCACGGCGCATTTCGGCCTGTGGGAAGGCGGCAAGATTCCGACAATTTCGGAAACGCGAGATTTGGGCCTTATGCTGTATGACATGGATTTTTCAGACCCGAACGACATTCAGCCGATGTTTTTCCGCGCTAAACTGGAAAACGGCGTGATCGACCTGACGAATTGCGAGGTGGTCAAATGATCCTGCAAGCGTTGGTTCGCTGCTATGAAGCGCTGGCCGAGCGGGGCGAGCTGGAAAAGCCGGGCTGGTCGCCGGTGAAGGTCAGTTGGGGCTTGGAGCTGGACGCGGACGGACAGGTGAAAAGCCTGCTTCCGCTGGGCGGCATGGATTCGAAGAGCAAGCAGTTTTCGCGGACAATGACGTTGCCGAATAAACTAAAAAGCACGAGCAGAGCTTCTTCAAATTTTCTGTGGGATAATTCGGAATATATATTGGGTTTGGGAAAAAAAGAAAATACAACGGAGAAAAATTTTCAGGCGTGTGTATGGCGACATCAGGAAATACTGAAAGATGTTAAGCATCCATTTGCGCAAGCCATTGTAAAATTTTTTGATGGCTGGAAACCTGAGAATTCGTTTGAGAATCCCATCATCAAAACCAATATAAAGGAACTGATCAAAGGCGGCAATATTGTTTTTGTAATGGAAGACTCAAACGGAGAATTGCAGTTTGCCCATGATGTGCCGGAAATCCGTCGGGCATGGGATGAAACTTACATAAGCATGGGGAATGAAGAGGTCGGAAGGTGCCTTGTCACGGGTGAAAAAACGCCGATTGCTATTCTTCATCCGAGTATTAGCGGCGTATATGGAGCGAAGTCCTTTGGCGCGTTACTGGTCAGCTTTAACATGGAAGCATCCGAATCCTATGGTAAAGAACAGGGACGCAACGCGCCGGTTGGTAAATACGCCGCTTTTGCTTACGGCGCGGCGCTCAATTACATGGTCGGGCATGCGGATTTCCACGGACGGCTGGGCGATACGACGCTCGTTTACTGGGCGGAGGACGCAGAACCCGCCTACGGCAGCGCGTTTATGGCGATGATGGGCATGGGCGGCGAAGACAAGAACGAAATCACCCAAAAGGAATTGAGCAGCGTGTTGACCGCGCTCTGCGACGGACGCACCGTAAAATGGGCGAACGTGCCGCTGAACCCTAAAAACCGATTCTACATACTGGGGCTTGCGCCGAACGCCTCCAGATTATCCGTGCGTTTCTTCCTGCAAAATTCCTTTGACGAATTTGCCCAATATTATCAGAAGCATCAGGAGGATCTGGACATTGTCCGCCCCGCGTTTGATGAGCGGGAGACGCTTTCCATGTGGGCGCTATTGGGGGAGACAGTTGTTAAAAAAAACAATAAACCGCCTAAATCTCAACGCCAACTCGTTGAAGAAATAAAGGAGACAGCTATTAAAAAACCCAATAAACCGCCCAAATTTCAACGTCAACTCGTTGAAGAAATGTTAAATGCGATACTGACCGGTTCGCCTTATCCATCGACGTTGTTCACACAAGTGGAAATCCGCATTCGCGCGGAGAAGGAGATCAACCGCGGAAAGGCCGCGATCATCAAAGCCTATTTGCGGCGCAATGTTGTTGAACAGCAAAGGAAAAACGCACATGTTTACGAGGAGGTTTTAGGCGTGGAGCTGAACATATCAAAAACGACTTATCTGCCGTATCGGCTGGGCAGGCTTTTTGCAGTGCTGGAGGCGTTGCAACTGGAAGCGTTCAGAGATGGTAATAATAAAGACAGCAAACCGAACACGACAATCAAAGACCAGTTTTTCAGCTCTGCCTGTGCGACGCCGGTGGTGGCGTTTCCAATGATCGTAGATCGAGCACAGAAGTATTTGCGTAAACTCAAAGCTAAAAACAAAGAAGGATTGGCTAGATATTACAGCAGCATGATGGATGAAATCATAGGAAACTTTGGAGAAAGTTATCCAGCCCATTTGAGCTTGGAGGATCAGGGCATCTTCCAAATCGGCTATTATCATCAGAGACAAAGGATGTACGCAAAGAAGGAGGAAAAGGACAATGGCTGATGTGATTCGCAATCGGTATGACTTCGTGATTCTTTTCGATGTGGAAAACGGCAACCCGAACGGCGACCCCGATGCAGGCAACATGCCGCGCGTCGATCCCGAGACGGGCTGCGGATTGGTGACGGACGTTTGCCTGAAGCGCAAAATCCGCAACTATGTGGAGACGGTCAAGGAGAATGACCCGCACTTCGGCATTTACATCAAGGACGGCGTGCCGCTCAACGCCAGCGACAAAGCCGCGCTCGAATCGGTGGGGCATAAGGAAACGGATTTGAAGGCGCTGAAAAAATCCGATTCGGATATCGACAAAAAGCTGGTGCAGTATATGTGCGGCCATTACTTCGATATCCGCACGTTCGGCGCGGTGATGACAACGTTTGCCAAGCCTCCGCTCAACTGCGGACAGGTGCGCGGCCCCGTGCAGCTTGGCTTCGCCAGAAGCGTTGACCCCATCATGCCGCAAGAGGTGACCATCACCCGCGTGGCCATCACCACGGAAGAAGACGCGGCCAAGAAGGGCACAGAGATGGGCCGCAAATTCATCGTGCCCTATGGCCTCTACCGCGCAGAGGGGTTTGTTTCCGCCAATCTGGCGCGCAAGACGACCGGATTCGACGAGGACGATTTGGCGCTCCTCTGGAAAGCGATTCTGAATATGTTTGAAAACGACCGCTCCGCCGCGCGCGGCATGATGGCCGTCCGCAAGCTGGTTATTTTCAAGCATGACAGCGAACTGGGCGAAGCTCCCGCGTGGAAGCTGTTTAAGCTCGTGGATGTTCAGCGCAAGCCCGAAATCGCCGCGCCGCGCAGCTTTGAGGATTATCAGTTCTGCGTCGATACCGATCATCTGCCGCAGGGCGTAACCTGCCAAATCATGGAGTGATACCGCGCCCCGCGGAAAGCTGTGCGAAGGTGAAGCTGTCATGGCTTTCCCGTGGGCTTCGCACCCCGAATATCGGGCTTTGCGCCGCAAAAAAAGGGGCTTGTAAAGCTCCGAAAAGCGGTGTATCATGGTTTTGTTGTGTAAGCTGACGTAAATCCGGATGGATTTTTGGAGGCTTATGCTGTCTCCCCTCGTATGAGGGGAGTGGATTGAAATAGAATGATTATGTTGCGGCGCTTGTCAACCGCAGTCTCCCCTCGTATGAGGGGAGTGGATTGAAATTGTACAAAGAAGCTAATGAACGTCTATTCCCCGGTCTCCCCTCGTATGAGGGGAGTGGATTGAAATAGTAACGCAGTTGCTTTTGTAACGGGTGAGCTTACGTCTCCCCTCGTATGAGGGGAGTGGATTGAAATGCGCCACACTCGCAACTTAAAAACTGCATATCCGTCTCCCCTCGTATGAGGGGAGTGGATTGAAATCATCAAAGCACCACTCATAACTATCTGGAGTAGGTCTCCCCTCGTATGAGGGGAGTGGATTGAAATATGTGCCCATCGGTGCATTTATTACAGCTATAGCGTCTCCCCTCGTATGAGGGGAGTGGATTGAAATTTAGAAAATTATGCCGTTTACGAAATGGAATATGTCTCCCCTCGTATGAGGGGAGTGGATTGAAATTTATTGAGGTGATAGCATGTCTATGTTTTTCGAGTCTCCCCTCGTATGAGGGGAGTGGATTGAAATTGGATGGCACAGAAGCCCTGCTGCATCTGGTTGCGTCTCCCCTCGTATGAGGGGAGTGGATTGAAATATAAACCGTGATAACGTCTTTTGTTTCCGCTCGGGTCTCCCCTCGTATGAGGGGAGTGGATTGAAATAACCTTGCAAAGCGCGTATTTCACGACGAAAGCGAGTCTCCCCTCGTATGAGGGGAGTGGATTGAAATGAAGAGGTTTTGGAACTGGTGGGCGATGCCGTAGGTCTCCCCTCGTATGAGGGGAGTGGATTGAAATGCCCAGACGTCTGGATGTGCCTGCTTTTGCCCGGTCTCCCCTCGTATGAGGGGAGTGGATTGAAATTTTACGCCGACGAAAGCGAAGAAAGAATTATTGCGTCTCCCCTCGTATGAGGGGAGTGGATTGAAATTGTTTCAATCCGCGCAAGACGCGCAGCTGTTTAGTCTCCCCTCGTATGAGGGGAGTGGATTGAAATGTATCGCACCCACAAATGACCGTAATGTGATTAGGTCTCCCCTCGTATGAGGGGAGTGGATTGAAATTTGCAAGCACCGATCTAACGAATAAAGTAGCTGGGTCTCCCCTCGTATGAGGGGAGTGGATTGAAATATAAAGGGATATATACATGTTACCTCCCATTATGTCTCCCCTCGTATGAGGGGAGTGGATTGAAATCGTCCGATCTGTATAACCGTTTCGGCGTGGAGAACGTCTCCCCTCGTATGAGGGGAGTGGATTGAAATATCGGCTGCGAGGGCATTTGCTCGGATAAAAAAGTCTCCCCTCGTATGAGGGGAGTGGATTGAAATTGACTGCCGTCAACGCGATCCTGACGGTGCTGGGGTCTCCCCTCGTATGAGGGGAGTGGATTGAAATCGTTCACGGAATGACAAAAAACCGATATAAATCGTCTCCCCTCGTATGAGGGGAGTGGATTGAAATCGGACAGCAACATCTGCCCGCTGCCGATGCAGCGCGTCTCCCCTCGTATGAGGGGAGTGGATTGAAATGTGCATATTGACATCTGCGCGCCCTGCGCTCATGGTCTCCCCTCGTATGAGGGGAGTGGATTGAAATCATCTGGTGCGTGCGGCTGATCCGCAGTTGCGCGTCTCCCCTCGTATGAGGGGAGTGGATTGAAATGACTATAAATTGAACCCGTGTTTTGTCGTGAGGTCTCCCCTCGTATGAGGGGAGTGGATTGAAATTGTTATCGCGCGTGTAGTCGCCCACCCACGCGGCGTCTCCCCTCGTATGAGGGGAGTGGATTGAAATTATCGCTGGCGCAGGTGTGGGCATGAACTACACGTCTCCCCTCGTATGAGGGGAGTGGATTGAAATTTACGTAATCGGTGCTTCCGGTTGGGTCAAACGGTCTCCCCTCGTATGAGGGGAGTGGATTGAAATAGCAACGCGATTGCATTTGTAACGGGTGAGCTTGTCTCCCCTCGTATGAGGGGAGTGGATTGAAATTCGGATGGCGGCGCGCAGATGCTCAACGCTTACGTCTCCCCTC
>OLPV01002396.1_pt1 | contig 12382 bp, 8 predicted proteins | sample 1671961 | NCBI WGS metagenome assembly OLPV01 (sample SAMEA3136630, study PRJEB25190) | human gut metagenome | biome: human gut; feature: human-associated habitat; material: faeces | place: Austria | collected 2013
AGCAACAGCTTCCACTGCCATGTAACAGAGGATGTAACTCCGATCGAGAAACAGGATCTGGAGGGACGTTTCTGGGAGCTCTGCAATGGCGGTAAGATTCAGTATGTACGTTATCCGATCGGCTACAATAAGGAAGCTATCCGTACACTGATCCGCAGAGCCATGGATCTGGGATATTATGAGGGAGTGAACCTTTCTCTTGCATACTGTGACGATTGTGGTCATGAGGAACTGGAGATGGATGTATGCCCTGTCTGCGGTTCCAGAAACCTGACCAAGATCGACCGTATGAACGGATATCTTTCCTACAGCCGTGTCCATGGAGATACCCGCTTGAATGAGGCGAAGATGGCTGAGATCGCTGAGCGAAAATCTATGTAAATACTGGCTGCCCGATCAACTGTGGAACAGTGATCGGATGTGGAGCCAGACAGTATAAAAAATATCCCGCAGAGCTGCCGGTAAGACCAGCAGCCGTCTGCGGGATATTTTTATGTAAAGTGAAGTTTTATAGTTCACTTTGTATTCTGAGTCCGTAAAATGATCATTTAATGATAGTTCCGGTCTTCTCACGGTAGCCGTCTTTTGCATGGGCCATGTCTGTGATGATGGTACGGCGTCCGGTTCCCTTCTCCACGAAGGAAACACCTGCTTCGATCTTAGGAAGCATGGAGCCTGCCGCAAACTGTTTGCCGACAATATATTTCTTGGCATCTTCTGTGGAAATAGTATCCAGATAAGATTCGTGATCCGTATTATGGTCAAGGCTTACTTTCTCGACGCTTGTAAGGATCATCAGAGTGTCAGCGTTCAGTTCTTCTGCAAGAAGTCCTGCTGCCAGGTCTTTCTCGATGATGGCGCTGGCACCATTCAGCTGAGTTCCCTGCTCAAGAACCGGGATTCCGCCGCCGCCTGCGGCAATGACGATCTGCTCTGCTGCAGAGAGGACCTTTACGGTTTCAATCTCTACGATCTTCTGTGGCTTCGGTGCTGCAAGGATACGTCTGTATTGGCCCTCGCCCACCTTTGTGACAAAGTTTCCTTTTTCTTCTTCAGCCTCGGCCTCTTCTGCGTTAAGAACACGTCCAATGATCTTCTCCGGCTCTGCAAATGCTTCATCGTATGGATCGATGACAACCTGTGTCAGAACTGTGCTGACCGGTTTGTAGATCCCTCTGGAGATAAGCTCAGCACGGATGGCGTTCTGAAGGTCATAGCCGATATAACCCTGGCTCATGGCGGAACATACGGACATTGGTGCAAATGTATAATCAGGATGTGCCTTACCGAATTCATTCATTGCGGTGTGGATCATCCCTACCTGCGGACCGTTGCTGTGGGAGATCACTACGCGGGTTCCCTCCTCTACCAGATCTGCGATTACCTTCGCTGCGAGTTTTGTAGCTGTTTTTTGCTCTGGAAGTGTGGTGCCAAGTGCCCGGTGGCCTAATGCAACTACTACGGTTTTTTCGCTCATAGGAAATACCTCGTTTCTCTTAAAAATTGGAATGAAATCAGTTACTGTATTCAGTAACGAGTACATCGAAAACGATGCACGAATATTATATTTTATTATAAAAGACCTATGTGGGAAATGCAATAGAAAATCGAGTGTTTTCCGAGACAGGAAAAACCGCCTGATCCAGTCAGACGGTTTGATTCCTACTATTTTTTGAGGGGGGAGATAGAGAGTGGTTTTTCATCTATCCAACACCTATTATATAGAGAAAATATGTTTAAAATATGTCGTTAATCTAAAAGAAATGGAAAATTTATAAAGAAAGTTTAAACAAACTTTATAATTTTTATATCCGGTTGCGCATGGTCTGAAAATGTGATACATTGAAAAAGTCTTGATCCTGCATTCTGCGGGATCTGTTCACGCATCGTTTCGATGCAGAAATCCATTTTATTTTATCGAAAAAAATATTGATCATGCACCATTTGCCGGGGAGGGATGCCTTTGTCTGTGGAAAAGTAAGTTTCTGTAAAAAAAACATGTGTATAAGAAATGCCAGATCAGGCAGAAATGAGGAAGAGCCATGAAAAACAGAATATGGAAACAGATGAAGAAAGCCGGAATTGTGACAGTGCTGGCAGGAGCCATGCTGGGAGGAACAATAGAACCGGAGCTGACTCTGGGAGCAGATTTTTTGCCGGGACAGGCACCGTTTATCGATCAGAGTGTGTTCTGGAAAGACATAGAATCCGGACAGGCGGAGCTTGGGATCCGGATTCGCGGCCTGAATGAATGGCTGTCCGGGAGAAGGTTTTCGGAGGATAAGGAGAAAAATGAGAAGTGGGACGATGAACTTCAGAAGATTGAAGATCCATCGGTGGAGCAGGAAGAAGAGATAGAACAGGAGCTGCCAGAGAATGACTTGCAGCAGGAGCCAGAGCCGGAGCTGCCGGAGGATGATTGGCAGCAGGAAAAGGAGCCAGAGCCGGAGCTGCCGGAGGATGACTTGCAGCAGGAAGAGAAGGCAGAACAGGAATTGCCGGTGGATAAGGTTGTGGAAGGAATCGGAATAGAAATGGAGGAAGGATATGAGCACGTGGAGCAGCTGGCATCCGGGGAAACAGTACAGCCGGAGGATGAAGAGCAGGAGAAAACGGGTCCGCTCACACCGGAAGGAACGTCGACCGGAGGGGAAAATGTAGGGAATGAAGAGGAAGGTGAGTTTGAGGAGACGCAAAAGCTGACGCTGGTCACGTATATTTCGGAGTATTTTGTTCCGGAAACGGATTCTGTCCCGAAAAATATGGCTGCACAGCAGATTTCTGTAAGGAGCCAGAGCGGTGAAGATACAGAGATCACAAAGCTGGAAAGCGTGCTGAACGTGGAGCAGAACGGGCAGGATGAGATCTTTTTCCGTATCCCGCTGATCCTGCGGCAGGAATACCGTTTTCCGGCAGAGAAAAGCAGTTATCCTGTGACTCAGGAGGAACCGCTTCAGAAGGACTGTACCGGTGCGGGAACCTTTCTCATGACAGAAGAAAACGGGGAAGAGCTGGTGATCGCAGAGGGAATCTCGCCTATGCTGGACGTGGAGGCTGCTGAGGCTGATATGGAATTGTCGGTAATTGCACAGAATAAAAAAATGAAAGCAGGGCAGACCATCCGTTATCAGGTAGAGATAGCCAATACCGGAAAGCTGGATCTTGCAGATATCCGTCTGACCAGCAGCCTTTCATGCCCTAAGATCCGGCAGCTGTGGGAAGATGCAGAAGGCCTTCTAACAGAAGGGGCTGTGGCGGAATTTGCAGAATTAAAAGCCGGAGAGAGCAGGAGCTTTTATGTACAGGCGCCGCTTCTGGATGAACAGGAAAAAGATCTGGAGCACCAGGTGGAAGCAGAGGCCAGGGTGAAGGACAGAGTGGAGGAGGTGATCCGGAAGAACGCTTCCACTATAAATGGTCTGGAGGCACTGAAGGCGGATCTTTCTGTAAAGAAAACTGCAGACAAAGAAACCGCTGCACCGGGTGAGACTGTGACCTATCAGATCTGTATCGTGAATACCGGTGAAAAAACGCTTCATTCGGTTGTGGGAACGGAGCGCTTTCAGGCAGCAGGGATCCATGCACAGTTTCTGGAGCAGGAAGGTGTAACGCTCAACAGCAGCCGTACAAAGGCAATGATCCAACAGATCCCGCCGGGAGAGGCAGTTTCTCTTCAGGCTGTGGTGAAGATCCCGGGAAAAACAGCGGATCAGAAGCTTTTTAACCAGGTGACGGTCACAAGCAAGGAAACCGGAGAGCGATTGATGGAGGCCTCCGCTTCTGTCATGGTAAAAGGAGAGGTGGCTATTACGCCGGAAGAAGGGCTGCCTTTGCAGGGAGATGACCAGGGTCCGGCTTCCGGTCAGATACAGATGGCAAGAACTGCGTCCACACATCCGAAGACCGGAGATGATACCAGGAGGGATTTGTGGACGCTTCTGGCAGTGACAGCTTTGGTGACTATGCTGGGCGGCATCTGGCTTCGGAAAAAATATGCGGATATTTATGGAAAAAGCTGATGTTACTGAGAACGGAGTGAACAGTAACAAGCTGATATTTTACAAGGCGGCCGTACCTCAAAGAAACGTTGAAAACAGGGGGGAGGTGTGCTATTCTATATGGTATGTACAGAAAATAAGAACAGTATATTTCCCGCCTCCGGTGTGCTGCCCGTCAGACCGGAAAAAGGGAAGATGGAGGAGAAAAATGAATCTTTTATCCTTATTGGAACATCTTGAATACAAATGCCTTCAGGGAAGTACAGAGCAGGAGGTTTCTTCTGTTGTATATGATTCCCGCAAAGTAGAAGAAGGGAGCCTTTTTATCTGCATCAGAGGTGCGGTCGTGGATGGACATAAATTTATACCTGATGTTGTGGCAAAGGGTGCGAAGACACTCATCGTGGAAGAAGCGGTGGAGGCACCGGAGGATGTGACAGTGATCCAGGTAGAGGATACCCGTTACGCCATGGCCTTTATTTCAGCAGCATGGTTCGGACATCCGGCAGAAAAGCTCAAAACCATCGGTATCACCGGAACCAAAGGAAAAACAACTACAACCTATATGGTGAAATCAATCCTTGAGAATGCCGGATATAAGGTTGGTCTGATCGGAACCATCGAGGCTGTTATCGGGGAGAAGCATATCCCGGCAGCCAACACGACACCGGAATCCTATATGGTACAGAAATATTTTCATGATATGGTAGAAGCAGGCTGCGATGCGGTCGTTATGGAGGTTTCCTCACAGGGACTGATGCTTCACAGAACCCAGGGATTTGTGTTTGATTTTGGAATTTTCACAAATATTGAACCAGATCATATCGGACCGAATGAGCACAAGGACTTTGATGATTATCTGCACTGCAAATCCATGCTTCTCAGACAGTGTAAGGTTGGTATCGTAAATCGTGACGATGAACACTTTGACCGCATTATCGAAGGCCACACCTGTAAACTTGAAACCTATGGATTTTCCGAAAAAGCAGATCTCCGTGCAGAGGGCGCCAGACTCGTTGGAAGAAAGGGCTATCTGGGAATTTCCTATCATGTTAAGGGACTTATGGATTTTCCTGTGGAGATCGATATTCCAGGTAAGTTCAGCATTTACAATTCTCTGACTGCCATTGCCATCTGCCGCCATTTTAAGGTATCCGAGGAGAATATCATCAAAGCTCTGAAGGTGGCCAGGGTCAAAGGCCGTATTGAGATGATCAAGGTATCTGACGAATTCACACTGATGATCGATTACGCACATAATGCCATGGCGCTGGAGAGCCTTCTCGGAACACTGAAGGAATATGATCCGCACAGACTGGTATGCCTGTTTGGCTGTGGCGGAAACCGTTCCAAGCTGCGCCGTTATGAAATGGGTGAGGTTTCAGGAAAGATGGCAGATCTGACCATCATTACTTCAGATAATCCGCGAGATGAGGATCCACAGGCCATCATCGATGATATTAAGATCGGAATGGCAAAAACAGATGGAAAATATGTAGAGATCCCGGATCGTAAAGAGGCGATCGCCTACGCGATCCATCATGGTGAGCCGGGAGATATCATCGTCCTTGCCGGAAAGGGCCATGAGGATTATCAGGAGATCAAGGGTAAGAAATATCCCATGGATGAGCGTGTACTGATCCGGGAGATCCTGGAAGAAGATCAGAAAGCGTAAATGGATGATCTATGCAGATGTGATCATTGACATTTCTCATGAAAAGCTGGACCGGGATTTTCAGTATCGTGTACCTGAGGAGCTGGTGCAGGCAATAAAACCCGGAGTTGTGGTCACAGTGCCCTTCGGAAAGGGAAATACCCTTCGGAAAGGCTATGTGACCGGGATCTCCGGAACGGCAAAATATGATGCGTCAAAGCTCAAGGAGATCCGGGGAGTGTCCACAGACAGTGAGACAACAGAATCCCGGCTGATCGCACTTGCGGCCTGGATGAAGGAGACCTATGGCTCCACCATGATCCAGGCACTGAAAACAGTTCTGCCTGTAAAAGACAAGGTCCGTGCAAAAGAGAAAAGACTGATCCTTTTTACAGGGAAAAAGGAAGAGGGGCAGGCACTTCTTGGCAAGCTGGAAGGCAGCCGCTTTAAAGCACGTGAGCGGTTCCTTCGGGCAATCCTGGAGGCCGGGAGCCTGGATTATACCTATGCCTCCAAAGAGCTTGGAGCCGGCATTTCCGTTCTTGATTTTTTTGAGAAAAAAGGTCTGATAACTATTGAAAGTCAGGAAATGTATCGTATTCCCGATGGGTTCGGCCTGGTGAAGGAGAACATGGAGCTGAGTCTGAACCAGGAACAGCTTTTGGCGGCAGAGCAGATCTTTCGGGAATGGCAGGAGCCGGACCCAAGGCCTGCACTTCTTTTCGGAGTGACCGGAAGCGGAAAGACCCAGGTTTATATGCGCCTGATCCAGAAGGTACTGGAGGAGGGAAAACAGGCGATCGTGCTGATCCCTGAGATCGCGCTTACTTATCAGACAGTCAGGCGCTTTTATGCCATGTTCGGAGATAAGGTTTCGGTTCTGAACTCCAGACTTTCCCAGGGAGAACGTTATGATCAGTTCAAAAGAGCAAAACGTGGTGAGATCCAGGTGATGGTAGGACCCAGATCCGCACTGTTCACACCGTTTTCAGATCTGGGACTGATCGTTATCGACGAAGAGCATGAACCCACCTACAAAAGTGAGAATACGCCAAGGTACCATGCACGTGAGACTGCCATTGAGAGGGCACGAATGGAACATGCCCGTGTGGTCATGGGATCAGCCACTCCGTCATTGGAAGCCTACAGTCATGCCTGTGACGGAGAATATCTTCTGGTAAAGTTAAACGCACGTTATGAGGAAAGGCCTCTTCCACAGGTATCAATCGTGGATCTTCGGGAAGAATTAAAGAAAGGAAACCGCTCGGTACTGAGTCTGGAGCTGAAGAGGGATCTGGAGCAGGTCCTTGAAAGAAGAGAACAGGCCATGCTGTTTCTGAACCGGAGAGGATATGCGGGCTTTGTTTCCTGCAGAGCCTGCGGTCACGTTATGAAATGTCCCCACTGTGATGTATCTCTAAGTGAACACAATGGCAATCGTCTGATCTGTCATTATTGCGGCTATGAGACTGTGAAACCGGAAATCTGTCCGTCCTGTGGTTCACCGCACATTGGTGGATTTAAGGCAGGAACCCAGCAGATCGAGAAGGTCATTGAAAAAGAATTCCCGAAAGCCAGGGTACTTCGAATGGATTTTGATACCACAAGGACCAAGGACAGCTATGAGAAGATCCTGGCTTCTTTTGCAAAGCATGAGGCAGATATTCTGGTGGGGACCCAGATGATCGTCAAGGGACATGATTTTCCGAATGTGACTCTGGTAGGAGTGATTGCAGCAGATCTTTCGCTGAATATGGATGACTATCACTGCGGGGAGCGTACATTCCAGCTTCTGACTCAGGCAGTTGGACGTTCCGGCAGAGGGAATCGGCCGGGGCAGGCGGTGATCCAGACATATCAGCCGGAGCATTACAGTATCCAGGCTGCGGCTATTCAGGATTATAAGAAATTTTATAAAGAAGAAATGGGGTATCGGATGCTTTTGGACTATCCGCCGGCAGCCCATATGATGACTGTTTTTGGTGCCTGCCAGGATGAAGAACTTCTGAAAAATGCCATGTATTATATAGAAGTTTTTATCCGCAGGGTAAGTCCGAAGGAAGAGCTTCACATGATCGGACCTGCAGCTGCATCGGTAGGTAAGGTAAAGGATGTTTATCGTCAGGTGATCCATCTGAAGCACAGGGATATCTGCTTTCTCACAGCAGTCAGAGAGAAGCTGGAGAAATATATAGAGATAAATTCCGGATTCCGGAAAATATACATTCAATTTGATATGAATTAAAGGAGAAGAAAAATGGCACTTAGAACAATCCGTGTACAGGGGGATTCTGTACTGACAAAAAAATCCCGGACAGTAGACAAAATGACACCGAGGATCGGGGAACTGATCACAGATATGCTGGATACCATGTATGATGCAATGGGTGTTGGCCTCGCTGCACCACAGGTAGGAATACTGAAACGTATCGTTGTCATCGATGTAGGTGAGGGCCCGATCGTGCTGATCAATCCGGAGATCCTTGAGACAAGCGGCGAGCAGACCGGTGACGAGGGATGCCTGAGCGTTCCGGGAATGGCAGGACAGGTAACACGTCCGAACTATGTGAAGGTAAAAGCACTTGATGTAAATATGAACGAACAGATCTACGAGGGAGAGGGCCTTCTGGCAAGAGCGTTCTGTCATGAGATTGACCATCTGGATGGAAAAATGTATACAGAACTTGTGGAGGGAGAACTTCACAAGGTAACTTATGATGAAGAAGACTAAAGGCGGGATACTATGAAGATTATTTATATGGGAACTCCGGACTTTGCGGTGGCGCCTCTTGCAGCACTGGCAGAGAACGGATATGAAGTGGAGGCTGTGATTACACAGCCGGACAAACCGAAGGGCAGAGGCAAAACTATGATGCCTACTCCTGTAAAAGAAGAAGCACTGAAACACGGGATCCCGGTACTGCAGCCGGTGAAGGTAAGAGATCCTGAATTTGTGGAAGAACTGAAAAATCTTGCACCGGACATCATCATTGTTGCGGCATTCGGGCAGATCATTCCAAAGAGCATCCTGGATATGCCGAGATTCGGATGTATCAATATCCATGCGTCTCTGCTTCCTAAATATCGTGGAGCTGCACCGATCCAGCAGGCGGTGATCGACGGTGAAAAAGAATCCGGCGTTACCATTATGCAGATGGGAACCGGTCTGGATACCGGTGATATGATTTCCAGGATCGTGGTTCCGCTTGCCAAAGATGAGACAGGTGGAAGCTTGTTTGATAAGCTCGCACAGGCAGGTGCAGAGCTTCTGGTACAGACTTTACCGTCCATTTTTGACGGAACTGCAATCCGCGAGAAACAGCCGGAGGAGAGTCCAACACCATATGCTGCCATGATCTCCAAAAAAATGGGGCTTCTGGATTTCAGCAAAAATGCGGAAGAACTGGAGCGTCTGGTAAGAGGCCTTGATCCATGGCCAAGCGCTTTTACCTTTATCAATGGAAAAACATTGAAGGTCTGGAAGAGCTCTGTTCTGGAAAAACAGGCACAGGAAGCACCGGGAACTGTGATAGCCGCTGACAAAGGAGGAATCCAGGTAGCATGCGGCCAGAAGGTACTCGTGCTCCATGAAGTGCAGCTGGAAGGCAAAAAACGCATGGAAGTGGATGCGTTCCTTCGGGGATATCAGTTGAAACCAGGAGACATGTTCAGAGATTCCAGGGAGTGATGAGTTATGTACGGATATGGTTATTACGGATGGGGAATGGACCCCACGATTCTTTTGCTCGTGATCGGAATGCTTCTTTCTCTTGCGGCATCCGCGAAGCTGCGCAGTACCTTTGCAGTCTATAAAAAGGTCCGGAGTCATTCAGGTATCACCGGTGCGGAAGCTGCACAGAGGATCCTGAGAGCGGCTGGGATCACAGACGTACAGGTGGTTCCGATCCGCGGAAGTCTTACGGATCACTATGATCCGAGAACGAAAACGGTTTCCCTTTCAGAAGATATTTATGGAAGAAATTCTCTGGCGGCTGTGGGGGTGGCAGCACATGAATGTGGCCATGCGATCCAGGATGCGATCAATTATGCACCACTGAATATCCGTTCAGCCATTGTACCTGCCGCAAATATTGGTTCCCAGCTTTCATGGCCGCTGTTTATCGCAGGACTGATCTTTTCCATTGATCCGCTGGTAACTCTGGGAATTGTTTTGTTTTCACTGGCAGTACTGTTTCAGCTGGTGACACTTCCGGTTGAGATCAATGCGTCTTCCAGAGCGCTTAAAATGCTGGAAAGTACAGGTATCTTAGGTGCAGATGAAAAAAAGGGTGCAAGAAAAGTACTTACAGCGGCAGCGCTTACCTATGTAGCAGCTCTGGCGGCATCTATTCTGCAGCTTCTGAGACTGATTATCCTTGCAGGAGGTAGAGATCGTGATTAGCAGCGGAGTAAATACCAGAGAACTGATCCTTGAGATCCTGTTACAGATCGAGGAGGAGGGTGAGCACAGCCATATTGCGATCCGGAATGCGCTTTCCAAATATCAGTTTCTTCCGAAACAGGAACGTAGCTTTATTACAAGAGTATGTGAGGGAACCCTGGAATACAGGATCTATATTGATTATGTCATCGATTCTTTTTCCAAGGTTTCTGTAAACAAGATGAAACCGCAGATCCGTGAGATCCTGAGAAGTGCGGTATATCAGCTGAAATTTATGGACAGTGTTCCGGACAGTGCAGTATGCAATGAAGCGGTAAAGCTGGCACAGCGAAAAGGCTTTTATAATCTAAAGCCCTTTGTCAACGGGGTGCTCCGTACGATCGCAAGAGAGATCGGTGATCTGGAGCTTCCTTCCAGGGAAGAAAACGAAGTCCGTTATCTTTCTGTGAAATATTCCATGCCGGAATATCTGGTAGAAAAATGGAAAGCAGCCTACGGAGTGAAGACTACGGAGAAGATCCTGGAGGATTTTCTGACAGAAAGACCGATCACAGTACGGTGCCGTACTCATAAGGCGTCTCTGAGAGAGATCGTCACCAGTTTGAAGTCTCAGGGAGTGACAGTAGAACAGGCTCCTTATCTTCCCTATGCACTGAAGATTTCCGATTACAATCATATTTTGACACTTGAGACCTTCCTTCAGGGAAAGATCCTGGTGCAGGATGTAAGCTCTATGCTTGTAGCGGAAGCTGCAAGTCCGAAAAAAGGTGACCATATCATCGACATGTGCGCTGCACCAGGTGGAAAAAGCATCCATGCGGCAGACAAAATGGGGGATTACGGAAATGTGGATGCCAGAGATGTAAGTCAGTATAAGGCAGATCTTATCAAAGAAAACATCCACAGGACCGGAGTGATCAATGTGGAAGCCAGAGTTCAGGATGCAACGGTATATGATCCGGATTCCGAACAGGCTGCGGATATTGTGATCGCGGATGTACCGTGCTCCGGTTATGGAGTTATCGGCAAGAAACCGGAAATCAAATACCGGGCAACTCCGCAGAAACAGGAAGAGATCGTAATGCTCCAGAGAATGATCCTGGATAAGGCTGCAAAGTATGTGAAACCGGATGGAACGCTGATCTTCAGCACATGTACCATTGCCCGGGAAGAAAACGAAGAAAATGTATTATGGTTTTTAAAGAATTATCCGTACCGGCTGGAAAGCCTGGATCCGTATATTCCGGAGGAACTGCACTGTAAATCCACGAAGCTTGGCTATCTGCAGCTTCTGCCGGGAATACATAAGACAGATGGATTCTTTATTGCCAGATTCAGAAGGAAATAACAGAAAATGACAGATGTAAAATCCATGACCATGGAGGAATTGAAGGAATTCATGACAAAGATCGGTGAAAAGCCTTTCCGGGCGAAACAGATCTATGCATGGCTCCACCAGCAGCTGGTTACCTCCTGGGATGAAATGACAAATCTTTCCAAAAGCCTCAGGGAAAAGCTTTCGGCTTATCCGATCACAGCACTGACCCAGGCAGATGTAAGGATCTCAAAAATTGACGGAACCAGAAAATATCTGTTCCAGCTGGAAGATGGAAATGTGATCGAGAGTGTTCTCATGCGGTATCACCACGGAAATTCTGTGTGCATTTCTTCTCAGGTGGGCTGCCGTATGGGATGCAGATTCTGTGCATCTACCATCGGAGGACTGACCAGATGCCTGAAACCGTCCGAGATGCTGGATCAGATTTACCGTATCCAGGCAGATACCGGCGAACGTGTGGCCAATGTAGTTGTGATGGGAACCGGTGAGCCGATGGATAATTATGACAATCTTGTCCGTTTTGTCCGGATCCTTACCGACGAAAACGGTCTTGGGATCAGTCAGAGAAATGTGACGGTTTCTACCTGTGGGATCGTGCCGAAGATGTATGATCTGGCTGAAGAAAAGCTTCAGATCACTCTGGCACTTTCCCTTCATGCTCCAAATGATGAAAAACGACAGGAACTGATGCCGATCGCGAATAAGTATTCCATGGATGAGGTTCTGGATGCCTGCAGAAATTATTTTGACAAAACAGGCCGAAGGATCACCTTTGAGTACAGTCTTGTAGCTGGCGTCAACGACAGTGAAGAAGATGCGAGACAGCTGGCAGGCCGTATAAAAGGCATCAATTGCCATGTAAATCTGATTCCGGTCAATCCCATCAAGGAACGCTCCTATGTGAGGTCTACTCGACAGGCTGTGGAGAATTTCAAAATAAAACTTGAAAAATACGGAATTAATGTTACTATTAGAAGGGAAATGGGCAG
>OLPV01002399.1_pt1 | contig 12371 bp, 10 predicted proteins | sample 1671961 | NCBI WGS metagenome assembly OLPV01 (sample SAMEA3136630, study PRJEB25190) | human gut metagenome | biome: human gut; feature: human-associated habitat; material: faeces | place: Austria | collected 2013
TCCCCCTTTCGGGGGAGCTGGATGCGAACGAAGTGAGCAGACTGAGAGGGTCGAGTTTCTCAGTTTTCAGAAGAGATATCCTGTCCGAAGTACTTTTCGCTCAGGGTCTTTAAGGTGCCGTCGGCGCGCAGGGCGTCAATGGCGGTGTTCAGCGCGTCCAGATAGGCGGTGTCCTCGCTCTTAAGCACCGGGATGGCCACATGAGAAGCCTCGGCAGTCTGTGCCACCAGCTTGAAGTCTGCGTCCGGGTGGACATTCAGGTAGTCGTAGAAGGAAACGTCCGCGTTCAGGGTGGCATCAATGCGGCCGGCGGTCAGCAGCTGGATGGTTTCTTCCAGCGTGTCGATGCCCTGCACGGTAGCGCCGTAGCTCTCGGCCAGTTCCATGTAAGTAGAAGCCAGACTGTTGGCGGTGGTCTTGCCCTTCAGGTCCTCAAAGCTGGTAATGTCAGTATTGTCCTTGCGTACAGCCAGTGCAGTGTGGATGTAGCCGTAGGGGGTGGTGAAAGCGTAGGTCTTGGCACGCTCTTCGGTCACCTCCACGCCGTTGCACACCATGTCGTAGCGGCCTGCGTCCAGACCAGCAAACAGGCTGTCCCAGTCGCTCTCCACATACTCCGGCTCCACGCCCAGCTTTTCGGCAATGGCGCGGGAGACCTCTACGTCGTAGCCCACCAGCGTGTCGGAGGAATCGTGGTAGCTCCACGGCTGCCATGCGCCCTCCAGCGCCACCACCAGCTTGCCGCTCTTCTGGATGCTGTCCAGCTTATTCAGCGGTGCGGGACCTGCGGTGCTGGAGGCAGTGTCCTTGGAGGAGCAGCCGGTCAGGCCCAGCACCCCGGCGGCAGCCATAACGCCCATCAGAGAAATAAAGGTTCTGCGTTTCATAGAAAAAATCCTTTCTGTCGTGAAAAAATGCAAAAAGAGAAGTGGTTTTATTCCGTGTGGGCGATCCTGCGCAGGAAAGCCCGGGTGCGCTCCTCCTTGGGGGATGCAAAGAACTGCTGAGAGGGTGCCTGCTCCACCACCACGCCGTTTTCCATAAACACGGTCTTGGAGGACACGTTGCGGGCAAAGCCCATCTCATGAGTGACCACCAGCATGGTCATGCCCTCTTCGGCCAGCTGCCGCATCACGCTGAGCACCTCACCGGTCAGCTCCGGGTCAAGGGCGCTGGTGGGCTCGTCAAAATAGATGATCTCCGGGTCGGCGGCAAGGGCGCGGGCAATCGCCACCCGCTGCTGCTGCCCGCCGGAAAGCTGGCGGGGGTAGTAGTCGGCACGGTCTGCAAGGCCTACCTTGGCAAGCATCTTCATGCCGATCTCATCCGCCTGCTCCTTGGGCAGCTTGCGCGCCACAATGAGCCCTTCGGTCACGTTTTGCAGGGCGGTCTTGTTGCGGAACAGGTTGTAGTTCTGGAACACAAAGGCCGTCTTTTTGCGCAGCCGGGCAATGTCGGCGCGGCTGGCATGGGCAAGGTCGAAGCTTTCGCCGTCAAACACTAGCTGCCCGGCATCGGCAGTCTCCAGAAAGTTCAAGCACCGCAGCAGGGTGGTCTTGCCGGAGCCGGACGGCCCCAGAATGGCCACTACATCGCCCTTTTCCACGGTCAGGTCTACCCCGCGCAGCACGGGCAGCTCGCTGGCGACCTTCCGTGCACCGGGGCGGTGAAAAAGGCCGGGCTTTGCGTAGGTGCGGAAGGTTTTTTGCACATTGCGGATTTCAAGCATAGCCATAGGTGTGCACCTCCCTTTTTACTGGAAGCCGCGGGCGTTGAGCTGACGTTCCAGCAGCGCCTGCAGCTTGGTGATAACGGTACAGAACAGCAGATACACCACAGCCACCTCGCAGTAGATGGGCAGGAAGATGTAGGTGCGGGCGGCTACCCGCTGCCCAGCCATGAACAGCTCTGCCACCGTGATATTGGACGCCAGCGAGGTGTCCTTGATCATACCGATGAGGGAGTTGGACAGCGCAGGCACGGCGGTGCGCAGTGCCTGTGGCAGCACGATGCGGCGCATGATCTGCCACCAGCTCATGCCCACGCAGTAACCGGCTTCCAGCTGGCCCTGGGGCACGCTTTCCAGCGCGCCGCGCATGGTCTCGGCGCAGTAGGCACCCTCGTTGAAGGCAAAGGCGATGACTGCCGCCGGAAAGGCATTTAGCATGATGCCCACGCTGGGCAGGCCGTAAAAGATGATGAACAGCTGCACCAGCAGCGGCGTGCCCCGGATGACCCAGATATAGAACCGGGCGATCTGCCGCAGCACCGGCACATTGGCGTACTGCACCAGCGCCACCGCCACTGCGATGATCATGGCAAAAAAGAAGGAGAGAAGGGTCAGCGGAATGGTCATAGTCAGGCCTGCCGTCAGGATGCGGGGCAGTGCCTCCACCAGCACGCTGACCGTGCGGTTGGATAAAAGTGCTTCAAACATTGGTTTGTCCTCAAAACTAAAAAATGCACAAGTCGACAAAGTTTTTGCCGACTAAAGCAGTATATACCTTAAAGTAGGGTCAAAGTCAAGAGACTGAATCACCAATCCCTACAAAACCTACCAGAATACTATAATAGCATGAAATGTCCCGCAGCGCAAACGGTTTGCACAAAACGTGTGATGTGACCGAAAAATTGCATAAACTTGTTAAATATTTGTGCAATGCGGCAGATGCTTGACGCTGTGGGCGCTTTCGTGTACAATGGTCATAGTAGTGCGCAGGCGCGGGGCAACGGCCCGGCACGGCGCAAATCCACCGGCAGGGGCTTGCCCCTTGCCCGGTGCAGACACGGAGGATACAAACGTGAAAAAGTTTAGTATTGGTGTTCTGGGTGCAGGTACCTGGGGCATGGCTCTGGCACGGATGCTGACTGTCAGCGGCAACGATGTGCAGGTGTGGTCGGCTATTGAAGCCGAGGTGGACAACCTTTCCGCCACCCGGGTGCACCCCAATCTGCCGGGGATGGTCATCCCGCAGGAGCTGCGTTTTACCAAAAGCATAGAGGAAGTGTGCACCGGCAAGGACGTGCTGCTGTTTGCAGTGCCGTCGGTGTTCGTGCGCGCCACGGCGGCCAAGGCGCGGCCCTATATCCGCTCCGGCCAGATCATCGTGGATGTGGCAAAGGGCATTGAACCCGATACCTTATATACCATGACCGAGATCCTTGCCGACGAGCTGAGCCACGAGAACGGCCCCCGGGCGGTGCGTCTGGTGGCGCTCAGCGGCCCCACCCACGCCGAGGAGGTGGCGCTGGATCTGCCCACCACCATCGTTTCCGCCAGCCCGGATCTGGAAGCTGCCGAGGTAGTGCAGGAGGTGTTCAGCAACACCTGTATGCGCGTGTACACCAACACTGATATCAAGGGTGTGGAGCTGAGCGGCGCCATGAAGAACGTCATCGCGCTGGGCGTTGGCATCTCCACCGGCCTTGGCTACGGCGATAACGCCCGCGCCGCCCTGATCACCCGCGGCATTGCCGAGATTGCCCGGCTGGGCGTGGCTATGGGCTGCAATGTCCAGACCTTTGCGGGTCTGGCCGGTATCGGCGATCTGATCGTTACCGCTACCAGTATGCACAGCCGCAACAACCGCGCCGGTATCCTGATCGGCAAGGGCGAAAGCCCGGAGCAGGCCGTGAAGGAAGTCGGCATGGTGGTGGAGGGCATCAACGCCCTGCCCGCCGCCATGGAGCTGGCTGAGAAGTACCATGTGGAAATGCCCATTGCCCAGACGGTGAACGCCATCGTCAAGGAGGGCATGAGCGCCAGCGACGCACTGCGCAACCTGATGTCCCGCGACCGCAAGAGCGAGATGCCGCAGGGCTATGAGAGCGTGTAAACCTGAAATAATCGAAAAGAGGCTTCCGGAATGTCTGCGGGCATTCCGGAAGCCTCTTTTATTTGGCGGGAGATACAGTAAAATTATTAAAACTTTTTACAGAAAACAGACACAAAAGGGTAGAAGGTCGGCAAACTTTCTGCTATACTGAAAACGATAGGATTATTGGTCAGTGCAGCCGGAACAGGGCGGCGGGCGCTGGCACTGCAAGAAGGAGGAATGAGAGATGCCCTCTACCTACGCACACCGCCGCTTTGGCGCAAATGTGCTGGATCACCTGCCCGCGCCGCTGCGGGAAAAGCTGGAGGCACACCGGGAGCTGTATGATATCGGTCTGCACGGGCCGGATCTGCTGTTCTATTACCATGCGGAAAAGTCTACCCCGGTCGCCGCGCTGGGCAATGCCATGCACGATGAGCCGGGCAGAATGTTCTTTGACCGGGCACGCCGGGTGGTGCACGAGGAAGCCGACCGCGAGGCTGCGCTGGCCTACGCGCTGGGCTTTGTGTGCCATTTTGCGCTGGACAGCACCTGCCACCCCTTTGTGGAGCAGTTCACCCGGGAGAGCGGTGTGACCCACTGCGAGATCGAGACTGAGTTCGATAATATGCTGATGCGCCGGGACGGCTATGACCCGCTGACCTTCTTTACCGCCAGCCATATCCACCCCAGCGCGTCAAACGCCCGGGTCATTGCGCCGTTTTACAGGGATATTTCGGAGCAGACTGCGCTGGAAGCCCTGAAGGGGATGATCATGGTGCATAAGGTGCTGCAGGCCTCGAATCCGGTCAAGCGCTGGGTGGTGCTGACCGGCATGAAGGTGCTGGGCAAGTATGATGGGATGCACGGCCTTGTGGCAAACCCGCAGCCGAACCCGCAGTGCACTGAGAGCAACCGCAAGCTGGATGCGCTGTACGCCAAGGCTTTACCGCTGGCAGAGCGGCTGATCTTAGAGTATGTGGCAAAGCTGGATACGGACGAGCCGCTGGATGCCGCCTACGACCACACCTTTGGGGAATTTTAAAAAACGCGCCGCCCGGCGGTGCAAAGATGACAAGGGAAATACGATGAAAACTGAAAAATTCAAGGTGACACCGCTGGAGCGGGCATGGATCTTATACGATGTGGGCAACTCGGCCTTTGTGCTGATGATCGCCACGCTGGTGCCCATCTTCTTCAATGCACTGGCCGAGGCCGGTGGGGTGAGCAAGGTGGACTATCTGGCCTACTGGGGCTACGCAAGCTCCATCGTTACGGTGGTCACCGCCATTCTGAGCCCCATTCTGGGCACGCTAGCCGACACCAAGGGCTTTAAAAAGCCCATCTTCATGCTCTGCCTTTTTGTGGGCGTCATTGGCTGCTGCGCCATGGGTCTGGCGGGCACATGGCTGGCCTTTCTGGTCATTTTTATCATTGCCAAGATCGGCTACTCCGGCAGTCTGGTGTTCTACGACTCCATGCTGGGCGATGTGACCACCCCGGAGCGGATGGACATGGTGTCCTCCCGCGGGTACGCATGGGGTTATATCGGCAGCTGCGTGCCCTTTGTGGTCTGCCTGGCGCTGGTGCTGGGCAGCAGTGTGGTGGGGCTTAGTCAGATGACCGCGCTGTCCATCGCGCTGGTCATTACCGCCGTGTGGTGGCTGGTGGTCACCCTGCCGCTGCTGAAAAAGTACCGCCAGATCAACTATGTGGAGGTGAAGCAGCACGCCATCCGCCAAAGTTTTGTGCGCATTGGGCAGACCCTGAAGCATCTGCCGCAGGACAAGCAGGTGTTCTGGTTTTTGCTGGCCTTCTTCTGCTACATTGACGGCGTGTATACCATCATTGATATGGCTACCGCCTACGGCACGGCGCTGGGGCTGGACACCACCGGCCTGTTGCTGGCACTGCTGGTCACCCAGATCGTGGCTTTCCCCTCGGCGCTGATCTTTGGCCGCCTGAGCCAGAAATACGCGTCCAAGACCCTCATCCCGGTGTGCATTGCAGCCTATATCGGCATTGCCGTCTTTGCCTTCTTCCTGAAGAGCCAGTGGCAGTTCTGGGTGCTGGCCGTGGTGGTGGGGATGTTCCAGGGCGGTGTGCAGGCACTGAGCCGCAGCCACTTTGCCAAGATCATCCCGCAGGAAAAATCCGGTGAATACTTCGGCCTGTTCGATATCTGCGGCAAGGGTGCATCATTCCTTGGCACCATGATCGTCAGCGTGGGCAGCCAGCTGACCGGCAGCGCTAACGTGGGTGTTGGTTCCATTGCCATCCTGTTCGTTGTCGGCTTTGTGCTGTTCAGCATTTCCACCCGGACAGAAGAGACAAAGCAGGTCTGACCATTTTATGAAAAAACGAAGCCCGGAGCGTCCGCAGACGTTCCGGGCTTCGTTTTTGTTCAGAGAGGTCGCTGTACAAAATGCTGTCGGGCGGGGGGCGGCACGGGCAAAATTATCATGCAAAAAATACATCCTTGAAAAAAGTGGAATTAACCTATTGACAAACTAGGTAGAACGGGATATAATGCAGACATCCAATCCACCAGTCTTGTAGGGAAATGAAACAGAGGTTCCCCGGCGGGTGGTACATAGAGGAATGGAAAAGTTTTACCGGAAGGAGGGCACAAAGATGAAGCTGATCTGGAAAGAACTGCTGCACGCGAATTATCGCTGTGGGCGAATGCATACCAACCGGGCATCGGCATCGGATGTGTACTGTAAGTTGCCCTCGGCTGCGCGAATGTGCACCCGAATGTGACAGCAGCAGCTCCGGTAGACCACACTGCCCGGTGCGCCTTTGAAAACGCATCGGGATTTTTTGTACACAATAATAATACTTTTAGTATATAAAGAGAGGTAAATGACAATGTCTGAATATAAATTTGAAACTCTGCAGCTTCATGTCGGTCAGGAGCAGGCCGACCCCGCCACCGATGCCCGTGCGGTGCCCATCTACCAGACCACGTCCTATGTGTTCCGCAACAGCCAGCACGCCGCAGACCGCTTCGGTCTGGCCGATGCAGGTAACATCTACGGCCGTCTGACCAACTCCACGCAGGATGTGTTTGAAAAGCGCATTGCAGCGCTGGAGGGCGGCGTGGCAGCACTGGCTACCGCTTCCGGTGCAGCCGCCATCACCTACACCATTCAGGCACTGGCACAGGCCGGTGACCACATCGTGGCACAAAAGACCATTTACGGCGGCAGCTATAACCTGCTGGCACACACCCTGACCCAGTTCGGCGTCAACACCACCTTCGTGGATGCCCACGACCTTGCACAGGTGGAGGCCGCGATCCAGCCCAACACCAAGGCTGTGTATCTGGAGACGCTGGGCAACCCCAACAGTGATATCCCGGATATCAACGCCATTGCCGCCATCGCCCACAAGCACGGTCTGCCGCTGGTCATTGACAACACCTTCGGCACCCCGTACCTCATCCGTCCCATCGAGCACGGCGCAGACATCGTGGTGCACTCTGCTACCAAGTTCATCGGCGGCCACGGTACTACGCTGGGCGGCATCATCGTGGACAGCGGTAACTTCGACTGGAAGGCCAGCGGCCGTTACCCCAACATCGCCGCCCCCAACCCCAGCTACCACGGCGTCTCCTTTGCGGACGCCGCGGGCCCGGCTGCCTTTGTCACCTACATCCGCGCTATTCTGCTGCGTGATACCGGCGCTACTATCTCCCCCTTCAACGCCTTCCTGCTGCTGCAGGGCACCGAGACGCTGAGCCTGCGCATTGAGCGTCATGTAGAGAACACCAAAAAGGTGGTGGAGTTCCTTGCCAACCACCCGCAGGTGGAAAAGGTGAACCACCCCTCGCTGCCGGATCACCCGGATCACGCCCTGTACCAGAAGTATTTCCCCAACGGCGGTGCATCCATCTTTACCTTTAACATCAAGGGCGGCCGCGAGGAGGCCTTTACCTTCATTGATAACCTGAAGATCTTCTCTCTGCTGGCCAACGTAGCGGACGTGAAGAGCCTTGTCATCCACCCGGCCTCCACCACCCACAGCCAGCTGACCGATGCCGAGCTGGCCGAGCAGCAGATCTACCAGAACACTATCCGCCTGTCCATCGGCACCGAGCACATTGATGATATCCTTGCCGATCTGGAAGCCGGCTTCGCAGCCGTCCGCGGCAAGTAAGCAGCGATTCTCTTTCCCGCAAAGGGAATGTGATCTTCCTTTTATTCCTGTCCTAGTCTCCATAAGTGTGCGACAAGACCCCCGGCTGCCCGCCGGGGGTCTTGTCATCATTAAAAAAGTGGTTCAGAAACGCCTGTGGGCGTTTCTGAACCACAAATTATACTGCCGTTTTTCCGATTAGCGGCCGATCAGCAGGTCGCGGCGGCAGCGCAGACCCACAGAGAGGGTGGCATTGCTGCCCAGATGCCGCAGGGTGACGCGGGCGCCGGACTTCTGTCCCTCGCACAGCAGCGAGAGATTCAGGGTGGTGGAGTTCTTCTCGGTCACCAGCACCAGCGTTTTCACGCCGTTTGCCTGCAAAGTCTGCATATCCTCGATGGTGGTGCGGAAGGTGGCCACCTCGGCGGGGACGTCCAGCGTCAGCACGCCGTCCTTCTGGCGGGCGGTGTACAGCAGCTGCTTGCCCAGCAGACCCTTGACGGTGTAGCGCGCCTCGGTCTTGGCGGTGTCAGCCAGCTCGTCGCCGGAGATCAGCATAATGTTGCCCTGAATGGGGTTGCCCTCCGGGGCACCGTAACCGCCGTAGCTGGGGTCTTTTTCGCCCACGGCAACGTCACCGCTGTGCAGTGCGATGTCGCCCTGCACCATCTGCTCCTGCGGAGGCAGATAGCCCTCCACACAGGTAGAATCCACCTCGGCGGCAAATGCACCCACGCTCAGCATGGCAGCGGCACACACCGCCACAGCGGCACAGCTCAGGGTACGGACAAACTTTTTGTTCAGCATCTTCATAGGAAATACCTCCTGAAAACGGCAGCCGCAGGGACTGCCTTGTTTTTTTGCATCATAATCTTTTTTAAACCATGGTTCAGCTGCGGCGCATTCACAATGGAAAACCGCCGTATCTGCTTTGTAAACGGATACGGCGGCCGGATTATTGCAAAAGATTCAAAAATTTTTATTTTCAGGGATTTTCTGGTTTGTTTTCGGTGTCATCGCGGTTAAGGATATCCATGAACTCCTCGCCGGTGATGGTCTCTTTCTGGTACAGGTACTGTGCCAGTTCGTCCAGCTTTGCGCGGTTCTCGGTCAGGATGCGAATGGCCTTTTCGTGCTGGGTCTTAACCAGCTCTACCACCTTCTGATCGATCTCGCGCTGGGTCTGGGCACTGCAGGCCAGCGAGGTATCGCCGCCCAGATACTGGTTGTTCACGGTTTCCAGCGCCACCATGTCAAATTCATCGCTCATGCCGTAGCGGGTCAACATGGCGCGGGCAAGCTTGGTGGCCTGCTCGATATCGTTAGACGCGCCGGTGGTGATGGAGTTGAATGCCACCTCCTCGGCGGCGCGGCCGCCGGTCAGGGTGGCGATCTTGTTTTCCAGCTCGGCCTTGTTCATCAGGTAGTGGTTGCCCTCGTCCACCTGCATGGTGTAGCCCAGTGCGCCGGAGGTGCGGGGGATGATGGTGATCTTCTGCACCGGGGCAGAGTTGGATTGCTTGGCTGCCACAAGGGCATGGCCGATCTCGTGGTAGGCTACGATGCACTTTTCGTGGTCGGTCAGGATGGAGTTCTTCTTCTGGTAGCCGGCAATGACCACCTCGATGCTCTCCTCAAGGTCGGCCTGCGTTACGCTCTTGCGGCCCGCCCGCACGGCACGCAGGGCGGCTTCGTTTACAATGTTGGCCAGCTCTGCGCCGGAGGCACCGGAGGCCATGCGTGCCACGGTGTTGAAGTCCACACCCGGGGCGATCTTCACTTTTTTGGCGTGTACCTTCAAAATCTCTTCGCGGCCCTTCAGGTCGGGCAGCTCCACGGGCACACGGCGGTCAAACCGGCCGGGACGGGTCAGGGCAGGGTCGAGGGAATCCGGGCGGTTGGTGGCTGCCAGAATAATGACGCCGGTGTTGCCCTCAAAGCCGTCCATCTCGGTAAGCAGCTGGTTCAGGGTCTGCTCGCGCTCGTCGTTGCCGCCAAACTGGCCGCTGTTGCGCTTCTGGCCAATGGCATCAATTTCATCAATGAACACGATGCAGGGGGCTTTTTCCTTGGCCTGCTTGAACAGGTCACGCACCTTGGAGGCACCCATGCCCACGAACATCTCCACGAACTCCGAGCCGGAGATGGAGAAGAAGGGTACGTTGGATTCGCCTGCCACGGCCTTGGCCAGCATGGTCTTGCCGGTGCCCGGAGGGCCTACCAGCAGAATGCCCTTGGGCATGGAAGCACCGATCTCCTCGTACTTCTTGGGATCGTGCAGATAATTGACGATCTCCTGCAGGTTCTCCTTGGCTTCGTCCTCACCGGCAACGTCCGCAAAACGGATGCCGTGGGTGGACTGCACATACACCTTTGCGTTGGATTTGCCCGCGCCGCCGAACATCATGGCACCCGGACCGCCGCCTGCCTTTTCCATCAGCTTTTTGTTCATCTGGTTGCCGATGAAACTGAACAGCAGGATGGGCAGCACGAACCACAGCAGAAAGCTGAGCACCGGCGAACCCTGCTCCACGATCTCGCTGGAGAACTGCGCACCGGCATCGTACAGACGCTCGGTCAGGCCGGGATCGTTCATCAGGCCGGTCTTGTAGATCTGCTTGCTGTCCTTATCCGTAAAAATGATCTGGTTGGACTGGATATCCACCTTGCCGATGTTCTCCTGCTCGGTCATGCTCATAAAGGTGCCGTAGTCTACCTCCTGCACCTGACGCTCGGCCAGCCACGGCATGACCACAAGGTTGATGACCAGCAGCACCAGCAGCACGATGGCATAGTAGATGGCCAACGGCTTTTTGGATGGCTTGACTTCTTTCATGGGATGTTCCTCCTTCTATATAAAGTGGGCTTCCACCCGTTTGCTGCGTCCAGTATACCACACCTTGCCGCCCGGCAACAGCGCAGCGAGGGCAACTTTGCAAAAACTTAGCAGTTTCTTAACAAAGAGGGCTAAAGCCGCTCAGTTACCATATTATAGGTGCGCAAAGGGCTTGCCGGATGAGAGGGCAGGGGAGCAACGACCTCAATTTTGCATGATTTACCCCATGGTATTGTGAAATGCTTTCATCTTTATCCTGAACGAAACTTCTTGACACTTTCTGGCAGGCGTGCTAAAATTATCTCACTTTCAACAAAGTGCAAATGCGTTGACGGGGATAAAACGATCTTTCTTCTGCGTGCAGAGAGCCGCCGGGTGGTGCAAGGCGGGTGCAGAGAACTTCGGATACTGGCCCCTGAGCGGCAGAGCTGAACGGACAAGTAGGTTCTGACGGACGCCCACCGTTACAGGGGCAGCGATTCGCCGTTTTGGCCGATCGTGCAAAGTGGCTGTACCTGACCGTGCAGCAAGGAGAGTGGTACCACGGGTGCCCTGTAAAAGCAATTTACAGGCTCTCGTCTCTCAAGGTTTTCGCCTTGAAAGACGGGAGCCTTTTTTCGTACAACGGTTGCAGTAGGGCAAAAGGCTTCCCCCGGTTTGGGAAAGCTGTCACCGCAGGTGACTGATGAGGGCGCAGGCAAGCAGCTGCTGCCGGGAAATCACCCCTCATCCGGCGCTACGCGCCACCTTCCCCCCAAGGGGTGAAAGCTTTATGCTATTTCAGGAGGACAACAGGATGATGGACGCTACCAAGTACGCACCGGGGTACTACCCGGTACCCGCCGGTTATGACAGCTGGGTAAAAAAAGACCATATTGAAAAGGCTCCCGCATGGTGCAGCGTGGATCTGCGGGACGGCAATCAGGCGCTGATCGTGCCCATGAGCCTTGCAGAAAAGCTGGAGTTCTTCCAGATGCTGGTGAAGATCGGCTTCAAGGAGATCGAGGTGGGCTTCCCCGCCGCCAGCGAGACTGAGTACGAGTTCCTGCGCACCCTGATCGAAAAGGATATGATCCCCGCCGACGTCACCGTGCAGGTGCTGACCCAGTGCCGTGACCACATTATCCGCCGCACCTTCGAGGCAGTCAAGGGCGCACCCCGGGCGGTGATCCACTTCTACAACTCCACCTCCGTGGCACAGCGGGAGCAGGTGTTCCACAAGTCCAAGGAGGAGATCAAGCAGATCGCCGTGGACGGCGCAAAGCTGGTCAAGCAGCTCAGTGAGGAGTACGAGGGCAATTTCCTGTTTGAGTACAGCCCCGAAAGCTTTACCGGCACCGAGGTGGACTACGCCGTAGAGGTGTGCAACGCCGTGCTGGATATCATGCAGCCCACCCCGGAGCGCCCCATGATCATCAACCTGCCGGTGACCGTGGAGATGAGCATGCCCCATGTGTACGCCAACCAGATCGAGTATTGCGACAAGCACCTGAAATACCGCGACAGCGTGATCATCTCCACCCACCCCCACAACGACCGCGGCACCGGCGTGGCCTGCGCAGAGCTGGCCGTGCTGGCGG
>OLPV01002400.1_pt1 | contig 12361 bp, 12 predicted proteins | sample 1671961 | NCBI WGS metagenome assembly OLPV01 (sample SAMEA3136630, study PRJEB25190) | human gut metagenome | biome: human gut; feature: human-associated habitat; material: faeces | place: Austria | collected 2013
CATTGATGAGGTTGACTCTGTTCTTATTGATGAGGCACGTACACCGCTTATTATTTCCGGACAGAGTGGCAAGTCTACCAAGCTTTATGAAGTATGTGATATTCTGGCACAGCAGCTGGAACGTGGTGAAGCCAGTCATGAGATGACCAAGATGGCAGCTATCATGGGTGAAGAAGTTGTTGAGACAGGTGACTTTGTTGTCAATGAGAAAGACAAGATCGTCAACCTTACAGATCAGGGTGTCAAGAAAGTAGAGAAGTTCTTTAATATCGAGAACCTGGCAGATCCGGAAAATCTGGAAATCCAGCACAATATCATCCTTGCACTTCGTGCACACAATCTGATGCACAGAGATCAGGATTATGTAGTTAAGGACGATGAGATCCTTATCGTAGATGAATTTACCGGACGTATCATGCCGGGACGTCGTTACTCTGACGGACTTCATCAGGCTATTGAAGCTAAAGAACATGTTAAGGTTAAGAGAGAAAGTAAGACTCTTGCTACCATCACATTCCAGAACTTCTTTAATAAATATGACAAAAAAGGCGGTATGACAGGTACTGCGCTTACCGAAGAAAAAGAATTCCGCGATATCTATGCGATGGATGTTGTAGAGATCCCTACCAACAGACCGGTACTTCGTAAAGACCTGGAAGACGCTGTTTATATGACAAAGAAAGAAAAGTTCAATGCAGTAGTGGAGGCTGTTAAAGAAGCACATGCCAAACAGCAGCCAGTACTGGTTGGTACCATCACTATCGAAACATCTGAGCTTATCAGCAAAATGCTTCGTCGTGAAGGAATTCCTCACAATGTACTGAATGCCAAGTTCCATGAACTGGAGGCCGAGATCGTAGCACAGGCAGGTCAGGCTGGTGCGGTTACTATCGCAACCAACATGGCAGGCCGTGGTACCGATATCAAGTTGGACGATGTGGCAAAAGAAGCCGGCGGTCTGAAGATCATCGGTACAGAGCGCCATGAGTCCAGACGTATTGACAACCAGCTGCGTGGTCGTTCCGGACGTCAGGGAGATCCGGGTGAATCTCGTTTCTATATCTCTCTGGAAGATGATCTGATGCGTCTCTTTGGTTCTGAGCGTCTGATGAAGGTATTTACCTCTCTTGGTGTTGCTGAGAACGAGCAGATCGAACACAAGATGCTTTCCAATGCCATCCAGAAAGCACAGGAGAAGATCGAGTTCAACAACTTCGGTATTCGTAAAAACCTTCTGGACTATGACCAGGTAAACAACGAGCAGCGTGAGATTATTTATAAAGAACGTCGTCAGGTACTTGACGGTGAGAATATGCGTGATACCATCTACAAGATGATCACAGACATTGTAGACAGCACTGTAGATATGTGCTTCTCCGATGATGTAGACTCAGCAGAATGGAATCTGGACGAGTTTAACTCTATTATGTTGCCGATCATTCCTGTTGAGCCTCTTACCACTGACAAGGTCAAAGACAAGAGAAAAGATGAGATTAAGCATCTCCTGAAGGAAGAAGCAGTGAAGCTTTACGAAGCCAAAGAAGCAGAGTTCCCGGAAGCAGAGCAGCTTCGTGAGCTGGAGCGTGTTATCCTTCTTAAGAGCATCGACAGCAAATGGATGGATCACATTGATGACATGGAGATCCTTCGTCAGGGTATTGGTCTTGTTGGATATGGTCAGAGAGATCCGGTTGTTGAATACAAGATGAGTGCTTATGAGATGTTCAATAATATGATCAGTTCTATCCAGGAAGATACGGTTCGTATGTTGTATCATGTACAGGTAGAGCAGAAGATCGAACGTGAGCAGGTAGCTAAGGTTACTGGAACAAATAAAGATGACAGTTCAGTGAAGAAGCCTGTTCAGAGAAAAGAGGACAAAATTTACCCGAATGATCCTTGCCCATGCGGAAGCGGTAAGAAATACAAACAGTGCTGCGGACGGAAATTAATGAAAGCATAATGTGGTGATATATTACGGAACACCCCTTCGTATATTGATTCACAGGTAACCGGATAACGGTCTGGCGAACTAACTGCCAACTATGACTAGACATTCTCTCAGGAGTGCCTTCGAGAATGAGTCATCGTAGGCAGTGGATTTTGCCAGTACCTAAAAGCATCCGGAAAATAACCTGTTCATCGAATATATGAAGGGGTGTTCCTGTTTATATCAGGGGGCGAGGACCGCGCGACGCGCCCAAAAAGGGAGGATGTGAAGCCTCACCAGGTCTGTCTTATTGTATTATCTGTGGATCCGGCTGTTATCTAATGTTCCTGCACAATATGTCAGGGGTGTTCCTGTTTATGAGAGTTAATATTTAGAAGAATTTGGCAATTTCTGCGATATCTTTGCGTTTCGGGCGGAGGGGTTCTTCGGCTGGTTTGCCGACAGCAATAACAGAAACGATGGTTTCTGTTTCCGGGATATTCAGAATCTGGCGGATTTTGTCGGCATCACGAATACCCATGATCAGAGTGCCAAGACCCATTTCAGCAGCTTTCAGAATCAGGTTCTCATTCTGAAGACCAAGATCATAACATCCCCATCCATTACCAAGTTCATTGTCCGGTGTACCATCTGTCTGGAATCCCGCACGATCATGAACAAAAGTGGTTACGATAAGAGCTGCATGTTCAGACTTCACTGCATTATTTGCGCCAGGCATACACTCCTGACGGATTTTTCCGGTGATTTCCTCTGATAATACACAATAATAACGTCCAGTCTGAGAATTCTTCCAGGATGGAGCTTCCTGTGCCGCCTGGATCAGTTTTTCTACCTGTTCTCTGGTAATCTGTCCATCGGCACTGTATTTCCGTACAGTTCTTCTTGTTTCAAGTAATTTCTGAAATTCCATAATAAAACCTCCTTTGATATAGCACATTTATGAGTTTGTATTACAACTGGGTGTAGTCCCAAATTGCTTTTTGTAAGAACGTATAAAGGTAGTATAATCACGAAAGCCACTTTGCTGAGAAGCCTTCAGTACAGGAGTTCCCTGAGAAATCAGGGAACGTGCAAGGAGCAGTCGCTTGCTGGTAATGTAATTGTGAATGGTATATCCGCTTTCTTCTTTGAATTTTCGCATCATATGATATTTGCTGAAGAAAAACTTTTCTGCAAGTATATCAATAGAGAGATTTTCATCCAGATGGCAGTTAATGTATTTTAGCAGTTGTTCTACCTGAGAATCAGCAGAATACGATCTTTGATCTGTAATATAAGATTCCTTGAGAAAAATGCGATTTATGTAAACCATAAATTGAGTAAAAAGAGACTTACTCAGGAGATCATCCCCAAATTTACTGCCCTGAGAAGCCCTTTCCAGTTCAGAGAGAAGCTCCCATAACTGTTCCTGAAGCTCTGAATCAAGCCGGATCAGATTAAATCGACGGTCACTGGCTTTCTGGAAGCAGTTATTCAGCTGAGTTTTCGCTATATCTTCACGTATCCAGAGAATATAACGTTCATAAGGAACGGAAGCGTCGATTTCAGGTTTGTGGATATCTCCCTGACTTACCAGCAGGATATCCCGGGGTTTCAGGTGATAGGCTTTTCCTTCAATATGATAGGTGACTTTCCCCGAAAGAAAAACCACGATCTTATGAAAATCATGATAATGCCAGCTGAATTCTCGTTCTGTCTGATCCTTGATATGGAACAATTTGAAATCTTCTTTCAGGTATCCTGTTTTCTGTGACTCGTACTGTGAGTAATCCATAAAGTTCTCCATAAATAGCTTATTCCGTGAGTTTTTCCCTGCACTTTATTATAAAAAAATAAGGAGAAAAAAGCAATGTGGGTATACTGGAAAAATGTGATATGGTATTATAAAACTGTAAGGATTATGACGTGTAGAGCACGAAGCAATCCGCAGGGATCACAATTGAGATATGTAAAAATAAAATTCAGGAGGAAAAGCGTATGAGCAGACAAAATAGGTTGAAAAATTTTATTGTTATGTTGATAATTGGAGTCTTTATTGTATCAGATATGGGGACAGTAGCAACCGTTCAGGCAGCGTCTATGAGCTACAGTAAGGCATTGCGAATGTATAGTAAAGCTGAAATGAAGTGGTTGGATCGGAGAACAACCAAAAAAATTACAGATGATTTGAGATTGCGTTCTGGTTGAGGGGATTTTAATACGGTTGGGAAAAAAGCACGTTTGAGTCATACTTACGCGCTTTCAGACATGAGTTATTATATGTGTAAAGATCTGAATGGAGATGGTGTACCGGAGAAGATACTGGGATTAAATGGAGGACAGTTACTGATACTGACTATCCATAAAAATAAGGTCAAGATTTTGGCATTTATACAGAATACATCTGTAACACCTGGTATTTACTATAATAAGAGAAATAAAACCTTTATGATTGCTGCTTCCATAAATCCAAGAAGCACATCGCGAAATGTATACAAAATACGGAAGGGAAAACTATATAGACTGACTACATTATCGGATTATGTTTGTTCGATGGATAAAAATGGTCGTATGTCTGTTTTTCGATATATAAATGGGAAAAGAACTTCAAAATCCAGATATAGGAAATACTATAAAAAATACTGCAAAAATATGAAATTACTTAGGTGGAAATATAGCCAGGAATAATAGGATTACATAGACAGGAAGACGAGGGAATGATGGTTATGAAAATGAGAAGAAATAAATTTTATAATATTAAAATGGTTTTACTTATATGTATATTAGCAGTATGTATCTGTGTGCCGGCGAATGCTGCTACTTTGAAAAAGGGTATATATACATACTCAACGAAAACTAGAGGTGAATTTGGAAAAGAAAAAACAACGATTTACAAACAGAAAAAAGGTGGGAAAAAGAAAAAACTTGTTACAGTTTATGGAACAATATATAAGTTTAATGGTATATATGATAATAAACTTCTTTATGTAAGACATTATGGAGACTGCGCACCTGAATTTACAGCGATAGAATATTTGAATCTTAAAAATAATAGAAGAGTAATTCTAAAAAGAAATCAAGAAATTGCATGTATGAGAGAACGATATCTTTTAGCTATAGGGGCAGGTGATTCTGAGGTGTCACCTTTAAATATTATTAATATAAAAAACAAAAGAGTGAAACGATTGGCCAATAATGTAATGTATGGTGGAGCCTTTATTTCAAAAAATGGAAAAGTTTATTATCTGGAATGCAAGAACTACAAATACAACGAAGCTAAAAGCAAGTTCACGGTATATTCGTGTAGAAAAGATGGGTCAGGCAAAAAGAAATTAAAAACTTTTTATTGTAAAAACAGAAATTGTGCGAAAATAACGGAAAAATACGTAATTATGAGTGCTTATAAAATGAAAAAACAAATATACTATTTTTAAATTCAGATTTTTTTATGTAGGGGGTAAGATTATGAACACAAAAAAGAGAATCTGGCACTATGGTATAATTTTGTGTTTTGCTTTGCTTTTATTGATAGCAGTGGTTGACACAAAACCCGTAAAGGCATTTACAAACACAACCGTAATCAGTGTAAAAGGAAAAACATTTTATCTGATAGAACATTCTTTGAAATCTCAATACAAAAATAAATGTGAGTTATACTTAAAAACCAGTTATGGAAATAAATTAGTTGCAAGTATGAAATGCGATGGTAATACTGGAATCAGCTACAGCCTCAGTTATGGAAAGAAATTGTATTTTTGTGTTGAAGATTCAGGACTCTATTATAATACTTATACATACACGATTGGAAAGAAAGGGTTTCATAAAGAAAAAAATCATCTTAAGCTGATTGAGCGGAGAGGAAAATATGCAATCGCATATATCCACGAGGCAACGGATATAGCACCTAATAAGTACTGCCTGTATAATCTTTCATCGAAAAAATGCCGTAATCTAGGTTGGGGTTATGGTATCAAATTTATGGGAAAACGGGTGTATTATGTAAAATCGACGCGAAATATGAAACATGCTCAGGTAATGCGTTGCAACTATAATGGTTCCAAGATGAAAGTACTAAAAAAACTTAAAAGTTCATGGAATATGAGTGGTTTCAGATTTATAGGTAAACATAAAGTACGATATCATATCAGCAGTGATTATAATCAGCCATATAAGAGTGCATATAAAACAGCAAAATTTTAACTTTTTCCTTGTGATATTTATCGGAACAAAAATGTAAACAGGACAGTATATAATTCTCTTAGACGGTAGAGATAAGGGATGCGCAGGAGTTCTGCCAAAGAGTAGTTTATCTCATTTACAGGAAAGGGGAATTATATTATGAGATCAAAGAAAAAATTCAAATGCAGATTTATAGGAATGGTGGTGCTGATGTTCAGTATTATAATGTCAGCGGCATCAGTACAGGCTGGAAGCAACTGGATGGCGTCCGCAAAACAGGTGCGGATCAACAAAAGCGTTAAAGGTGTGGCAAAGAATAACTGTACACCTACACTGATGGATCCATATTATTACTATGAAGATATCTATTATTTCAATGTATCGGCAAAAACAAACATTACATTTACTTTGTCCGTAAAGGGTGTACAGAACTATGCAGTAATGTTTTATAACAGCCGTGGAGATTATCTTGGCTATGGTGGTCAGTGGAATTACAGCAGAGCCAGAAATCAGAGTACCTCTGTGTCACGGAGAATCTTCACCCCAGGAGAATATTACATTCGTTTCTCTAATGTGTTCCAGTCTAATTCAGAGAAGTATCCATATACTCTGAAACTTCAGGGAAAACTGACAGCCACACCAAAGATAAACAGCGTTCGGAAGTCTTCCGCCACAAAAGCCAGAGTAACCTGGAATCGGGTATCAAATGTCACTGGATATGAAATATTCAGAAAAACCGCCGGTGGTTCTTACAAGAAAATTGCAACTGTAAGCGGAAGAAATACTTCTTACAGGAATAGTGGTCTGAAACGAAGAAGAAATTATTACTATGTTATTCGGGCATATAAAGTTACAAACGGTGTAAAAGTTTACAGCAATACATCCAGAGCAAGAGGAATCAGAATGTAAACCCAGAATCACTACAAAAACGCATTTTTTGCAATATATCACGCATTTTATTCTATATACATTGTAAAAAAAACATATATAATAAAAATAAGTGAGCGTTACTGAGTATTTATATCAGTAATATGTGCGTGAAATATTCGAAAGGCGGGATAAAAATGGCAGATTGTGATTGTATTACAATGATTAAATATCAGGGACTTGGAAATGATTATCTGGTTCTGGATCCAAATAAAAACCGTATACAGCTTCAGGGAAAGAAGATTGCACTACTTTGTCAGAGAGGGTTCGGACTTGGGGCAGATGGTACTTTATGGTCCGGTAGACATCAATGGAAAAATGGGCGTTCATATTTATAATTCCGATGGAAGTGAAGCGGCCATCAGTGGAAATGGTGTCAGGATTTTTGCAAAATATCTTATGGATCATGAATATGTAAAGGAACAGAAATTCTCCATTGAGACTTTATCCGGTCCTATCGAAGTAGAATGTCTCAACAACAGAGCAACAGAGTTTCGGGTAAATATGGGAAAGGCTTCCTTTATTTCCAGAGAGATTCCGGTTACAGGAGAGATTCGAGAGGTCATCAATGAGACCTTTACATTCAATGACAAAGACTATAAGGCTACCTGCCTGACTGTAGGTAATCCCCATTGCATTATCTTCACCGATAAAGTTACAGAAGAAATGGTAAGAGAACTTGGACCTTATGTGGAGAATGCAGATGAATTTCCGGAAAGAATGAACCTTCAGATCTGTCATCAGATTGACACCGGAAACCTGGATATTGAGATCTGGGAGCGTGGTTCCGGATATACTAAGGCATCCGGTACAGGAAGCTGTGCGGCAGCAGTTGCAGCATACCGTCTGGGTCTGACAGAGAGCAGAGTCAACGTGAACCAGCCTGGCGGAATGATCCAGATCGACATTCAGGAGGATGGAACAGTCTATATGACAGGAAGTGTGGGCTATGTAGCCGATATGAGTATTGCAGAGAGCTTTTTTTCATAAATAAAGTGATAACAAAAAGTCCCCAAAGGCACATATTTCGTAATTACTGCAACAGTAATGAAATACGCCTCCGGGGACTTTTTTGATATTATAAGTTCTTGTGGAAATCCGTATTTTGTGATACTATAAAGCCGAAAAAATGGGGATTTATCTCAAAGTAATGGCGGTTACACGAGGAGGAAAATATGAAACTTACAATGTTGGGAACCGGAAACGCAATGGTAACAGAGTGCTATAATACATGCTTTGTCATTCAGGATGGAGATAAACACCTGCTGGTAGACGGTGGTGGTGGTAATACACTGCTTCGCCAGCTGAAACAGGCAGGTTATAACTGGCAGGATATGAGAGAAATTTTTGTTACACATAAACATGTAGATCATCTGATGGGTATTATCTGGATGATCCGTATGATCTGTCAGTACATGAAGCAGGGACAGTATCAGGGAGAAGCCTGGATCTATGGTCATGATGAGGTGATCAGCCTTCTGAAAGACATGGCAGAGAAGTTGTATCCGGCAAAACAGACACAGTTTATCGGGGATCGTCTGCACCTGGTAGTGATAAATGACGGTGAAGAGCGAACTCTGATGGGACATAAGGTGACATTTTTTGACATTCAGTCTACCAAGGCAAAACAGTACGGTTTCTGCATGGATCTGGGAAATGGTGAGAAACTTACCTGCTGTGGTGACGAGCCATACAACGAATGCGAGAAAAAATATGCTGAAAACAATCAAAAAATACAAAATGCCGTATCTGTTTATTCTGCCGTTTTTCGTACTGTTTCTTGTATTTCAGCTGATTCCGATCATCTGGACCGTATACATCAGCTTTACACAGTGGCGCGGAATCGGTGATCCGCAGTTTATTGGCTGGGATAATTACAAAAAAATTCTGATTGACAATATGTTCTGGGAAGCACTCAAAAATACGGTTGTTTACTGGATCTCCGGTCTGGTGCTGATTTTGATTTTTGCACTTTTGATCGCAACGATCCTGAACTCAGATCTTCTGAAGGGAAGAGTATTTTTCAAAACCGTGACCTTCTTGCCGAATGTTTGTGCGGCGATTGCAATGGGTCTTATTTTCCGCCTGTTCTTTGATGAAAATGCCGGCCTGATCAATGAGGCACTGCAGGCGTTTGGAGTCTCCAGAGTGCCGTGGCTGACGAGTACACAGTTTTCAAAGATACCGGTCATCATTCTGAATGTATGGAGAAATACGCCATGGTTTACAATGATTATCTTATCCGGTCTGCTGAATATTCCGCGTGATTACTATGAGGCAGCAACAATGGATGGTGCCGGTAAATGGAAACAGTTCTGCTATATCACATTGCCGTCACTTGGAAATATTCTGTTTTTCTGTTCTGTGACTCTGACCGTGGATTCCTGGAAGCTGTTTAATGAATCTTACATTCTGCCGGGACCGGGGACCTCGAATACCTCCTTGTTCCAGTATATGTATGAATCAGGATTTAATACCTTCAACATGGGCTATGCGTCCAGTATCGGAGTGGTTCTGATCGTGATTCTTGCGATCATCTCCGTGATTCAGCTGGCAGTCCGCCGCAGACAGGGCGAAATATAAGGAGGGCATTACATTATGGGAGTAAAAAAGAAACGGTTTGCAGAGTCTGCATTGCTGCATATTGTTATTGTGTTTATCACGCTGCTTTGCGTGCTGCCAATCCTCTGGATGTGTTTAATCGCAGTTAAGCCTGCATCAGAAAGCATCAGTGGATTCCATTCGGTTTTGGTTGAGTCTCCGACGATGGCCAATTTTGAGCGTTTGTTCGAAATGATTCCGGTGCTTCAGAATACGTTTAATAGTGTGTTTACGGCGATTCTTGGAACCGTAACCTCTTTGTTTTTCTGTTCACTTGCAGGCTTTGCGTTTGCAAAGTATTCGTTTCCGGGAAGAAATGCGCTGTTTTATTTTGTGATCGGCACGATGCTGGTGCCGCCTGAGGTAGGCGCAGTACCGTTGTTTGTTATTATGAAAAAAATAGCAATCTTAGGCTCGACGGGTTCTATCGGAACACAGACGCTGGAAGTCGTAAGAGAAAATGGAGATATCGAGGTGCTCGGACTGGCAGCCGGAAGCAATATTAAGATGCTGGAAGAGCAGATTCGGGAATTTCATCCACAGATCGTGGCTGTATGGTCAGAAGAAAAAGCAGCAGAGCTTCGTGTCAATGTGGCAGATACAGACACTAAGATTGTTGCAGGCATGGATGGACTTCTGGAAGTTGCAACAATGGATGGAACAGAGATTCTTGTGACAGCAGTTGTAGGAATGATTGGAATCCGTCCGACGATTGAAGCAATCAAGGCAGGAAAAGATATCGCACTGGCGAATAAAGAGACGCTGGTAACAGCAGGACACATTATTATGCCTCTGGCAAAAGAGATGGGTGTATCCATCCTTCCGGTAGACAGTGAACACAGTGCAATCTTCCAGTCATTACAGGGAAATACACACGGAGCACTGCATAAGATTCTCCTGACTGCATCCGGCGGACCATTCCGTGGAAAAAAGGCAGAAGAATTAATGGAGATCAAAGTAGAAGATGCGTTAAAACACCCGAACTGGTCCATGGGACGCAAGATTACAATTGATTCGTCTACAATGGTCAATAAAGGACTTGAGGTAATCGAAGCAAAATGGTTATTTGATGTAGACGTTGATCAGGTACAAGTAGTTGTTCAGCCACAGAGTATTATTCATTCCATGGTGGAATACGTTGACGGTGCGATCATAGCAGAGCTTGGAACACCGGATATGAAACTTCCAATCCAGTATGCACTGTATTATCCAGAACGTCGTTTCCTTCCGGGAGACAGAGTGGACTTCTGGAGTCTTGGAAAATTAGACTTTGAAAAACCGGATACGGATACATTCTACGGACTGGAACTTGCATACGAAGCAGGTCGTACAGGCGGAAGTCTTCCGACCGTATTCAATGCGGCAAATGAGCTTGCAGTCAGCCAGTTCTTAAACAGAAAGATAAAATATCTGGAGATTACAGAGATCATCGAGGATTGTATGAAGGCACATAAGAACATTGAGAATCCGACACTGGAGCAGATTCTGAAGACGGAAGCTGCAACATATGAAAGAATCAACAGCAGGAGGTAATCGGAGAATTTGGGAATTATATTAGCAATTTTATTATTCAGTTTCATCATATTTTTCCATGAGCTTGGTCATTTTTTACTGGCGAAGAAAAATGGAATAGATGTCAATGAATTTGCTATTGGACCGGCAATCTATTCGAAAGAATATAAAGGAACCAAATATGCGATCAGGATACTGCCAATTGGTGGATACTGTGCAATGGGGGAAGATGACGAGGCGACAGATTCGCCAAATAACTTTAATAACAAGTCTGTATGGGCAAGAATCTCGGTGATTGCTGCAGGACCGGTATTCAATTTCATCCTGGCATTCGTATTTGCAGTGATCATAACGGCTATGGTAGGGTATGACAAACCTGTGATCGGTGCGGTGGACTCCGGATATCCGGCAGCAGAAGCCGGACTGCAAAAAGGCGACGAGGTTGTAAAGATGGGGAATAAAAACATCCACATTTTCAGAGAAATAAGCTTTTATAACCAGTTTCATGCCAATGAAGACATCGATGTGACCGTATTGCGTGACGGTAAGAAAATCACAGTGACACTGACACCGAAGATGGATAAAGAACTTGGATATAAACGGCTTGGAATCGGAAGCACAGGATATACGAAAGCTAATCCGCTGACGGCACTTCAGTACGGGGCCTATGAAGTGAAATTCTGGATCTGTACAACACTCGACAGCCTGAAGATGCTGGTAACCGGCCAGATCGGAGTCAACCAGTTATCCGGACCGGTGGGAATTGTAAGTTCCGTAGATACGACATATAAGCAGAGCCGGTCTTACGGAGCATTCGTTGTAGCCGTACAGATGCTGAATATGGCAATCCTGTTATCAGCAAACCTTGGTGTTATGAACCTGTTACCACTTCCGGCACTGGACGGAGGACGACTGGTATTCTTATTCATCGAGGCAATCAGAAAGAAACGAGTCCCACCGGAGAAAGAAGGATATGTGCATTTTGCGGGGATTGTTATATTGATGGCACTGATGGTGTTTGTGATGTATAATGATATTCACCGGATATTCTTTGGGGGATAGAAGAACTTTTGTTTTATATGTATAATTAGAAATAGATACAAGTGTTAATTACAATATAAAGCTATCACCCGTGAAAGGATGTGATTATATGCCAGTATTAAAAGATGACCATTATACCATCGAAGATATCTATGCTCTTCCGGAAGGAAA
>OLPV01002401.1_pt1 | contig 12360 bp, 8 predicted proteins | sample 1671961 | NCBI WGS metagenome assembly OLPV01 (sample SAMEA3136630, study PRJEB25190) | human gut metagenome | biome: human gut; feature: human-associated habitat; material: faeces | place: Austria | collected 2013
AGGCAACCTGCATCGCCCTTTTCCTCTCTTTTCGTTGCCTTTTCCCGCTTCACAAGCCGAGAAAAGCAACCTAATTTCGCTTTTTCCTCTTTTTTCGTTGCCTTTTTAGCTTCTTGCCCGCCCTAAAGGCAACCTGCATCGCCCTTTTCCTCTCTTTTCGTTGCCTTTTCCCGCTTCACAAGCCAAGAAAGGCAACCTAATTTCCCTTTTTCCTCTTTTTCCGTTGCCTTTTCCCGCTTCACAAGCTAAAAAAGGCAACCTAATTTCCCTTTTTCCTCTTTTTTCGTTGCCTTTTCCCGCTTCACAAGCTAAAAAAGGCAACCCAATTTCACATCTTCCTCTTTTTACGTTGCTTTTCCAACTTCTTGCCCGCCCTAAAGGCAACCCGTGTCGCTGCACAACCCGCCTCCCCCCCTCCGGGGTGCCCCCTTAGTTCTATGGGGGACCATCGGTTTTCGTGAGGGATTTAGAACGCCGCCGGTGCATAGAGGGCGTACTTCGCGCCCTCATGCACCGCTGCGTGCGTTCTCTAAGCGCGAGCGGATCCCGAGGCGAAAACCGATGGTCCCCTCACTCAAAAGTAATACTCGCATACGCATCCACCGTCCCATATCCCCACTCCCGGCTCGGATACTCCTCGCCTCGCGGAGTGGCTCCCCGGATCAAGAGTTCCGGCACGATGTTTCCGTTGAGTTCAGCGACACTAAACTGCTGTAAAAAGAGTGCGGCGATGCCGGTCGTGACAGCGGCGGCGACGCTGGTTCCTGTCATTGTGCCGTATTGTTCACGGGGATAAGGGCCAAAGATTTCGACGCCCGGTGCCGTCACATCCGGTTTGATAATGCCATTCGGCGTGAATCCCCGGCTTGCCTGCGCATAAAAGGCATTATTGACCGGGTTGTAAGCAGAAATTGTAATCGCATTTCTGGCGTTTCCGGGTTCGCAGATTGTCGTGTCCGGATTGGGGCGGGTAAACACCGTTTCGCCTTCCAAAAATTGGGTGATAGGGAGCCACATATGGTAGTGCGGATACTCCTGCCGGGAGGTGACGATAATTTTCCACACACCCGGCTTCGTATCCTCGAAGCGGAATAAAATCACTTGATCCCTCGTCTGCCCCTGCACGCGACCGGTTCGGATTTCAAGATTTGTATTTTCGATGGGAAACCGTTTCTGCCGCTGCAAACCATCTTCTGCCCGGGTTAGCCCCAGCGAACTTCCTCCCGGCGAAATCACATCAAACGACACACTTCCGGGAGTCTGCCACCACAATTCGCAGACAAATCCAAGACTCGCCCGCGCAACGTCGATCTGAATTTCTTCTTCCTTTTTGGTAATTTCATAATGATGCCCGGCGGGACCTTCATTTCCGGCGCAGGCGACGATACTTGCCCCTGCCATATTATTGATGTCGATGAGATGACAGAGCGGAGAGGCTCCGTCATGATTTCCAAGATTACTCCCCATGCCGACGCAGATTGAGACCGGTCGCCCCAGAGAATACGCCACTTGCAGAATATACATAATTCCTGCCATAATATCATTTTCCTGATAACAGGGAACTTTTGACGGCACGCGGTAATATTCGCGGTAACTGTTTTTCGCCTCTTTGCATTTGACAACAATAATCTGAGAAAGTGGTGCAATGCCCGAAAATTCCTTACCTGGGATTTCGTTGCCTGCTGCCACGCCTGCCAAAAATGTTCCATGACCGATATCATCGCGCGTCGGCAGATAGGAAGATGGCTGTTCCCGTTTTAACGCCTCATTGATCTCCTGCTCCGAAAACACACGGCCATAATCAAACTGGGACGGGCCGCCCTCGCGGATCGTCTGATCCCAGATCGAATGAAGGCGCGTCGTTCCATCGGCATTACGGAATGCCTCATGCGTAAAATCAATGCCCGTATCAACAAATCCCACGATCACACCCTGTCCGTAAAAATCCAAATACGGCTGCCTGCGAATCTGCATCACGCCGGCAGCCTCCAATGCTTCATATCCCATAAGCCCATATACGTGTGGCACGGTGCCGTAGCCAAATTGATTGATCGTCTGACTGTCAATCCTGCTTTCCTCTCGGTATACAATCGTTCCACCGCCGCCGATCCGGCTGTAACACGTGGGCTGGTATCTCTCCACCAACGTCTCTTCTCGGATATATGAAGAGACAATATAATCCAATACCTGTTCCGAGTAAATCGCTTCTGTACAAGTCACAAGTCTGCCTCCCGGCTTTTTTACCAAGTATATGCAGAAAATCAAAATTTTTTCACAACATCTTCTTTCTCTTAAAATAAAGGATCAATAGCAGCACAACGAGCACGCTGGCAAAAATCACGCCGGGATACCCGCTCTGCAATTCCGGCATATTTTGGAAATTCATGCCATACCATCCCGTGATGAGTGTGAGGGGGAAGAAAATGGTCGATATCACAGTCAAAAACTGCATATTGGCATTCTGCCTGGCATCGACATAACCCTGATAGGCGTCCCGAACCTGTCCGGCGTATTCGAGAAGATGCACCGTCTTTGACATAAGCCGGTCGGCGCGGTCCGTCACGGTGCCAAAATATTTTGTCTGTTTTTTGGCAAAAAAACCATTTTCATTGGTCTCCAATTCCCGTCCGAGATCCATAAGCTCATCGTAATAACTGCGGAGCGTCAAAAGTTCTTTACGGACCGGCGAAAAATCGCTGAGAAAATGTGCCGCATGCCCTTCCGATATGCGCTCTTCCATCTCCATTAAGCGTTTTTCATACTGAACCAATAATTCGAGATCGCGGTGAATAAATTCCGTAATGTAATAATAAAGGAATTTTTCCTTCGTCATTTCGCGATTCCTGTTTTTCCGCTGAATGCGTCGGATCAAACGATACGAAAAATCGCTGTTATCCACAAGCACGATGTTTTTCTCGTTGACAAAGAAAAGAATAGCGTACCGTTTTCCCAAAAGATCAAGAAGTTTCGGGATATAAAACGACCCAATCATGCACTCCTGCTGGTTTTCCACCTTGCAGAATCCGATGTCCGAAAGCTGCACTTCCCCTTCATAGCGCATCTGCGCCTGTTCCAATGCAGCCTTTGCGCCCGCTTCTGTCGTCACAAAAACCCGGGAAGGCATGTCCTCCCCGAGTTCCGGTAAATCTGTCTTTTTCTGTTCCTGCAGGCATGCTCCCAGCGTGAAGATCATACAGCTGCCTCCAATTCCAGTTTCATTTCTTCCATCTGCTCTTCTTCCAGTTTGACAAATACGACACCATCCATCGTCTCCTCCGCAATGCCGACACAGTTATCTGCCACACGATCCAGATTGTAGAGAATGCTTGAATACGCCTGTGTCAATGCCGGATCGCAGATTTTCTTTTCCACACGATTCAAATGCGCTTTCGTATTTTTCTTCTGCGCCTTTCGCATCTTACTGCGGTTTTTAATGACAATTTCCGCCTCCGAAGAATCCCCATTGATCACCGAATCCATCGACTCCGTAAACAGATTCTGCGCAATTTCAATGCATTGGCGAAGTTCTGTGACTGCCTTATCCGAAAGGTCTTTTCCCTGCAGCTGCATGTCATCACTCGCTGCCGCAATATCCGCACACCGGTCTGCGATGCGATCAATATTATTTGTCACAAACAGAAATCCTGCGGTCTGCTCCGACTGCTGCTCCGTGAGCATTCCACTCGAAAACAACTTGGTAATGTATACGGAAATACACTCCTGAAGTTCTTTTACAGTCTGGTACGCATTTTCATACTGCTGTCTCGCATAACTTCCGCCCACGCCGCTGATGCTGTCTTTCAATGCACTTACCATCATTTCGCTGTAATTTGCCAAACGTTTCATTTCCTCCGACACAAGATACATCGCCGGCAGCGGTTTGCCGATCATTTTGTCGTCGAGATACTGCGGTGCCTGGTCCATTACTACTGTCTTATCCTTTCCGCGAATGATTGTGGTGACAATTTTCACCATAACCGGGATAAGTGGCAGCCAAACAACCGTACAAAATACATTGAATGCGGTATGCGCATTGGCAATCTGTCTTGAAATGACATCCACTTCATTTCCTTTGGGCGATATAAACTGTACAAATTTAGCAAATAACGGAATGATAAATACAAAAACAATACTTCCGCTTATATTAAATATACTATGCGCGATCGCCGTCCTTTTGGCGTTTTTCGACTGTCCGATCGAAGCTAACAGAGCCGTAATAGTCGTTCCGATGTTGTCGCCAAGCAGGATTGGAATCGCTCCGGTGAGTCCTATTACACTTGTCACGCCATCCGGCATTGGCTGCGATGCGAAGTTTTGAAGGACCGCGATCGTCGCCGAGCTGCTCTGCACAACCAGCGTCATCACGGCGCCCAAGATCACGCCAAGCACCGGAATATGTTTTACCTGAACCATCATATCCACAAAGATCGGACTATTTGCCAGCGGTTTCATAACACTTCCCATGATCTCAATTCCTTCAAAGAGCAATCCAAATGACAAAATGACCATTCCGATATTTTTTACTTTTTCCTTTTTTCCTAAAAACTGAAGCATAAATCCAATAAATATGATGGGATAAATGTAATTGCTGATTTTAAATGCCATCAGCTGTGCTGTCATGGTCGTCCCAATATTCGCGCCAAAGATAACGGATATCGCCTGCGGCAGGCTCATAAGTCCCGCACTTACAAATCCGATCACCATAACCGTCGTCGCCGAACTGCTCTGCAGAACCGCCGTAACAAGTGCTCCTGCAAGCGCACCCATCAACGGATTTTTTGTCAGAAAACTAAGAACTTTTTTCATCTTTTCCCCGGCAGCCTTCTGCAATGCATCACTCATGGAATTCATTCCAAAAAGAAACATTGCGAGTCCACCCACCAAACCAAATATAATTTTCGCCGTCTCGTTCATAAGTATTTTCCTCTTTTCTCCTTCATTTTCCTTAACTTTAACACCGCATTGTATAATCCAATTCTTATTTGTGTAAAAGTTAAGTAAAATTTGGGAGAAATCAGGAGACTGTGGGGAACATTTTTTGACTTGGATTACATTTTTCGTCTTCTGGGGCATACAATATCACTCATATATTTGACCTTATTTGCGCTTTTTTCCAGCAAACCAACACCACCGTATATAATATGTGACTTTCTTCACAGTAAAATCAAATTCTAAAACGAATCGTTGACATGGGATTCACTAATTGATATAATATTCATTACAGAGCAAAAATCGTTTGAGGTTTTTACTAGGGCGGTGCATGCACTAAACTAGATTTGAGCTTTTGCAAAAAGGTACGAAACCTCAACTCGTTTCGTACCTTTTTTATCTTCATTCTAAAACAAAAATCCTAATGCATGTACGGCAAATGCAGCCACCCACGCAATCACACATTGTGCCACTACGGTCAAAAACGCGGCTTTATTGCTTCCCATTTCCCTTTTCACGGTAGCGACCGCCGCCACACACGGCGTATACAACAAGGTAAATACTAAGAAAACAAATGCCGTAAATGGGGTAAATAACGTATGTATCTGCGATACATCTCCTCCCAGGAGAACGGTAAGTGTCGATACCACACTTTCTTTGGCTGTAAATCCGGTAATCAATGCCGTGGAAATGCGCCAGTCGCCAAAACCAAGTGGTTTAAAAAGCGGCGCCGCAAGGCTTCCAATCATTGCCAGTAGGCTTTCGTCCGCTGACTCTGCGACATTAAGCCGAATGTCAAATGTCTGCAAAAACCATATGATGATCGATGCCAAAAAGATAATGGTAAATGCTTTTTGGATAAATCCTTTTGCCTTTTCCCAAATCAGCTGCACCACACTTTTTGCAGAGGGAAGGCGGTAATTTGGCAGTTCCATCACAAACGGCACCGGTTCGCCCTTAAATTTTGTCTTTTTCAAGATCAATGCATACAAAATACCACATACAATTCCAAAAAGATACAGTCCGACCATCACAAGTGCTTGATATTTTCGCGGGAAAAATGCACTGATCATCAACGTGTAAATTGGCAATTTTGCACTACAGCTCATAAATGGTGTAAGCAGGATCGTCATCTTGCGGTCACGCTCACTCGAAAGCGTACGCGTCGCCATGATAGCAGGCACCGAACAGCCAAATCCAATCAGCATCGGCACAAAACTCCGTCCTGACAATCCCGTCTTTCGCAGCAGTTTGTCCATGACAAATGCCACACGCGCCATATATCCGGTATCTTCCAAAATTGACAGGAAGAAAAACAATGTCACGATCGTCGGCAGGAAACTAAGTACACTTCCCACACCCTGACAGATTCCGGAAACCACCAGATCATGCACAACCGGGTTAATCCGGACTGCAGTAAGACCTTTGTCGATCCACGAAATCACAGCATCGACACCCAGAGCCATAAGATCTGACAGCCAGGCTCCGAGAAAATTAAATGTCATCGCAAACACCAATGCCATAATACCGATAAAGCATGGAATTGCTGTATATTTCCCTGTCAGCACACGGTCAATCATCATACTTCTGTGATGCTCTTTGCTCTCATGCGGACGCACAAGTGTCTTCTTACACAAATTTTCGATAAAGGTAAATCGCATATTGGCAATGGCCGCTTCTCGGTCTAAACCGGTCTCTTTTTCCATCACGGCAATAATCTGCCGAAATGCCTGCTTTTTCTCATCGGAAAGCCGCATCTCTTTTTCGATCAGATAATCATTTTCAATCATTTTTGTCGCTGCAAAACGAACCGGAAGTCCTGCTGCCTTTGCCTCGGGCTCCAGCATATGTACTGCTGCATGAATGCATCGATGCACCGCTCCGATTGGATCCTCCTCCTGCTTGCTGTCCGGGCAGAAATCAATTCTTCCCGGCGGCTCCTGAAATTCCGCTACATGCATAGCATGGCTGATAAGTTCATCAATTCCTTCGTTTTTTGCTGCCGAAATCGGCACAACCGGAATCCCAAGGATTTCCTCTAACTCATTGACACGCGCGGATCCCCCATTGGCACGCACTTCATCCATCATATTGAGTGCAAGTACCATCGGAATTCCAAGTTCCATCAGCTGCATCGTCAAACAAAGATTTCGTTCCAGATTTGATGCATCCACAATATTAATAATACCCGTTGGTTTAGAATCCAGCAAAAAATCCCTTGTCACAATTTCCTCATTGGAATAGGGGGACAGGGAATAAATGCCCGGAAGATCTGTTACCGTTGCCTCCGGATGGTTGCGGATCGTACCATCTTTCCGGTCTACCGTCACACCCGGGAAATTTCCGACATGCTGATTTGCCCCGGTAAGCTGGTTAAAAAGCGTGGTTTTTCCACAATTTTGATTTCCGGCAAGGGCAAACCGAATCGGCGTTCCCTTGGGAAGTCTTCTTGCTTCATCTTCTTCTCTTTCTTTTTTTGCTTTTCCCAGTTCTCCTACTCCCGGATGGGGAACTGCCTGATATGCCCGTTCCTTTTCCGGATTGCAGGTTTCCTCCGGATGGATTCCATCAATCTCGATCTTCTGTGCTTCTTCCAGCCGAAGCGTCAGTTCGTAGCCACGAACTTTAATCTGGACCGGATCTCCCATCGGAGCAATCTTTTGTAAAGTAATCTCTGTACCGGGTGTCAGCCCCATATCAAGCAGATGATGGCGAAGTGCTCCCTCGCCTTCTACTGCCTGTATGTAGGCACATTGCCCCGGCTGTAATTCATTCATTCTCATTTTATTCTACAATACTTCCTTAATCGCATCCATCAGTTCGTCATATGTCTCATACGCCGGAAGCTGTGGATATTCTGCCTTGATTGCATCCGTGCTCTTAAACAAAAATCCGGCTTTACTTGCAAGAATCATTCCGATATCATTGTGGCTGTCTCCACTTGCGATCGTATCGTAGCCGATGGACTGAAGTGCCTTTACTGTCGTCAGTTTTGACTGTTCGCAGCGCATCTTAAATCCTGTAATTTCGCCATCTTCTGCCACAACAAGTTCATTGCAGAATATCGTCGGATATCCTAATTTTTTCATAAGCGGTCCGGCAAACTGGGAAAATGTATCGCTGATGATGATAACCTGTGTCATGCTGCGAAGTTCATCCAAAAACTCTTTGGCTCCCGGAATCGGATCGATCGTTGCGATGGTTTCCTGAATCTCCTTCAAGCCAAGTCCATGCTCTTTCAAAATTCCAAGTCTGAAATTCATCAATTTATCATAATCCGGTTCGTCTCTCGTCGTCTTTTTCAATTCCGGGATTCCTGTCGCCTCGCTAAATGCGATCCAGATCTCCGGTACCAAAACTCCCTCTAAGTCCAAACATACGATTTCCATTTTTCCGTTACCTCCGTACTTTCCTTGATTTATAACTAGTAAATCTGCCGGTTTTCCCAGCGTCACCATCACTATTATAAAATATCCCTGTCACTTTGACAAGTGTATTTTACACCTTCACCGTCAGTATTTTAGAATATACGCTGTACTTTTTCGCCTTTTTCTTTTTATCAAACGTTCTGACTTTAAAGGACAGCGTCTTATTCTTAAGAAGACATCTGAGTTTCATTTTTCCTTTGTATATTTTAATATTATTTTCGCTCAATGAAATACGTACAAATTTATTTTTCTTTTTCATATAAATTTCAACGTATTTTCCTTTGTATTTCTTTACGCGAAACTCCAGGTAAACATTCCTTCCGGAGCCTTTTTTGCGAACTGTGACCTCCGGTGCTGTCATCCCATTTACCGCGTATTTCTTTACGTTCGAAAAGGCTCCGTTATCGGCTTGTATTTTGTAATAATACGTTCGACCTGCCTTTACTTTCCTGTCTCGAAACAAGAATTTCGAAGCTGAGGCGCTTCCAATTTTTGTATATTCTCCTTTTCCTTTTTCCGACCGGTAAATCTTATAAGTTTTCGCTCCGGACACCATTTTCCACTGCAGGATAATGCTCCGATTGTCCTTGGTATGAATCCTTTTCCAGGCAGGCGGTTTTACGGATTTTCCCGGCAAATCTTGTCCGGGACTGTCATCTGCCGCCGATGTTGCAGACGGTGCAGCCGTATGATTTACTATCCCGGTTTTCGGAGTTGGTTTAACCGCCGATGAGGTACTCGGTTTGCGCGATGCCGTCGCTTTTGGTGTCGACGTTGGGGCCGCACTTGGCTTTACCGTCGCTTTTGGTGTCGGAGTTACTGAGTCCGGTGTCCCCGCTGGCGATGTACTCGGCGTCGCAGATGCTGTCGCCGGCAGAGTTACGGTTGGAGTTGCACTCGGTGTCACCGTCGCACTCGGCGTCGCTGTCGCTGGTACCGGGCTAGCACTTGGCGTCGCTGTCGGAACAGACATTTCCACTCCCGTCATTTTATTTTTTGCAATAAATCCCTCACTATAAGCACATTCCTCACAATACTGGCAGCTTACTTTGCAAGTATCATCTTCAAAAAATACCATTTCCTGTAAATTGTGCGTATGCTCAGAAAGATCCATATACGAAAATCCTTTTGTTTGTGCTAATTCCTTCGCTTTTTCACTTTCAGAACAGATTACAAGATCATTTGTGGCACTTTCAAATACATCGTCATCCATTGCCGACAAACATTCCGAAATATACAATTTTTTCAACGACGAAAAATCGATGCCATAAAAGTAATCATCCCAAATCGATACCACATTCGGCATCAGCAAATTTTGTAGTTTCGGTATACGTATTTTTTCTGAACCAGGATATCGCAAACACTGTAAAAGAACAAGATTCTTTACATTTGAATTTACCTCTAACATTTTTGTCAAAGTAAGATTAAAGCTACTTTGATTATTCAAAATCGTCTCCAAGCCGGAACAGTTTTGAAACAAGCAGCTTCCTTCATACCAAAACTGCTCATTGATCCACGCCCAATTTAATTTCTCACAATAAAAAAAACTGTTTGCTGCCACTGTAAGTTTTTCTCGTTCCCCCTTTGCCGGAAAATAAACTCCCGTTATTTTAGAAAAAGCAAAGGCATAATCTTCAATCCGCTCTACCGTAGTTGGTACAAAACATGCTCCACCTCTTTGTGCCGGCCAGACAATCAAATGTGTCAGATCCGTAGTGTACATTGCTCCATTCCACATAAGATAATAGCCATTCTTTTCATCTACCACGAGATCCTCAAGATTTTTCATTTTTCCCAGTGTATCGTTTGTGATTGTCTTTACATTTTTTCCGATATAAAGGTGCTTTATCCCACTTCCACTAAGTGCATTTTCACCAATCTGTACGTAAGTATCCGGGATTGTGAGCGACTGGAGATTGGCATTGTTTTCAAACAAAAAATCCCCCACTTTTGTCACCGAATACACGTCATTTCCTTTTTTTACATAGGCCGGAAGCTCTACTACACCATCCTCTTCTCCCTGATATACATAATCATCCCAGCCTTCCGCTCCTGCTGTCGCTGTGTGCGTCGTGTCATCCACAATATATGGAATGCCATATTTATCTTTTCCTTCTTCATCCAGCTGAACAATTTCATCTGCATCCGGTGCCGTCGTCGGATCCAGTGTCGGGCTCTGTTCTTTGGGGTATTTTGCCAATTCTTTCCATTTATATGAAGTATCCGTCCCATATCCACACTCTTCGCAATATTGTCCTGTTACTTTTATAAACTCATCCTCATAAAAAACAGTCGAAACCAATTTATGCGTATGCTCATCTATATTCTGATAAGGATATCCATTTTCCTGTGCAAACTTTGCCGCAGCACTATCGGATTTCGCACACCAGGTTGTTTTGTGATAAGGTATCTTAGAATCATAACTTCCACCTCCACCATCTTCACTTAATGTGGTAATGGATTCCGGCAGATACATTTTGGTTAAGTTCGGAGTCTGTTGTATATATTCATAAGAAAATTCTTTACAGTTGTCCGATACGATCAAATATTTAAGGTTTACATTTTCTGTATAACCGGAGATAAAAGAATTTCCATTTTCTACGATGACACTTTGGACTTTATCAAATCCAATCAAATTCCTCCCCAGATTAATGCTGTTCTCAATATAAACATTTTTTACACTATGGCAGGAACCAATTGCAGTTCCTATCCACCGTTCCAAGTACGATAATTCACCAAGGCAAATATTCTGCAAATTCGAACATTCCTCAAGACACCACGACTCCATTCGCTTTACATGAGACATGTCCAAAAAACGCATCGTGCAATAACTAAAGGCATATTTTTTCAAGCATTCCACCGTATCCGGAAGGTAAATTTTGTCAATCTTTGCATTTCGAAACGCATACGTTCCTATGGATTTCGTCCCATCCATGATAACAAGCGAATCCTTTTCTCCTGAGCCAAGATATGCCACCACACTCATCTCTCCCATATCGTAGAGCACATCACCCACAAACTTAAAAAAAGGATTATTTTCATTAATATAAATTTCGCAGGAAGCAGCTAAAAATGCAGACCGATTCATATCTTTTACCTTCAATCCCAGCGATAATATTTTTAATGTCGAAGTACTAAAAGCAAAATCTCCGATTGTCACAACCGTATCCGGAACAATAACTTCTTTTAAATTCACACCACGAAACGCCTCTTCTTCCACTTCGCGTACTACATATTCTTTTCCTTTAAACGTCACTTTTGCCGGAATTTCATAGACACCATCTACGTCCGAGAAATCACAACTTCGATTATCGGAAGCCACTTTGGCGGTAAGATCCTGATTGTTTAATGTGTATAAAACGCCCTGTCGGTCTTTGTATTTAATGTTTAATGGTTTTGTGATATTGGATGCCGAATATTGGCTCTGCGCCGTCAGTTCTCCCTGCTGCGTCTCCGCCTGCGCACTCTCCGGTATTTGAACAAATGAAAAGATCATAGAAATAATAAGCAATATTGCAAGTCTTTTCCGATTCATACTCCTCGCCTTCCTTTTTCAAAAAAAATAATAATCACCAGACCAGTTGTCCCAGTCTAATGATTATTATAAAATATCTATGGTGCTTTGACAAGCGAATATTGTCAGTTTATGTCGTATTTACACATTTCTTCCAGCTTGCCGCGATAATATTGAAGTTGTTCTGCAACACCGATCATACGTTTGCTACTATCTTCTGTTTTCTGCCGATTCCACGTTTTTTCAGCCATTTTTTGTATGCCTTCTTCTTTGCTTTTGGCACTTTGACAACGGCTTTTTTGTGAATCTTTGCAAATGCTTTTGCACCAACTGTTTTCGCCTTTAATTTAGTGGTTTGGATCGTAACTTTTTTCAGGTTTACGCATTTATAAAATGCTTTTGCCCCTATCTTCTCGATATCTGCTCCGATCACGACCGTTTTCAGTTTTTTATTGCCGGCAAATGCTTTTTCCGCAATTGCTGTCACTT
>OLPV01002402.1_pt1 | contig 12360 bp, 11 predicted proteins | sample 1671961 | NCBI WGS metagenome assembly OLPV01 (sample SAMEA3136630, study PRJEB25190) | human gut metagenome | biome: human gut; feature: human-associated habitat; material: faeces | place: Austria | collected 2013
AACTTTGACGGGTGGTAACACTGTATCTTAAGGAAGTAGAGGTCACCAAGGCAAATTATAAGCCCTTGAATGAGTGATATTGTAAGGAAAATCAGCGACCTGCCAAAATATTCTTCACGCGGTTTTATTTTTCCGATTTCCTTTTTATTAGATACTTTCGGCTTTATAAGTGCCACAAGAATGATAGCACCAACCCACAAAGCAAGTGTGCTGTAAAACGGAGCCATTGCCGAACCGTAATTATCAAGCCCATAAACCTTTTCGGTATTTACGATTACCGGGCAAGCTATAAATTCGCCGAGTTCGTCTGAATTTCCTTCGCTCAAATTAACAAGTGCATTTACAAGCTCACTGTCACTCAAACCGTTAAGCTTTTTAGAAAGATTATCAAGCTGTGTTGCGCAATTGCCGGTTAAAGCGTGAAGTGAAGTTAAAAGGTCGTCACCGGCTGAAATTGAACCGTTAAGCGATTTTACAAGAGCATTTAACTGCGGTGATTGATTTTCAATTGTAGTAAGAAGATTTGATACATCAAAAAGTACATCAAGCAAGCTGTCAATCGTATTATCAAGCGAAGGTTTTATATCGCTTTCATATGTTGATAGGCTTGAATCAAGTGTTTTTGAAACTTCGCTGAGCTTATTTGCCACATCGTTGACTTTTTTTGATGTATCACCCTGAAGCATTTTATTAAGCTCATTTTCAACACCGCCAAGCCTTGAATCTGCAGTTTTGAGTATTTTTACAAGTGCTTTCACCGCACTTAAAGGCTTCGGTAAGCTATTGTTTACATTTTCAAGTGTAGGCACTATTGCCTGAAGCTCTTTTCTTGCCTGAACACATTCAGCCAAAACCGACTTTATTTCAGCCTGTGATTTTTCAGTTGTTACATTATTTATTTTTTTAAGATTATTTGCTGAATTTTCAAGCTTTTTACTGCTTGATGTCAGCACATCACCTACCGAAGAAGTTACAACATCAACACTGCTTTCGGCAACTTTGATTGCGTCCTGTGTGTTATTAACAACATTTTGTGTATCCCCCAAAACAGAACTTAAATCTGTTTTGCTCAATGTTTTATTAAGGTCTTGCGCAACTTCCATAACACCTTTAAAACCGTCAATTGTTTTTTCAATGGATTTAACGGCAGATTTTGCAGAATCAATTTGATTTTGAAGATTTTGGAATATATTTGTTCCGTCTTTCTTACCCTCTTCAATAACTGTGCCGAGAAGTTTATTTACAAGGTTAACGACGGTTGTTACAAACGATTCATTAACTTCCGTTTGCACTGTTTGAACTACTTTATCCGTAATTTTTGTGGCAATGGCATTTTTCTTTTCATTTGCGTAATAAGTTATTTTAGGTTGCTTAAAGTTTTTAGTCATAATACTTGTAAGCGACTTACTGAAACCTTTTGGGATTTCAATTCCGGCATAATAATCACCGGCTTTAATTCCGTTCATTGCTCTCTCTTTTGAAACAAATTGCCAGTCAATAACATTATTGCCCTTTAAATTACTTTTAATTTGGTCACCGACATTTATTTCAACACCCTTATATTCATAGCCCTCATCATTTATAACAACGGCAACTTTCATATTTCCGGTGCTTGCAGGGCCGTATGGGTCCCAGTTGGCATATATATTAAACCAAGCATAAAGAGAGGGCAAAACCGCAATGCCGACAGCAAGTATAATTGCCATTGAGTTGGTAAATATTTTCTTTAAATCGCGCTTATAAATTTTTAAAATATTTTTCATTTCTTCGCCCTCCCGTCTTTCTTGCTCTGTTTTTTGTCTTTTTTCTTTTGTTCTCTCATTTGCTTCTTTTCAAATTTCTTTTGCCTCAGCTCTTCCTCGTATTCATCATCTTCATCATCTTCGTCTTCATTTTTATCTTCGGCAAAAATTGAATATTCGCCGAATTCTATTTGGTTATCATCTTCAAGATAAGGAATAACTTTAGACTTAACAAGATATTTGCAATAATCTGTTATCAAAAAGATATTTACAAGAACAAATATAATGATTATCCACATAATAAGCCAAAATGCTTTGCTCCCGCCGTTTGAACACACAATAATCCCAACCGCAGTAAAAATTAAGAAAAATATTGCACAAACAATTTTTGTAATTTCAAGATATTTGCAACCGCGATGATAATGTTTAATAATGAGCGAGCGGAGAAGTTTATATTTAATTACTATATTTTCTTCATTTTCTTCAAAAAGATATTCTTCTTTTTGCTGCAATTCGTCCATACATACTTTCCTTTCTGAATTATTACGATTAGTATATCACTTTAATACTATTAGTCAATACTTTTTGTGAGTTTAATTATAATTTTTGTATACTTGTATAAATAGCTAATTGTTTTTCATCAGAAATTAGTAAAAATTAAGTGAAAATAATCAAAATCAAAGATTATTTTCACTTAATTTCCGCTATTTAGCCACTTTACCGTTTAGCATATATCCACCGGCATTTCTGTAAGTGGCGCAGAAATAACTCCAATCTCCGCTGTCCTTATAATTTCCGGTTTCCATAAGATACCATTTACCGTCAATTTTGATTTCACACCAATAGTGGCTCCATTTCTTTTTAGGTGTACCACGCCAACCCTGCACAATTCTTGCTTCATAGCCGAGATATGTGAGCATCATAGCATAAGCACCGTTATATTGCAGGCACTGGCCTGCTTTTTTATTAAATATTGCATCAACATATGAAAGGCCTGCAATTTTGTTAAATTTTGCACCCTTTACATAATCAACCTTTTCGTTTATCCATTCAAGTGTGTACTGCGCTTTTTGCATATCGCTCCAACCCTTTTTGAAATGCTTTTTGGCAAATTTTTTAAGGGTTTTCTTATCTTTATTTGAAAGATATACAGTCCAGGCAGTTCTGTTCTTTTTAGTGCGGGTATTTACTACGGTAACCTTGTTCTTTTTCTTTTTGGATTTTTTTGCCGCACGAAAACGGGCTTCACCCACATCGCTTGTTGCAATATATGATTCTGACACGCAAATTGAATTTTTATATGCCTTTATATAATAATTATAATCATTCTTATAATTATTTACACCTTTAACGGTGTATGAATTTTTATCACCTGCAACAGTGGCTACACACTTATCGTTTTGATAAATTTCGTAATAATCAAAGCAGTTATATTTTTTCCATTTTAACTTTTCACTCTTTGTTTTGGTGGTAAGAGTTAATTCGCCTAAATATACTGTTATATCTTCTGCATATTGGGCATCAAATTGATAATAATTTACACCGCCGCAGGATACAAAGCTACAAACAGCAAAGCTGTATTTTGACGGAACTTTGCCTGTATAGTACGAATAGGTATATTCATAATATCTTGAATTCACGCTGCTAAAAGCATTTGGCGATATGGTGGCAACGCATTTATATTCACTTCCGTTTTGGCTCATAAAAACCATATAACCGTCTGAATATTTATCTGCACTTTCGCCTTGATTATAATAACTGCTCCAGGAAACATTGATATTACCCGAATTTTCATCATAATCTGTATAAATATATTGCATTGACCTGTCACCGATTATGAAATCAACAACATTTGAAGGTGCACTTTCCTGCCCACCGTATTCGCCGGCAGATGAGGTTTTTGATGTTACATAAGCAAAATACCTGCCCTTTGGCAAATCCATAATACTTGTGTAATTTGAAAATACGCTTTTATAATACGAAAAATTGTAACCGTCGCAGCTTAAATAAACATTATAATTATCAACCGGATAAGTATCATTCCAGGTTAAATCAACATAATCTAAGCCCTCATAATCCTTTGAAACAACAGGAGCATAAACCTCTGCGGCAGAAGCACACAGAGGCACAGCACCCAATATACACACTATGCAAAGAAAAACGGAAATTGATTTTAAAAATACTTTTTTCATTTTATCTCACTTAATTTACTGATTATACATTTATTTCAACATCTATGCCAAGCAAATCCTTTTCCTTTTCAAGAATAGGCTTAATAACTTCGTTTAAGAAATCTGCTGTTTGCTGCGGCGCTCTGCCTACAAAATTAGCAGGCTTTAAAATAGCTAAAATTTCTTCTTTAGTAGTCATAAATGCAGGGTCATTGGCAATTCGGTCAACAAGGTCATTCTTGCCGCCTTCAACTTTAACAACCGCACCGGCTGCCATTGAATGCTGACGGATTTTTTCGTGGAGTTCCTGCCTGTCGCCGCCTTTTTTAACTGCGTCCATCATAATATTTTCGGTTGCCATAAACGGAAGCTCACTCATAAGCCTTGATTCAATTACCTTTGGATAAACTACAAGGCCCGATGTTACATTGATATATAAATCAAGAATACCGTCAGTTGCGAGAAAAGCTTCTGCAACTGAAACACGCTTATTAGCCGAGTCATCAAGTGTTCTTTCAAACCACTGTGCAGATGCAGTCCAAGCAGGATTAAGCGCATCAATCATAACATAGCGGGAAAGTGACGCAATTCTTTCACTTCTCATAGGATTGCGTTTATATGCCATTGCAGATGATCCGATTTGGTTCTTTTCAAACGGTTCTTCAATTTCTTTAAGATTTTGAAGAAGCCTTAAATCATTTGAAAACTTACAGCAAGATTGAGCAATAAGGCCAAGGCAATTGCAAACAATTGTATCAAGTTTTCTTGCATATGTTTGGCCGCTTACAGGGAAGCAAGCCTTAAAATTCATTTTTTGAGCAATTTTGCGGTCAAGTTCTTTGCACTTTTCGTGGTCGCCGTCAAAAAGTTCAAGGAAAGATGCCTGCGTACCTGTTGTTCCCTTTGAGCCAAGGAGCATAAGAGTATCAATTACATGGCAAATTTCTTCATAATCCATTACCAAATCCATAAGCCAAAGAGTTGCTCTTTTACCTACGGTAGTAGGCTGTGCCGGCTGAAAATGTGTAAAGCCGAGGCAAGGCATATCCTTATACTCATCTGCAAATTTGGAAACAGACGCAATAGCGTTAACAAGCTTTTTCTTAATAAGCAAAAGTGCTTCACGCATAGTGATAACATCTGTATTATCACCTACATAGCAGCTTGTTGCACCAAGGTGGATGATAGGTTTAGCCTTTGGGCATTGTTCACCGTAAGCGTGAACATGGCTCATTACATCGTGGCGAAACTTCTTTTCATACTCTTTTGCAACATCATAATTGATATTATCTGCATTTGCTTTAAGTTCATCAATCTGCTCTTGGGTAATATCAAGCCCGAGTTCCTTTTCAGCTTCTGCAAGAGCAATCCAAAGCTTTCTCCAAGTTTTAAACTTAAAGTCAGGTGAATAAATATACTGCATTTCTTTTGATGCATAGCGTGCATTAAAAGGTGAATTATATGTATCGTTTGGCATTAGTCAAGTCCTACTCTCTTCATCATTTCTGCATAAGCGTCTTCTACACCGCCAAGGTCACGGCGGAAACGGTCTTTATCAAGCTTTTCGTGAGTTTTGCTATCCCAAAAACGACAGGTATCAGGGCTGATTTCATCAGCAAGAACGATAGTACCGTCTGAAGTTTTACCGAATTCGAGCTTAAAGTCGATAAGTTCAACACCGATTGAAAGGAAATATTCTTTTAAAACTTCATTTACTTTGAAAGCATATTTCTTAATAGTATCAATATCTTCCTGGGTAGCAAATCCGCATGATACAGCGTGGTAGCCATTGATAAGCGGGTCGCCGAGGTCATCATCTTTATATGAAAATTCGATTGACGGGCAAACAAAATTCATTCCTTCTTCAAGTCCGAGCCTTTTGCAGATTGAGCCTGCTGCACGGTTACGGATAATAACTTCAAGAGGAACGATTGTAACTTTCTTTACTGCTGTTTCTCTGTCTGAAAGTTCTTTAACAAAATGGGTTGGAACGCCCTTTTTTTCAAGAATTTGCATAAGGTAGTTAGACATCTTATTGTTTACAACACCCTTGCCTGCAATAGTACCTTTTTTAAGGCCGTTAAATGCAGTTGCATCATCCTTGTAATCAACAATTACGATTTCAGGGTCATCAGTAGCCCAAACTTTTTTTGCCTTGCCTTCATAAATAGTTAAATATCTCCTTTATTTTAAAAATTATAAATTTATTATTTCTTGTATGTCTTTTTAATTCTTTCAATTGCTTCAACAGTCTTTTCATCATTACCGAAAGATGTTAAGCGGAAGTAGCCTTCACCTGCCGGGCCGAAACCTGAACCCGGTGTGCCTACTACCTGGCATTTTTCAAGAAGTTCATCAAAGAATTCCCAAGAAGTGTAACCTTCAGGAACCTTGAGCCATACATACGGTGAGTTTACACCGCCGTAACATTTAAAGCCGGCATCGCAAAGGCCGTCATAAATAACTCTTGCATTCTTTTGATAATAAGCAAGCGTTTCTTTAATCTGCTTCTGACCTTCTTCGGTATAAATTGCTTCGGCTGCTCTTTGAGTAATATATGATACACCGTTAAACTTTGTAGCCTGGCGTCTTGCCCAAAGAGGATTAAGGCTTGTGCCATTAAATACAAGTTCTTTAGGTACTACTGTGTAACCGCAGCGCATACCGGTAAAGCCGGCAGTTTTAGAAAATGAGCGAAGCTCAATAGCGCAGGTTTTTGCACCCTCAATTTCATAAATTGATTTTGGAATATCATCTTCAACAACAAATGCTTCATATGCCGAGTCAAAAAGAATAAGTGAATGATGTTCATTTGCAAAATCAACCCACTTTTTAAGCTGCTCTTTTGTAGCAACCATACCTGTTGGGTTATTTGGGAAGCAAAGATAGATCAGATCCGGTGTTTCCTTCGGAAGCTCTGGTGCAAAGTGATTCTCTGCGGTACAAGGCATGTAGATCACATCACTCCAGGTCGCTGTCTTTGGATTCCAGGTTCCTGTTCGCCCTGCCATAACATTAGAATCTACATATACTGGATAAACCGGATCACAAACAGCAATCTTGTTATCCAGACTAAAGATCTCCTGAATATTAGAAGAATCACACTTTGCACCATCCGATACAAAGATCTCATCTGCTGCGATATCACAGCCACGCTCCTGATAATCATTTTTTGCGATGGCACTTCTTAAGAATTCATATCCCAAATCTGGTGCATAACCTCGGAAAGTAGCTGCATCTGCCATTTCATCTACGGCACTATGCATTGCCTTGATAACTGCTGGTGCAAGCGGCTGTGTCACATCGCCGATTCCCAGACGGATGATCTTCTTATCCGGGTGTGCTGCAGAATACGCATTTACCTTTTTACCGATGGTGGAAAATAAATAGCTTCCGGGAAGTTTTAAATAGTTGTCGTTTACTTTAAACATGTCTTTTCCTCCTAATATTATCACGCTGCAAACCTCTATACTGCGTACAGGTTGTTCAAAATGGTCAATTCCATGCAGACGCGCTCTCGGGTATCACCGGGGCGGGCAAGAAGGCCACCGAGCGCACGCATTTCTGTTTCGCGAACGAAAGCGTCGAAGCCTACGGGGTGGGAACGCATCGTCATACGCCGGAAATCTCGCAAATCCTGGGGCTTGCCCCCGGCAAGCTCGTGTTCACGCCGCATCTTGTTCCCATGAACCGCGGCCTGCTCTCCACGGTGAAGCTGCCGCTCGCGAAGGGCGCCGACGCTCCCGACCCCGAAGAGCTTGCCGCCATCCAGCAGCGCTTCTACGCGAATTCCCCGCTCGTCGAGGCGCTTCCCGCAGGTAAGCTCCCCAAAACTGCATCGGTCGCCGGAACGGCGCGCGCGCAGGTGGGCGTCGCCTATCACGTGGAAGCTCGCATGATCATCGCGATCGGCGCGATCGACAACCTGGGGAAGGGCGCGGCCGGTCAGGGCGTGCAGTGCGCCAACATCGTGTTCGGCCTGCCCGAGACTTGCGGTTTGGAAGAGATCGCCAACCCCGTATAGCAGTGGAAGGGGATGAGGGCCGCCTCGGCGCCGTCCCGTGGGAAAGAGAGGACCTATGACCGAGAACGACACTTTCGCTTTCGATCCCGAGGGCAACGCGGTGAGCTTCGAGATCACCACCCAGCCCAAAAAGGGCAGCATCGAGCTTAGCGACGACGGCAGCTTCGTCTATTCCCCCATCGACGGCAAGCGCGGCCGCGACTACTTCGGCTATAAGGCCATCGACGCCGACGGCAACCGCTCGCAGGAGGCGACGGTCATAATCAGGCTCGTCAAAAACAAAAGCGTCAGCTATGTCGATATGGGCGGCAGCGCAAGCTATTGCAGCGCCGTGCGCCTTGCCGAGTGCGGTGCGTTTATCGGCAAGCAGATCGGCGGCGACTATTACTTCGAGCCGCAGAAAACGCTCAGCCGCGGCGAGTTCACCGCAATGTGCCTGAACGTCGCCGGCGAAAACGTGCTGCGCGGCGTCGTCAGCACCGGGTTTACCGACGACGGCAGCATCCCCGACTGGCAGCGCGCCTATGTTGCGAGCGCGGTCAAGGACGGCGTTGTCAAGGGGCGCGAGGGCGCGGTGTTCGACGCCGGAGCCGATATCAGCCGCGCCGAGGCCGCCGTTATGCTCGACAGGCTGCTCAGCCTTGCCGACGTGAGCTGCGCGGATACCGACGCCGTGCCGACCTGGGCCGCACAGTCGGCAGCCAACCTCGACGCATGCGGAATCGCAAGCCTTGAAAGCGTCGATTCCTCTCCCCTCACCCACGCCGAGGCCGCCGACATGCTCGCCGCCGCCATGGACGTTCTCGCCCGGCGCTGAAAACCGGAAGGCACTGCCTTCCGGTTTTAGCTTTCTCTGTATTCCGCGATATCGTCCAAGCTGCAATCTAATATTCTGCATAATTGGTCGAGAGTGTAAGTATTTACATTCTCGTTTTTTCTCAGTCTGTCCAACTGGCCTGTGCTTATTTTGTACTCCTTTATGAGTTTATATTGCGACACGCCCTTTTCCTTCATCGTCGTCCATAAGCGGTCAAATACTATCATGGCATGCACCTCTTTTTAGTTTATGCTACAATCGTATCTTGTTGCTTAGATGAAAATGAATGCAAAGAGAATTATCGCCTTATTATTGGCGCTGGTGATGGTATTTGCACTTGCAGCATGCGGCAAAGACGATGGTAGTTCCGAAACGGGGTCTGACAGCGTCCCCGGCACCACTGATTTGACTCAAGCGGCTGCGGAGCGATTAGCAAAAGAATACGTTACCAGTGGGCGCGGCGCATACAAAGTTTTAAGTGAAATTGAATCAGATGCACCAAGAACTGAGAAAATAAGCGTTCCAAGTGTAGGTAGCGTTGATATTAAAAACGACACTGTTGAGAAATCCGGTTCAGCATGCTACTGGGTTACCGTGAAAGGCACTACTAATGCCTATAATGAATATGGGCAGTACTTAGATTCTTTTGTATATGAATACGAATTATATATAAAAACTCAAGTCGTTGGTGAACCTACAGTTACAAACTCAATAATCGGCGGCACTGATGAAAGTGTTATGGTTTATATGCAATGATACTATAAATAAACCTGTTGCAGAGCATAGGCTCCGCAGCAGGTTTTATTTCACTCTCAAATTTTCCGCAAGCACTTCATCCGCCGAGACGGAGACGGTGCTGTAGTCTGTGTATATGACCTTGCCGGGCAGCGAACCGGAGGGCTTGCGCACGTTGCGTACCATGGTGTAATCGACCTGAGTTTTGCCGCCCTCGCGCGCCTGCGAATAGAAAACGGCAAGGCTTGCGGCTTCCTCTATCGTTTTCTCCGGCGGAGTAAGGCCGTCGCATGATATGATAACGTGGCTGCCGTGGACGGTTTTCGTGTGCAGCCAGATATCCGTGCGCCGCGCGGTTTTCGTCGTCAGCTCATCGTTTTGCGCGTTGCTGCGGCCGACAAGGATCTCAAAGCCATCGGACGAGGCAAAGCGCATGGGTCCTTGCTTTTTATGCTTGCGCTCTTTTGTGCCGCGCTGCTTTTTGATATAGCCCGTGCCGACAAGCTCGGCTTTGATCTCAGCAAGATCGTCCTCGGTTTCGGCGCGCTCGGTTTCGTCAAGGACGCTGTTTAGATACTCAAGCTGCTTTTCACCGTCGGCTATGAGAGCCGTGAGGTGCGTCTGCGCGGTTTTGAGCTTGTTATACTCCTTGAACATTGCCGCGGCGTTACTCTGCGGCGTTTTGAGGACATCGAGCTTTATCGTGCGCTGAGGGCAATCCGGCTCGTAATAATCCTCAACGGTCACCGAGCTGTCGCCTTTTTTGACGCGGTAAAGATTTGCCGTCAGAAGCTCTGCATTGCGGCGGATCTCATCGCGCTCGGAGCACTTCTGAAGCTCTGTTTTCTGCACTGCAAGCTTTCGCGCAATGCGGTCGCGCGCGGTTTTGACGTGGTGGCTAAGCTCCTTTGAGCGTCTGCGGCGGCGCTCCATGATATCGCGCTTTGAGTAGTATGCGTCAAGAAGCTCCGAGAAGCTTTCAAACTCGCACATGTCATACACGCCGGCATACTGCTTGAGCTGCATGAAGGAATACTCCTTCGGCTTTCCTTCCTCGGTGAGCAAGGTCGGCGCAAGCTCCCCTGCCCTGACGCTTTCAAGAAACGCGCCGATCGCCTCGGGCAGGAACGCGGCATTATCTCCGCTGCGGCAGGCAAGCTCGCGGCACACAAGCGGCGAGAGTCCGGAAAAGCTGTCCATTATGCGCTTATCCGTGCTTTTGCCGGCGTCGGACTGCGCAAGCGTCTGCGCTATCTCTTCCTGCGACAGGTCAAAAATGAGCGGCTTGCGCTGCTTCGGCGGCAGGCGATATATCATGCCCGGCAGCAGTCTGCGCTCGGCGTCGCCGCCGTAATCCATGCGGCGCAGACAGTCGATTATTCTCCCGTCCGAGCCTATGAGCACGAGGTTTGAGCTTCTTCCCATAAGCTCCACGGCAAGGCGCAGGTCAACGTTGTCGCCAAGTTCGTTTCGCGATGTTATGTTAACCATCGCAAGGCGCTCCCAGTTCGGCTGCTCTATCGCCTCTATCCTGCCGCCGGTGAGATACTTGCGCAGCAGCATGCAGAACATCGGCGGCTCGGCCGGATTTTCAAAACTCATTTTCGTCTGCTGCAATCTGCCGCTGCCGGCCCCTGCATCGATGAGCAGGCGCATGTTTTCGCCGCCGCGAACGGAGAGGACGATCTTATCGCGCTCCGGCTGCTGGACTTTGTCGATCCTCGCGCCTATGATCTTCGGCCGCAGCTCGGCTATTATTCCTGATAACAGTATTGCATCAAGCGCCATGGTGCCCCTCCACGCAAACCGCGTACAGCTCGTTTATCCGCTGCGTTTTTCCCTGAAGATACAGCCAGCCGAACAGCGCCTCAAGCCCGGTGGCGGCGTGATACTGCGCAATGTCGGCCTTATGCGGCACGGAATTTACCTTTGCGTTGCGGCCGCGTTTGTAGACATACATTTCGTCTTCGTCAAGCAGTGGCAGAAGCCTTTCGGCAGCCTCGGCCTGAGCCGGGGCGTTGACTATCGCGACCGTTTTTTTGTGCAGCTCGGTCACTTTTTTGTTTCCGTCGGCGCACAGCATGGTGCGCGTCAAAAGCTCATACACTCCGTCGCCGATGTGCGCAAGGCCGAGCATGCTTATGTTGTTTATATCGCTTTTCTCCATCCGAGGGCAGAAATAATCGTTCATATCAGTCTCCAAATCAAGCAAGGGCGGTCACATTATGTTAACCGCCCTTGTGTTTTACATATCGTCGATCTCGTCGGCAAACTCCGTCTGAATTTGCAGCGTTTCGGTAGGTGCCGTGCCCTGAGTGGTCTGCATTTCGAGCCACTGGTCGCGCGTTATGAGTATCTGGCGCGGCTTTGAGCCTTCAAACGGGCCTATGATGCCCATTTCCTCCATCTGATCTACTATGCGCGCAGCGCGCGAATAGCCGAGCTTCAGTCGGCGCTGAAGCATCGACACGGACGCCTGCTTGGTATCGAAAATAACATCGACAGCCTGCGGCAGCAGCTCGTCATAGTCGGGCTTGCCCGACGGCTCGTCATCGTCACCGCGGCCCTTGCCGTTTGCGCCCTTATCCTCGGCGGCTTTTTCGATCTGCGCCATGACGTCCTCGCTGTACTGCGCGGTGGACTGGCGCTTTATAAACTGAACGATCGAGTCGCGCTCATCGTCGCTGACGAATGCGCCCTGCACGCGCAGAGGCTTGCCGCAGCCTATGGGGGCATACAGCATATCGCCCATGCCGATAAGCTTCTCCGCTCCGGCATTATCGAGGATAATGCGGCTTTCAAGCGCGGATGACACGGCAAAAACAGATAATCCACAGACAATTAAAACAGAAAAGAAAAACGCACTTTTTT
>OLPV01002409.1_pt1 | contig 12337 bp, 9 predicted proteins | sample 1671961 | NCBI WGS metagenome assembly OLPV01 (sample SAMEA3136630, study PRJEB25190) | human gut metagenome | biome: human gut; feature: human-associated habitat; material: faeces | place: Austria | collected 2013
TGACGCTGTGGAACAGCCACTGGCCGAACGGATCCGCCTCGACCTCGCCGATCTTGGACTGTTTGCTGACGTGCTTGTTGACATATTCAAGAACCGCCTGCTTCATCGACTGGAGGTTGTCGAAGAACTTGTCCTCGCGCTGTTGGTTCCAGTCCAGCACATTGTCATCGAACTTCACGAGGGCCACCAACTTGCCGTTCCTTTCCACCACGAGTGATTCGTTCACTCCAGAAATGGTGTTGATCACCTGCTCGATCTCCTCCGGGTAGATGTTCTCGCCCGAAGGTCCCACTATCATATTCCCGAGCCTTCCCTTGATGTAGTAGCGTCCCTTGGAATCCTGGCACGCAAGGTCGTTGGTGCGGAACCAGCCGTCGTCGGTCAGCACGGAGCGTGTCCTTTCCGGGTCGCGGTAGTAGCCCAGCATCACGTTGTCACCCTTGGCGACAATCTCGCCCTCGCCGGTCTCCGGGTTCACGTTCTGGAGCTTGACCTCCACGTTGTAGGCCGGCACGCCGATCGACCCCACCACCGTCTTTCCCACGCAGGCGTTCGTGATCAGCGGCGCGGTCTCTGTCAGGCCGTAGCCGATCGCATAGGGGAATCCGGCCTTGTTGAGGAAGTCCTCGACGGTCGGATCCAGCTTTGACCCACCGATACCGAAGAATTTCAGTTTCCCGCCGAAGGATGCGTAGAGTTTCTTCCCGATGAGCCAGTAGAGGAGCCTCGGCGTGTGTCCCTTCATCCAGGAAAGCACGCGGCTCTTCTCCACCGTCGGAACCACACTGTTCTTGTAGACTTTCTCGATGATCAGCGGCACGGAGCACATGATGGTCGGCTTGACCTTCTTCATCGTCTGCATCAGGATGCTCGGTGTGGGCGGTTTTTGAATATAATAGACGCAGCCTCCGACGTACAGCGGGTAAAGCACGCTGAACGCCATCTCGTAGGTGTGCGACATCGGCAGGATGGAGAGCCAGCGGTCGTGCTTCCCGGCCTTCTGGGCGTGGTAGGCCGCGATGATGTTCTGGCAGAAGTTGCGGTGGCTGAGCATCACGCCTTTGGCCTTTCCGGAAGTGCCTGATGTGTAGATGATTGACGCAAGATCATCGGCCTGTGGATCAACACCGTGACCCTCGCAGGTGAAAGCCTTGTCGTCCTTCTTGATGAAGTCGAACGTCTCTATGTCGATCACGAGGGTCAGTTTGTCGATCACCTCCTGACTGAGTTTCTTAAGGAGTCTCTTGGACACGAAGATGGCCTTGCATTCCGAGTGATTGATGATGTTTGTGACCTCGCTTTCCGACGAATCCGGCAGGATTGGCACGGTCACACGTCCGAAAGGCACGCACGAGAACATCGCAACCGTCCAGTTGGGCATGTTGTTGGAAAGTATGGCTACCTTGTCCCTTGCGCTGATACCGAATCTGTTGAAGCGGTGTGAAAGCTCCAGACACTTGTGCTTGAAGCTGTCGAAGGTATATTCCTGCCCACCTTCGACGAACCGCGAGAGCGGCCGCTTGGCGTAGTTGTCGGTCGCATATTCAAATAGCTTGGCCAGGGTCGTGACATAATTCTCCCTGTTTTGGCTGAAAAATGGCATAATTGATTGTTTAATGAGTGATATAGCCCTCCGGGTGTTTGCCCTCGAAGTGCATTGTTTCGTAGATCGTCTGGATTCTGTCGGTGTCTGCGCGCGCGTCATCCGTCAGCTCAACCTTCTCGCCGATGCCGACGCGCTTGGTCTTCCAGTCAAAAAATCCCATATAGACAGGGCATCCGACCTCTCTTGCGATGAGGTGGTAGCCGGTCTTCCATTTCTTCACGGCTTTTCTGGTTCCCTCGGGGGCGATGGCGAGGTGGAACTGATCCACTTTCTCCATCTCCTCGATGAGGCCCTTTACCATCGCGGCGGCGCTGCCCCTGTCCACAGGAATGCAGCCGACCTTGCGGAGGAACACCCCGACCGGCCAGAAGAAAAACTCCTTCTTGATCATAACGTGCGCCGTCCGGTCGAACTGCGTGTAGAAAAGGTAGGAGACCACAAAGTCCCACACGGAAGTGTGTGGCACACCGAGAATGATGCATTTGCTTTCCGGCGCGGGGCCACCTACCGTGGTCCAGCCCATCTTCTTCAGCAGCCATCCGCAAAATTTAGCCCAACGTGACATAATCAATGAATATTAGATGTTTACGTCTTCAAGTTCCTCTTCGGAACGCAGGTTCGCCCTGATGAAGTTCTGGCGGTCGATCGTGTTGTCGCCCATGTAGAACTCCATGATGTCCGCTATGGACTCCTCGTCGGAGAGCTTCACGAGGTCCAGCCTCATGTTCTCTCCGATGAAATCCACGAACTCGTCCGAAGAAATCTCTCCCAGACCCTTGAAGCGGGTGATCTGCACAGAGGTTTTCAACTCCTTGATGGCCGCCTCCTTCTCCTCCGGAGAGTAGCAGTAGCGCCTCTCCTTCTTGTTGGCCACCCTGAAAAGCGGAGTCTGAAGAATATGTACGTGTCCGCGGCGGATAAGATCCGGGTAATACTTCATGAAGAAGGTCAGCACGAGCATCCTGATGTGCATGCCGTCATCATCGGCATCGGTCGCCACGATGATGTTGTTGTAGCGCAGGTTGTCAAGGTCGTCCTCGACTCCCAGGGCTGAGACCAGCAGGTTCAGCTCCTCGTTCTCGGCCACCTTCTTGCGGCTCTCCTTGTAGCAGTTGATCGGCTTGCCGCGAAGACTGAACACCGCCTGGTATTCGGCTTTCCTCACCTTGGTGATGGTACCGCTCGCGGAGTCACCCTCCGTGATGAATATGCTTGTCTGCTCCGCGAGATCCTGCTTGCCTTTAGGCAGCTTGTCACAGAAGTGGAAGCGGCAGTCGCGCAGCTTGCGGTTATAGACATTCGCCTTTTTGTTTCTTTCCCTGGTCTTCTTCTGGATCCCGGCGATTTCCTCGCGCTCCGCCTGGGACTCCTTGATTTTGTTCTCGATGATCGGAACAATGTCCTTGTTGATTCTAAGGTAGTTGTCCAGATTTTTGGCGATGAAGTCATTGACGTACGATCGGATGGTTGGCCCTCGGTCGATCTCTATGGAGCCATCCGGATTCTGCACCTTCTTGCCGTTCCCGTCCGTCTTCTCCTTTTCCCACATATAGGTGGAACCGAGCTTGGTCTTCGTCTGACCCTCGAAGTTCGGCTCCTGAATCTGTATGCTGATCGCTCCTATTATGCCTTGACGGCAGTCCTCAGGAGCGTAGTTCTTCTTGAAGAAATCCTTGAGTGTCTTGGCGATGGCCTCACGGAAAGCGGCCAGATGGGTTCCTCCGTCACGGGTGTTCTGGCCGTTTACGAACGACGCGATGTTCTCGCCGTAGGAGTTGCCGTGGGTCAAGACGACCTCGATGTCCTCGCCCACAAGATGGATCGGAGCATAGCGCGGGGTCTCGGAAAGATTGTCGTTCACAAGGTCCAGAAGGCCGTTCTCGGACTTGTAGGTGACTCCGTTCAGGACTATCGCCAGACCTTTCTTCAGGTAGGAGTAGTTCTTGACCATCGTCTCCACATAGTCCATATGGAACTCAAAGCCTCCGAACATTGCACTGTCCGGGGTGAACACGACAAGTGTACCGTTCTTTTCACTGACCTTCTCCTTCCTGCCGCTGTCCACAAGCTGTCCACGCTCGTAGCGGGCCCAGGAACTCTCTCCTCCTCGGAACGACTCCACGTAGAAACTCTCTGACAGGGCGTTCACCGCCTTGGTACCCACACCGTTGAGTCCGACGGACTTCTTGAAAGCCTTGTCGTCGAACTTTCCTCCGGTGTTCAGCTGGCTGGTGGCCTTGATGACGGAGTTGAGCGGAATGCCTCGTCCGAAGTCCCTGATGGAGACCTGCCTGTCCTCGATGTTGATGAGGACCTGTTTGCCGAATCCGGCGGAAAACTCGTCGATGCAGTTGTCCACGATCTCCTTGAGCAGCACATAAATGCCGTCTCCCGGGTTGGAGCCGTTGCCAAGTCTTCCGATGTACATTCCCGGACGCCGGCGGATGTGTTCGACACCTTCCAGGGTCCGTATGTTGTCGTCAGTGTAGTCGTAGTTTTGTTCTATGTTCGCCATTTATCTTAATCGCATAATCGTACAAAATTACAAAATTTGGCACGCATTAAAAAATAAATATTCTCCTCCTCCGTCCTTCTTGTCCCTCTTGCCCCTTGGAACTCTCTGTCCCATCAGATGCCCTCGAATGTTGACGGCGATTTCAGAACTATTTCCTGCGATTGGATTACTTGGACTTGAAAAAGTACCTATTAAATGGTAAATTTGCCAATGGAAAGGAATTTGCATTCCTTATGAATATTATGAAGCGTTTGTTTGAAAGTCTCCTTGATGCGAGGGCTCGTCAAACAATTAAACAGCGTGATTTATGAATATATTCAAGCATATTGCCGTCGCGGTGCTTTTGCTTGTGTCCGCCAGCGGTGTCATCGCCGCCCAAGGCTCCGGCAAGGACAACACATTCGGCGGAGTCGTCCAGCTGGACAAGACCGTGCACGATTTCGGGGACATCCTGGTGTCGGACGGCCCTGTGACGGCCACATTCACGGTCAAGAATGTGGGGGAGAAAGCATTGCTGATCTATAATGTCGTATCTTCCTGCGGATGCACGAATGTGGAATGGACCCGGAAGCCAATCGCTTCGGGGGAGACCGGAACCATCAAGGCCACCTTCAAGAATGACGAGAAGGGAGGCTATCCGTTCGACAAGTCTCTGACCGCATATTTCTCTGGTTTGAAGCAGCCTGTCGTCCTGAGGCTCAGAGGCGTTACCCACGACAAGCAGCTCTCTTTGGGGGAACTTTATCCGATCCGTTTCGGCAATCTGGCCTTCAAGAAAGTGGACATTAAGGGTGGAAATCTGTCTCAAGGACAGCAAAAGAGCGGAACGGTTCTGGTGGCCAATCTCGGAAACAAGCCGTTGTCGGTCAGTTTCTCCGATGTCAGTGAGGGACTCTCGGTAAAGGTGTCGCCGAACCCCGTTCCGGCGCAGTCCACTGCCAAACTGAACTACACGGTCACAGCAGACAGAAACCATTGGGGGAAGAACTATTACTATGCGACTCCGCTGGTGGACGGCCGCCAGTACAAGGCGGTTGTCTCGAAGTCGGCGGAGAAAGAGCCGGTGGCGGCCGGTGCCGAGGCCATCGTGGCTGACCCTAATCCTGAACTCGGAGCCGGCAAGAGCCGCATAGGAATATTCACGTACACGAAAGAGAATTTCTCATCGCTCACGGACAAAGAGCGTAACGAGGGCTCCAATCCGATAGCGGACGAGAGCACATTCTCCTTCGGCAAGGTCAAGGCCGGGGCGAATGTGGACTGCACATTCCATTTCACCAACAAAGGCAAATCTCCTTTAAGAATATATAAGGTGGATTCAGAGAGCTCGCACGTGAAGGCGCAGGCTTTCGCGGATGTTCCCGCAGGCGGCAAAGGTGACCTGAAGGTGACTTTCGACACGAAGGGATTCCCGGCAGGGGAGTGCCTGATAGTCTTGACCTTGACCACGAACTCACCTCTCCGTCCCATCATCAACCTTTATCTCACCGGCTGGGTGACAGCGTAACAGACCATGATCATTTCCGTTTTACTTGACGCTTTGCGTGGCGCTGTCCTGATCTCCGGCTTGGTGGTCGTCATGATGATGATCATCGAGTCTTTCAATGTGGAGTCGGACGGCAGGATATTCAGATCCCTCAAGAAATCAGGTTTCGCCCAGGTCCTCGTCTCCGCTTTGCTCGGTTCGGTACCCGGTTGTGTCGGAGGTTTCGCAGCAGTGTCGCTCTACACGCACAGGATGCTGAGTTTCGGAGCGCTGGTCGCGATGATGATCGCAACGGCCGGGGATGAGTCGTTTATGATGCTGGCTTTGTTCCCAGGCAAGGCCGCTTTGCTGTTCCTTATCCTTTTTGTGCTGGCCGTTGTGACGGGACTGCTGATCGACAGATTCTCGTCCGGTGACAAGCCGCTGCCAACCCGTCTTGAGGATTCCTTTGAACTTCACGGAGACGGATGCGAGCATCAGGACGGACATCATCACAAGGAAGGAAGACATTTCGGCAGGACAAGAATATTAATGTTCTTTGGGGTTGTGATATTCATAGCCGCCCTGCTACTTGGCCTCCTGGAGGAAGGAGGTGAGGCAGAGGGACTTGCCGTTTTTGACGAGGAGTGGACTTTCTGGCTTTTCGGTGCTCTAAGTCTTGTAGTGTTGGGGGCGCTGCTTTTCGCCTCCGACCACTTCGTCGAGGAGCATCTTTGGGAGCATATTGTCCGCAAGCATCTTCCGAGCATATTCGCCTGGACTTTCGGGGTGCTCCTGGTCATCGGATTCCTGTTCAATTTCATCGACATCTCCGCGTGGATCAGCGACAACACCGCGCTGATGATTCTGCTTGCGATTGTGGTCGGCCTGATTCCTGAGTCGGGTCCGCATCTGGTCTTTGTGACCCTGTTCGCCAGCGGTGTAATCCCGTTCCCCGTCCTGCTTGCCAATTCCATCGTGCAGGACGGCCACGCATCCCTCCCTCTTCTTGCCGACAGCAAATCCTCCTTCTTCAAGGCAAAAGCGATAAAAGTCGGGATCGCCCTCATCGTTTTTGTGGTATGGGGTTTGATATTATGATTTTTAAGATTTATATTTGCATAATGTTTCCGGCAATCCGGAGGCAGACAAAAGGAAAACAATTTTATTTTAGTGAATTATGGCTTACAAGATTTCAGAAACTGATTGCGTAGCTTGCGGAACTTGCGCAGGCGAGTGCCCTCAGGGCGCTATCCACGAGGGTGACGTTTACACCATCGATCCAAACGCCTGCATCGACTGCGGCACTTGCGCTGACGCCTGCCCGATGGGCGCCATCCACCCGGCAGAGTAATCGGACATAGCAAGATTCCAGAGAGGACGACTGCAACTCACAGTCGTCCTCTTTTTTGTGCGTACTACTAGGTAATATTTTTTACCCGCTCCCTGTCAGTATTTTACAAAACACCATTTTACAGAACACCATTTTGCAGAACACCATTTTGCAAAACACCTTCAGCCACATAGCCTACCTATGCCCGCTGAGACCGTGTCGGGCTGAAAAACTTGAAGCCAAAGTCACAAGTTTTTCACGCCAAAGTGCCTTCCAGATGCTTCTGGCCAGCTTTGGACTGAAAGCGTTTCGTAAAAAAAACTTAACCTTCCACATGCCGCAGAAAGCCGCCTTGAAGCATCCTTCTGGTAGGGAGGTGGGCCGTTGATGTCAGGGGGAATCCGTCGCCAGTCTCACGAAGGTGTCGCCGGCTATCCTTGTTTGATGGACTACTATGTCAAATTGCACGTAAGATAAGGAACCGCCGTATGCGGAACCGCACGTACGGTGGTGTGAGAGGTCGGAAAACGAAAGTAGGAAGAAAACTACTTCGTTTTCCTCCTACTCGATTTGTGTGTCGGGCATTGCGAAAGCATGTGATCCGCATGGTGGGCTTATCAGGTGACTAATAATTGAAATAAGTGCAGAGTCCGTAGTAGGAGATATAGTTGGAATATCGTTCCTCATAGAAAACCTTCCAACCGCTGTTGATTCTATAAGTCGCGGCTCTGTCCAGTCCTTTTGTGTTGTACACGGTAGAGGCTCGGAAGTCACCGTTGTCGCGGCTGCGGTAAATATGAAGCTTTGCCGCGGTTTGCTCCGGCTCGTAGATGCCTGATACAGTCTTTACATACTCATATTCCCGTGTCATCCCGTTTTTTTGAGTGGAATTCCCGGATGTGCTGTAGTTCGGATGGTTGTTTTGTCCCGAACCGCCTATGGCAGCCACACATTGCTCATTCTGGATGCCGCTGCCTGTGTCCAACAGCCCGGAATCCATAATTTCATTGGCGGCAATCATGGTCGCTGCTATGCCTTTAGCCAGGCCGTTGACGATTGCGGCTCCGACATTTGATTTCTTGGAGAATGTCCCGGAATCATACAATGAGCACATCTCCGCTGCCGGGAGATAGCCTTTGTCCGCAAGCTCTTCAAAGGCAGGAAATGCTTTTGACTCCCCGCGGCTTTCAAAAATCGAGAGATTGTTCACGCCTTGGTACATCTGTTTCATGTCGTAAACAAATTCCCCCGGCAGGTATCCGGCGGACATCGCCTGACGGTAAAGTTCTGTTGCAGATTTGTCATCACCAGTCTCCTCATACACACCGGCCAACGCATACATTGATGGAGTATGACCGAGAATGCAGTTCTTGTCCAGCAGTTCTTTAGCCTTGTCATAATCATGCTTGAAAATTGAACGTAAGGCTTCATAATAACCTGTCTGAATATCTGCTGATACATCGTTTATCCTGTTGTAGGATACTGCATATATCCTTTCATAGTTTCTTTCCTTGCATCGTATGATATTCAGTTCAGGGTCATCATAATTCAATGCATAGTAGTAACAAGCTTTGTCCACATCAACCGGAGTTCCAATACCTACAAGATAGCAGGTCGCTATTATGCCATTGAATATAGGGCTGATATTCTGGGCCTGGCGGTACAGGTCGAAAGCTTTTGCGTCATTATTTTCCACACCATCACCGTACAAGTAGGCATTAGCAAGGTCAATGATGAATGTGAGACGGTCAGGAACTGTAAGCTGTGACTCAGATGGATCGCTTAATGCGTCTTCGAGTATTTTTGCACCGCGCGCCTTGAGGTGATCAGGGTTGTACCCAGCCATCAGGCAGCGGCCGTAGTATGCGGAACAATACAGTTTCCATGACGGTTCGCGAGTGCAGGCCTCTGCATAAGATTCCGTAATCCGACTCAATCTTTTCGGCTTGTACTTGGAAGATATAATGGCATTATGGTACTTGAACATAAAATTATGAACCGCCGCAGGGTACTCGTCGTCAGTGATAATGTCATCTACACCATATACGACAGGCTTGTCAAAAACCTGAGCGTCCGCGCGAATTGGCGTGATTGTCAAAGCGGTTATGACCAGCAGGACAGAACTTGTGGCGGCGAACAGTGCCTTACAGTATTTATTGGTTTCCATCAATCGTGTTTTTGTCAAGATAGTCATTTTTCTTAGATCTGCAAAACTGGTGTCGTGAGTGAGTCCTCATGCCGGAAATTGGTCGCAGAGAATCCGGCGGAGGACGGAGGCGAGAGGATTGGGGGCTTCCGGGCCTCAAGATGCACGTCAAGAGTGAGGCTCGGAAGAGTGACGGGAATAATGGTGAGATCCAGCGGTACGGCAGGAAGCGGAAGCAGGCCGATGATGTCAGGGGAGTTCATCACCAGCTTCACGATGGTCTCGGCTGAATTCGACACGACAGCCATGCGGGCCTTCAGGTACAATGGCAGGATCTCTGAATATATCTACGGAACCGCAAGCCTGGCGCTCTGCGGAAGATCTGACATCTTATGTAGGCTCGGAAGTTGAGAACTATGGAGAGGTTGTTGTGACGGACGATAAGAACATATGCGCTGCCGGATATGCGAGCTACTGTCTTACTCCAGACGGCAAATTGACATTATGTCCGTCTTTCCCCTCTGTTATAGGTGATCTTAAGATGTCCAGTTTTATTGATGTGTTGAATAGTCCGCACCTTGCTTTTTGGAAAAAAGCGAAGCACATCAATCACGCTTCAACTCTCCCGTGGACTTTTTCAGTTCGAGAGTTCGTGTTTCGTCTTTCTTGATGAGTTCTTGTATTTCGGCATTAGTCATAATCGTCGTCACCTTTGTCTTTGCATATTTATGAAAAGTTATTGAAGATTTGGGACTTGGAACAAATCTATTTCTTTAGGAGTCTTTTCCACCTCATATCCGTAGTTGGTAAAGTGGGACGGAAGTTTGAATATACCCATGCAGATTTTTGGCGGCATCTCATCTGGATTCCGGATAAAATGACTACCTTGCGAAAAATACTGCGGTTTCAATGACTGATAAGGAACTTGACGAACTCAAAGAGGTGATCAGGAAAGATTACCCGGGAATCTCGGAGGCGGAAATCTCATTTATGGTTTCGTTCTTCGAAATGATGCAGGCTAAGACAGCGGCATATTCAACTGTGGGTGCCAGTGAGACGGCCACTTCAAACACTAAGAATAGCCAAGGGGCTGGAAATGCCGGAGGAGCCAAAGGCAAGAAAAAATCAAAGGCCGACCGGCTGGTGGACTCAAGCAAACCATCGAAGACTTACATCTTATACGCTTCCATCGAACAATGTCCTGTCAAGGTGTTCAGACGGATAAAAGTGCCGTCAAACCTTTGGCTCGGGAATCTTGGAAAGATATTCATCACTGCGTTCGGTTGGGCCGGTTATCATCTCTCACAATTCACCAAAGGCGATGTGTACTATACGTCCAGAGACAACATTGATGAAAGAGATAGTTTCAATTTTGGTTGTAGAAACAGGCATATTGACGAGATGACCGTCACCGTCGCGGATGTTCTGCCCAAAAAAGGCAGCACAATCTCTTTTGAATATGATTTCGGAGATGGCTGGATCCACAATGTCAGGGTCTCATCGGTCAGTGACGAGCCTCTCCGGGGCGAGGATATATGTGTGACATCAGGCAAAGGAGCCTGCCCACCGGAAGATGTCGGGGGTGTGTGGGGCTATGCGCAAATGCTTGACATCCTGTCCGGGAAGGTTGATGACCCGGAGGAGAAGGCCTCATACGAGGAATGGCTCGGACTTCAGGAAGGAGAGACCTATGATCCTGAGGAATTTGATTTGGAGATCGCAAACGAGGATGTCGAAGACCTTGTCGCCTTGATCCTCAAAGGCAAGGAAGACTCTCGATAGAATCAATGGATCAGGAACGTATTAGGTTGGTTTTTAAGCCGGATACTGGTCACAAAGAATGCGGTGGAGTGCTGTTGCGATGTGATTGGATGGTTCGAGGGCTTCTAAATGAACGTCAAGGGTGAGGTCAGGAAGAGAGACGGGAAGCGTGATGAGGTCCTGGCGTGTGGCAGGATGGGGGAGCAGGCCGATGATGTCTGGGGAATCTGCGACCAACTTCACGATGGCTTCGGCAGAATCCGACACGACTGCCACGCGCGCCTTCAAATCAAGCGGCAAAATCTCTGAATATATCTTCGGAACCGCAAGCCTGGCGCTCTGCGGAAGGTCTTTCAGGTCTGTCGTTTTTGAATATGCCGGATTGGAGCTTACCGCCGATGCCGTCACGCTGAACAAGAACGTGCCGATGTCTTCGAACGATGGCTCTGTCACGTGCCTTTGGGCGTAAATCCTTATGTCTGAATTATTTCCGGAAGATTCGCTGCGGATGGAGAAAGTCAGGGACGGATTGAAGGCCAGGAGTTTAGAAAGTGCTTTGGGTAGAATATGGCTGGCGATGAAGCCGTCGGCGGAGATTCTGACGGGTTTGTTTGCGGTGATCTTGCCTGTGGGGCCGAACAGTTGTCCTGCGGCGGAGTACCAGTAGAGGATCTTTTCCGCATATTCCTTGAAAATGATTCCGGCCGCTGTCAGGGTCACCGAGCCGCGGCCTCTGGTGAAAAGCTCCGCTCCCATGTTCCTTTCAAGTTCGGCTATGTTTTGGCTCACGGCTGGTTGGGTAACGCCAAGCGCCTTCGCCGCGATGGTGAAGCTGCCGTTTTCGGCCACGGCCATAAAGACCTTCAACTTGAAATCCTCTAACATAGTTATTTTGCTTTTCACCTTGCAAATATAACGTTTTTTGCCCCAATTTTTACCGATGTCGATATATTCAATAATTAATTATCGAAAATCGAATATTATATTTGGAATAACGAATATTTTGATGTAAGTTTGTTGTGTTGAAAATTGAATGATATGTCTATAATAGTCAATGTTGATGTGATGCTGGCGAAGAGAAAGATTGACTATTATAAGAGAAAGATGTCTTCCGCAGCGCTTGCCGAGAAGGTCGGGATCACTCCGGCGAACCTCTCCATCCTCAAGACGGGGAAGGCCAAGGCCGTCAGATTCTCCACGCTGGAGTCCATCTGCAAGGCTCTGGACTGCCAGCCGGGGGATGTCCTTGAATATTCAGAAGAACAACAATAATCTAATAAGGATTCAGTTATGAAAAGATTTTTGATTCTGGTCTCCGCTTTCCTTCTGGGCGCGTCGGCGTTCGTGGCAAGCGCTCAGATGCAGCAGCTTCCGAATGACCCTGCGGTCAAGGTCGGCAAGCTGGAGAACGGTCTGACCTATTACATCAGACACAATGACAAGCCGGCCGGCAGGGCTGAGTTCTATCTCGCCACCAATGTCGGAGCTATTCAGGAGACACCTGACCAGGA
>OLPV01002410.1_pt1 | contig 12332 bp, 8 predicted proteins | sample 1671961 | NCBI WGS metagenome assembly OLPV01 (sample SAMEA3136630, study PRJEB25190) | human gut metagenome | biome: human gut; feature: human-associated habitat; material: faeces | place: Austria | collected 2013
GCAAGACCCTCACAGATTTCAGGAAGAGCGGCAAGGCAGTGATAGCATATGGCGAGGCGTTCACTTCCGGAAGCTACTACCTCGCGTCAGTGGCCGACAAGATCTACACGACGAGGCATCACGGCGGCAACAACTTTATGTTGGGAATAAGCGGGAGGATGTTGTTTCTCAAGGATCTGCTCGACAAGCTCGGTGTAAACTACCAGCTCATCCGCCACGGCAAGTACAAGAGTGCCGGCGAAATGTACGTCAAGAACGCGCCAAGCCCTGAGAATATGGAGCAGAACCAGGCGATGATCGACTCCATGTGGGAAACGGTGGCCGCGGAGACCGCAGGGAGCAGGGGTGTGAGCGTGGACTCACTCAACTACTTCATCGATCACCTTTCCATAGCCCTTCCTGAAGATATGGTGAGCCACAACCTCGCCGACGAGGCTCTCTCCGTTGAGGAATATAAGGGGAAACTCGCCGACCTGGCCGGCAAGGACAGTTACAAGGATGTGAAATTCATCCCGTTCTGCGACTATGCCGCCGCCAAGGCAACGCCGAACCTGAACGCCAAGAAAAACATCGCCGTCATCTACGCCAACGGGAATATCCTTGAGCAGGACGACCCGAACAACATCAGCGGCGACCGTTTCGCCGGCATCATCGCCAAGGTAAGGGCGGACTCAACCGTCAAGGCTGTCGTGTTCAGGGTCAACTCTCCTGGCGGTACAGTGCTGGCTGCCAGCAAGATCAAGGAAGAGATCGACCTCACCAGAGCAGTCAAGCCGGTCATCGCCTCTTACGGTGACTATGCTGCTTCCGGCGGTTACTGGATCTCCAACAGCTGCGACCACATATTCTCAAACGCGACGACTCTCACCGGTTCGATCGGTGTGTTCTCCGCCATCCCTGAGTTCGGGAAGACTCTAAAGGACATAGTGCACGTGAATATGGTGCCGGTCAAGTCCCACAAGCATTCCGATATGCTTTCGCTGACCCGTCCGTTTGACGCCGGGGAGACAGCCTGGATGCAGGTTTATGTTGACGACATCTACAACAGTTTTGTGAGCATAGTCGCGCAGGGACGTGATATGACTTTCGAGGCGGTGGACGAGATCGCTCAGGGACGTGTCTGGACCGGAGCCGACGCACTTAAGATCGGTCTCGTGGACGAGATCGGAACGTTGGAGGATGCGATAAAGTACGCGGCGTCGATGGCCGGGGACGCCGATATTGAGAACTGGGGTATAGCAAGTTACCCTAAACCTTTGACGATTATGGAGCAGTTGCTGCAGCAGTTTGGCAAGACCACTAACCCGGAGGAGGCCATGGCCAACGCACTGGCCGGAACTCCGCTGGAGGGCGTGGCGAAGAATCTGCTTGACTGGCAGAGGAGCTGGGCGAAAGGCCAGGGAGACCTTGTCTTCGCGAGAATGCCGTTCGAGATAGAGATCAGATAAGACGGATCACTGTGACGGTGGCTGTGGCCTTCGTCACCTTCACGGAGTCATCGATGCGATGACCTACCAATGCGAGAATATGGAAGCCTTCGTCAGCGATGACGAGGGCTTTTTTCTTTTCAAGAATATCAAGTTTAAGGTCCACGAACATATCACTGAGCTTCTTGCGGCCACGCATTCCAAGCGGGCGCATCCAGTCGCCTGGTTGCCAATGTCTTATTGTGAAAGGGAACGGGAGATCCAGTTTAGTCTCTCCTACGCTTGTCTTCACGTCCTTCACATCGTCCGACAGCGAGACGGAGAACTTTATTCCGTTCAATGAATATGTTCCTGGGCCATTGATGGTTAGGTCAGTCGCTTCGGCAAGCTCTGCGACCGGAGATATAACAATCTCCCGAGCCGAAGTCACGGCAAGATATTCATCAGCAACGAACGTCCTGCCACTGACGGTACCGTCACTTTTCAGGACAGAGGCAAGGTCCGCGACTACGGAGGAAGTGAACCCGAAAGGTTCCAAAAGACGGAAAAGGACATATTCCCAATTCTTTTTAGCCGTAAGCTTCTGATGGTCAATAACAGGAAGGCCATTACCATCAAGCCGTACAATCTCCGCCGAAACCGAACGGACATATTCATCAGCGATGGATTGAACCTGCGCGAACCGCTCCATATCCTCGTTCAACGTTGTCAGGAACGACGGATTCAACCTTCCAAAAAGCGGGAATATCTCATTGCGGATGCAGTTGCGCTTGTAGGCGGAATCAGCGTTGGTGCTGTCCTCGTGCCAACACAGCCCGTGCGATACGGCATATTCATAAATATCCCCGCGTGAGAAATCGAGAAGCGGCCGGATAAGTCGGGCGCCCGAACCCAGAAGGGACGAACTGCGGCGCATTCCGGTCATTCCTTTCACCCCGGTGCCACGCAACATATTCAGAATCATAGTCTCAGCATTGTCATTGGCATTGTGAGCGACAGCCAAAGCGGCAAATCCTCGCTCCCGACAGACCTCCGCGAACCAAGCGTAACGCAGCTCCCTCGCCGCCATCTCGATGCTTACACCATTCGAGGCGGCATATTCCTCTGTGCAAAAATCTGTTTTTATGAATATGACGCCGTGGCTTTCGGCCCATTCCCTGACAAGAGTCTCGTCCGAGTCACTCTCCTCTCCCCTCAGGTGGAAATTGCAGTGAGCCAGCGCGAAACACCTCCTGACCGAGGAATTGAGAAACAGCTCCGCCATACACATCGAGTCAACCCCGCCGCTGACAGCCAAAAGAACCGCCTCTCCATCAGGAAGCAGCCCTTTCAGGATTCTGTCAAAACGTTCCTGCATATTCAGGAATTTTATTTCTTGCTTGCGAACGTGTACGTGAAGCCGAACTGGAGAGCCTGCGCGAACTGCACCCTCCTGCCGGTGTTGCCGTCCTTGTCCGTGACGAGGACAGTGTCGTCGTAGATGAGGTTGGTCGTGATGTTCAGCGAGAAGAACCTGCTGAGCTTCCACATCATACGGGTGTCCCAGTTCACACGGATGTTCTTCGGATTCTTCAGATAGTTTGAGAACAGGAGCAGATGCGTCGAGCCCTCGAAATTGTCATTGACCTTGACCTTGGCATCGGCGGTCAGCTGGGCACCGAACTCGAAACGGGCTGGTTTATAATAGTTTCCAGTCTTGTAGTAGATGTTCTTGTCATCCTTGGCGTCCGGATAGACCTCGGTATCCTCGTACTTCTTCTTCCTCCCCATACCATAGTTCTTTCGCAGCTTCTCGCTTCCGACGATTGTGAAGCCTCCTGTGATAGGCGCCATATTGACCGTCAGCCATTTGCTCGGCACCCAGTCAATACCAAGACCCAGATTGACAGTTCCCGGAGAAAGAATGCTGGACTTGAGCACACGGGCGTTTCTCCAATCCTTGCTGGATGGCTCCTTGTCCTCCTCCACGGCCGGAGTCGGGTAGTTGTAACCGTTGGCGAACTGGCTGAGGAACGTGAACTTGGCGGAGTAGTTCAAAGTCTTTGTTGCCTTGTAGCCCCAAGTGCTCTCGAACAGGATCCGGTCCTTGTTCTTCTGGATGATCGGCTTGTCGGCGGAATAAAGGAATCCGTAGTCCAGCTGGAGACGGTTGTTCCAGTACTTCTCACCTTTCTTCCACTTCGCGTTGCCATCAATGTAGGCGCTCAACGCATAGTTGTTGTAACCTCCCTTCGCCCAGTTCGTGAAACTACTCTGGACAAAGTTCAGGTTCGTCATCAACGACTTGTTCCAATAGTCCGGTTTCGGAGCCACGACCTTTGTCTCCTCTGTCTGTGTCAGAAGCTTTGCGGCGGCGGCCGCGGCTGACTGGGCGTTTCTCCATGTCGTGTCCGTCTGCGCGGACGCTCCGAACGTAACGAGCGCAAGAGCCACGGACAGCATTGTTCGTTTAATCGCTTTCACGTTCATAGTCAGTTTATTATATTCCCAATTAATAAGAGATCGCGAACACGACCCTCTGCTTTGAAGGCTTGCCGGAGTAGATGTCCTTGCCCTCCTCCTCGCAGACAAAGCTGTCCACAGGGATGCAACGGATCGTGGCCTTTGTCTCGTCCTTGATCTTCTGCTCGGTCTCGGCCGTGCCGTCCCAATGGCAGAGCAGGAACTTGCCTGTGCCGATCTTGGCCTTGAACTCCTCCCAGTCGTCGCACTTCTCAACGTGTGACGCGCGGAAGTCGAACGCCTTCTGGTAGATGGTCTTCTGGATGTCGTCCAGAAGGGCGGCGATTGACTTGTCAAGCCCCTCAAGGGCGACAGTCTGCTTCTCCAGGGTATCTCTTCTGTGAACCTCTACAGTGCCGTTCTCCAGGTCACGAGGTCCCATAGCCAGACGTACAGGGACTCCCTTGAGCTCCCACTCGGCGAACTTGAATCCAGGACGCAGGGTGTCACGGTCATCAATCTTGACAGTATGTCCTTCGGCCTCAAGGGCTTTCTTCAACTGAGCCATCTTGTCCAAGATCTTCGTGTGATCCTCTTCGGTCTTGTAGATCGGAACCATAACGACCTGGATAGGGGCCAGAGCCGGCGGAAGGACAAGTCCGTTGTCATCGCCGTGAGCCATCACGAGGGCTCCCATAAGCCTCGTGGAAACGCCCCAGGATGTGGCCCACACGTACTGCTGCAGGCCTTCCTTGTCTGTATATTTCACATCGAACGACTTGGCGAAGTTCTGGCCGAGGAAATGAGATGTTCCGGCCTGGAGAGCCTTCCCGTCCTGCATCATCGCCTCGATGGTAAGGGTGTCGAGCGCGCCGGCGAATCTCTCGTTAGGACTCTTGTGTCCCACGATCACAGGCAGAGCCATAAACTCACGAGCGAACTTCGCGTACACCTGAACCATTCTCTGTGCCTCTTCCTGAGCCTCCTGCGAGGTCGCGTGGGCCGTATGGCCCTCCTGCCAAAGGAATTCGGCGGTGCGGAGGAAAAGCCTTGTGCGCATCTCCCAGCGGACAACGTTAGCCCACTGGTTGCACATGATAGGGAGATCCCTCCATGATGTGATCCAGTTCTTATATGTGCTCCAGATGATGGTTTCGGAGGTAGGTCTTACGATAAGCTCTTCCTCAAGCTTCGCGGACGGATCCACGACAACGCCCTTTCCGTCAGGGTCGTTCATAAGCCTGTGATGGGTGACGACGGCGCACTCCTTGGCGAATCCCGCCACGTGCTCGGCCTCCTTGCTGAAGAAGGACTTAGGAATGAAAAGCGGGAAATAGGCGTTCACAGCGCCGGTTTCCTTGAACATTGTGTCCAGAGCGTGCTGCATCTTCTCCCAGATCGCATAGCCATAAGGCTTAATGACCATACATCCCCTGACGGCGGACTGCTCCGCCAAGTCTGCCTTAACAACCAGATCGTTGTACCACTGAGAATAGTTCTCAGACCTTTTTGTCACTTCCTTTGCCATATACTCTTTGCTGTTTTTGTCAATTATTCTTATTATTGTGCAATATTCCGAAAGGTATGGATTTTGTTCACTAGAGAACATTTGTGTGGCCGACACCTTTGGATACGGCCACGAAGTTACGAATTTATTGTTAAATATAGGAGATTCAGAAATGAAAACACGCACAATCCTCTTTATCTCGGCGCTTCTGGCACTGACTTCGTGCGGTTCAGCGGCGCAGTATGCCAGTGATGCTTCCAGACAGAAGTATCAGGATGGAATCTACTATACATCCAATGCCAAGGTCCATCAAGCCGAGGAGGCAGCCACCTCCGCAAATGACGAGGAGACCGACCTTCTTGTGGCAAAGACAAAGAACTCCCCGATCTTCATGAAGAGCGGAGAGAAGGTTGACACTCTGTTCATCCCTGAGAACAAAGCGGCGAGAATAGACTTCAACAACACTAACAACACCACATCCGTTTACCTTTACGACAATGGATGGGACATCTGGGCAGCCTACCAGCCTTGGTACGCGACGTCATGGTATTCCTGGAACCGTCCTTTCTACACGTCAATCTATTGGGGCGCGAATCCTTGGTACTACGGTGGTTGGTACTCACCGTGGCACTACGACCCTTGGTATTATGGATATTCCTGGAGATGGGGCAGTCCGTGGTATTACAGCGGATGGTACGACCCGTGGTACCGGGACCCTTGGTACTATAGCGGATGGTACGGCGGATGGTATGGAGGCTGGCACGGCGGCTGGTACGATCCGTGGTATTACGGAGGCTGGGGCTACGGCCATCATCACCACCACGACCGTGACTTCTTCGGTCCTGGCAGCGGACGGGTTTACACTCCACGTCTTAGCACAACCGGCTCAAGCAGAAGAAGCGGAATCGGGTCCTCTTCAAGGAGCGCCGGAGTGAGAAGTTCCTCAATGACCAGATCAAGAAGCGGCATCGGATCAACAAGATCCTCAATGTCAGCGACTACCACAAGGTCTTCAAGCCTTGGCGGACGCACAAGCGGCACAAGGTCATCAATATCCTCGGTCAACAGGCCGGCATCCTCATCCGTAAGATCCTCATCAGCAAGATCATCCTCGGTAAGGTCTTCGTCTGACAGGTCCTCATCCGTCAGGTCATCGGTCGGCGGCACTGTCAGATCCAGCGGATCATCCTCATTCGGGACCTCTACCGGCTCATCTTCAGTCAGGTCATCCTACGGCAGCAGCCGTTCGTCATCCTCTTCATCCTCGACGATGTACTCAAGACCGGCAAGCGGTAGCAGAAGCTCAAGCGGAACGACATCCAGCGTATTCTCTACAGGATCAAGCAGAAGTTCCTCAACAGGCAGCTACAGGTCTTCGGGATCTTCCTACAGGTCTTCGTCAAGCAATGATTATTCTTCCGGCTCGACGAGGAGCTCAAGCAGCTACTCCACAGGCAGGAGCTCAAGTTCATATTCTTCCGGCAGCTCAAGCCGCAGCAGTAGCAACTATTCCGGCGGCGGGTTCTCCGGTGGCGGATCATCCAGAAGTTCAGGTGGTTCGTACGGCGGAGGAGGCGGCTCCAGAAGCGGTGGCGGAAGAAGGTAACCATAACCACTAAAACAATAGAAATAATGAGAAAAGCAATGTTCACTGCGCTTTTGTCATTGACCGCGGTAGCGGCCGGGGCGCAGACAATGTACGACGGGCTGACATTCAGCCAGAACAACTACTACGGAACGGCAAGGTCGATCGGTATGGGCAACGCGATGACGGCAGTCGGCGGCGACCTCGGGTCAATCGGTATCAATCCTGCGGGATCGGCAGTGGCGGGATACTCCCAGTTCACGATCACGCCGAATCTCACGCTCAGTTCGATGAACTCATCCTACAGCGCCTACCCTGTCGGAGGAGTTGACAACTTCTCCAATGAGAGACGCGAGAGTCTCACCAGATTCTCGATGCCGAACATCGGTGCGACATTCAACTGGAAAACCGGCAGCGGGAGCGGTCTGACCGCCATCACTTGTGGATTTGTCGTCAACGGGACGAACAATTTCACCGGCAAGATGATGGCAGGCGGCAGGAACGACAAGACAAGTTACATCAGTTCCATGGCTGTGGCGGCCGAAGGTTATGACATGGATTTCCTTAACGGATATTCCATCAACAGCAACAACGAGAGAGTAGACAGAGGTTGGGACTACCCCTACTACTACCCTGATGATTACACCAATGACCCTAACAAAGGCTCATACGCGCCATGGAATGTGATCGCAAACGTCCAGGCAGGAGCGCTTTCCAATTTCGGAGACTCTAACGATCCGGCCTATTACTGGCGCTACATAGGTGCGACAGAAATCTATGAGCAGACTGGAGAGAAGGATGCCGACGGCAACTACATCTACAACATTTCCCTTCCTGGAGCGTTGAACCAGGCATACGGCAGGAACGTAACAGGAAGCAAATACGATGCGTTGCTCAATGTCGGGTTCAATTTTGGAGAGACGTTCTTCCTCGGAGCGAATCTCGGAATAACCTCCCTCAACTACAACTATGATGAATATTTCAAGGAAGCCGCGGAGAACCCGTCGGCATTCGAGATGGACTTCGGAGAGAAAGGTAAGACCTACTTCAGCGACTATCGCACCCGTTACTCCTACACGGCGGACGGAAGCGGAGTCTACGGCAAGTTCGGATTTCTTTGGAGACCTGTGGACGGGATACGCATAGGTGGAGCCGTTCAGACACCGACAATCATGGAAATCAACGAACGTTGGAGACAAGATGTCAATGTCAACTACACCGACGCCTCATTCAACGGGTCGGCCAAGACGCCTGAGGGGGATAATTCCTACAGACTACGCTCGCCTTACAGACTCAACGCCGGAGCGGCGTTCACCTTCGCCGGGATGGCTCTCATCAGCGCGGATTACGAGATGACCGACTACAGCACGATGAAGTTCACGAGCAAGGAAGGCGGATGGAATGACGACAGTTTCAGAAATCTGAATGACGAGATACGTGACTGCATGGGAGTGTCGCACATGGTCAGGATCGGTACGGAATTTAAGCCGGTACCGGAATTTGCGGTGCGCGCCGGCTACAATTTCACCACCACTCCTGAATATGTATATAACGGAAATGAGAAGACGAAGTTGAACGACAGAATCAACGCATTCTCCGTAGGCTTTGGATATTCATCAAACGGATCGTTCTTCGCGGACATCGCGGCAAGGCTGACTATGCTGTCGGACGAATATATCTCACCTTACGCCGACTACCTTGAAGATCTGGCTTCTCCGATGATCCTCAACAAGAGGGATCTCTACAGCATCACGGCGACCTTCGGGTGGAGATTCTAAAGGTTTTTCAGATAGGAGATTGAATCCGGACCTTCGTTGAAAAGGAGGTCCATGATGGAAAGATTCGGAACGAAACCGTACTTTTGGGCAAAGACCTGGAAGTACGGTTTTTCCAGATTCAGGTCTTTCAATATGTTGTCCGGACGTTTCGGGTGGATGAGTTCCCGGTAATCCATTCCGTAGCGGCCGGAATCCAACGGAATCTCACGGGAACGGACGGGGACATATTCATCGGTCATCCTCAGGTCCACCGAGACGCCAGTCTTCCGGAGGAAGAACCTGATCAGTTGTAAATCAAGGTCGAACAACGTCTCTGGTTGTGAATCCAGGATTCCGAACAGTTCGTCCTTGTAATATTCAAAATAAGCGGAGGACTCGTAGGCGGACGCAATCGCCCGTTCGGTACGGATCAGCCAAGGAGTCGAGTAATCCACCTTGATCTCCGTTATCGGCAGCTCATGGGTTCCGCTTTCGTGAATGATCGGGAAATTAAGGCTCTGAGGGCCGTCGGCGCCATAGTCCTCGGTGTGATAGATCACCAGGTTTTCCGCCTCCATCCGCTGAGCCAGTTCTCCCACGTCCTTGGCCGTCACATGGCTGCGCTCATAGGGCTTGTAAATTTCCCGGTCGGCATACAGGCAGTAGGCCTCGCTGAACAGCCACTTGGCTCCCTTGGCATATTGTTCGCTGGTTTTCTTCAGCGGCTCGTCTCCGGGGAAGCACAGACGGCCGTCCGACAGGTCGGTGCAGAAGCCGAACTGCTTCATCTTCTTGGAGCCGATGTCGAAGCAGTGGAGCCGGAAGCCCGCCAGGTCGATTTCCTCTCCGTCAGAAACCTCCCGGAAGAAAATTCGGCTGTCGAAGAGCTTGGTAAACTTCTTGCCCAGGGTCATTTCGCAAATACTGCGCACATGCCCCAGAGTCTCCTTGCAGGCGGCCACGGTGAAATTGCCCTCGTAGCCCTGCTCGGTCATGGCAGTACCCACCGCCCGGATGACCCAGGGAGTACCCAGAATGTGGTCTGTGTGGCTATGGGAGACAAACATGCCGCCGATGTCCGTGATCTTTACTCCCAGCTTATCCAGCCGGACTAGAATCTCGTTGCCGCCGCCGGCGTCCACCAGCAGCTTCTTGTCCCCCGCTTCCATCAGGAAACAGGTGTTGTATCGTTTGAGCACCATGGCGCAGCCGGTGCCGAGAAAAGTAACCTTCATTGCAGTTTCTCCTTTTGGCTTTTTTCGTATTATACACGAAAAAAGCTCCATTTAGCAATCCCAAAAAGAAGTGCGCCGCAAAAAGATTTGCGGCGCGTTTTTGATTCACTTCCGGAAGTTTTCCCAGGAGGCCTGGAGGGCTTCCTCGTGGAGCTCCTCGGAATGGATGCAGCTAAGCCAGCCGAAGGTGACGTTCTTCTGAGGCAGACCCTCAAAACGCCTCTGCACGGCAGTTTCGTAGTCGTCCTCGGAAATGCTCTCGCCGCTGCCATTCTGGCAGGTGACGGTCTCCCCGCCGTTCTCATCGTAGTCCGTCTGCTTGGTGGCGACGATCTGGCGATCCAGCTTTCCGTCCTTCAGGAATACCGCCTGCTTCGTCTCATAATAGTGGGCGGCACCGTCCTTGTTGATATCCGTCTGGATATAATAGGTAATACCGCTGCCGTCGGTGTAGGCTTCCACGTCCTCCTTGGAGGGGTTCTCATCGGAATAGTACCCAGAGGACAGAACCGGGCCGCCTTCGCCGTCGTCCGTCGGAGCCGCAATGGGGTTCAGGGATACACCGTCCTCGCTGACCTCCCAGGCTCGCAAAGTGGTGTAGTTGCCGGTGCCGTGGGTCTCGGAGGACAGAATTTCCAGTCGGCCATTGCCGTCCAGATCGGTGACGGCGTAGCACCAGCCGTCCGTCTCCTCCAAAACATGCCAAGTCTGTCGGGCATCCCAGATGGTTACCAGTTGATCCTCTATGGCCCGCTCGTCCGGTGCAGTGGTTTCCGTCGGTTTTGCCTGGGCGCAGCCGCACAAAAACACTGCCAGCAGCAGCGCACCGCAAATTTTCACAGTTTTCATGATTTTTCCTCCTGTCTGGGAATAAGATACTCTCCCCAGGCAAGAAAGTCAATAGGGTTAAGGAAGCCTTAATGTTCCATGACGGCTCGGATGGCCTCACAGCCGTCCGCCTGGGCGGTACAGCACCGCCCTACACCTTCTCGAATTCCTTGGCCACGTCCTCCAGAAGCTTCCGAATAGGCAGGTGCTGGGGGCAGACCTTCTCGCACTTGCCGCATTTCACGCAGTCCGAGGCTCTGCTGCCGGGGCGGGTGTGGATTTCGTTGTAATCATGATCCGCATTTCCGTCGTGATTCACCCGCTTGGCGTTCATGGTGGCAAAGAGATCGGGAATGGAAATCTGCTGGGGACAGCCGTCGGTGCAGTACCGGCAGCCGGTGCAGGGAATCAGATCCTTGTTGCGGAAAATGGCCTGAACCTTCTCCACGGCAGCCTGTTCCTGCCCGTTCAGAGGCTGGAAATCCTTCATATAGGAAAGATTATCCTCCATCTGCGCCAGGTCGCTCATGCCGGACAGCACCATCCGGATTCCCGGGAAGCCCGCGGCAAAGCGCACGGCGTAGCTGGCGAGGCTTCCGCCATGAAGTTCCTTCAGAATGGCCTCTGCCTCCTTTGGCAGATTCACCAGGTTGCCGCCCTTCACCGGCTCCATGACGATAACAGGCTTGCCATGCTTCCGGCAGACCTCATAGCAGGCTCGGCTCTGAACCCCGGGGTCATTGTAGTCGGCGTAGTTGAACTGGATCTGCACGGCTTCCACCTGGGGATACTCCGTCAGAATCTGATTCAGCATTTCCGGGCGATCATGGAAGGAAAGACCCACATGGCGCACCTTGCCCTCGGCCTTCAGGGCGAAGGCAGTCTCATAGGCGCGGCACTTTTTGTAATGGGGATAATTCTCCGCGCTCTGGGCGTGCATCAGGTAGAAGTCAAAATAATCCACCCCGCAAGCCTCCAGCTGGCTTTCAAAGAAGGGTCGGATGTCCGCCTCGGTTTTGAAGAAATTCCCAGACAGCTTGTTTGTCAGAATGTACCTGTCACGGGGATACCGGCTTGTCAGGCAGGTCTTCAGAGCCGTCTCGCTTTTGCCCTGCAAATAGCCGTGGGCGGTGTCAAAATAGTGGAAGCCAGCATCCAAAAAGGCATCCACCATCCGATTCATTTCGGCAATGTCCACCTCTTCGCCCTGCATAGGCAGACGCATACAGCCAAAGCCCAGCTTCTTGTCGGTTCCAAAAATATCCATAACACAATTCCTTTCCGAGATAGCATTGTTTGAGCCCAGAGGTCTTCTCTATCGGTCAGCTATCCCCCGATTGCTGACTTTCTGCCTAGAATATACCATATTCCCCCGGATTTCGCAATCCCGGCTTGCATAGCTCCCGGTGGAAATACCGGACTGACGCATTTTAACGGGTTTGCGTTTGGCTGTGTGTCGAACAAGGATACCCCATCCGGTGCCGCTGAACGGTCTTATACTGAACTCCAATTAAAATCTTTAAAAAAGATTTTAATTGCCTGAAGGGCATG